>WLWI01003407.1_pt1 | contig 13640 bp, 12 predicted proteins | sample 6701501 | NCBI WGS metagenome assembly WLWI01 (sample SAMN12718690, study PRJNA515312) | sponge metagenome | isolation source: marine sponge | host: Mycale hentscheli | place: New Zealand: South Island, Marlborough, Capsize Point | collected 2014-11-01
TGGAGCTACCAGGCCTGCACTAGGCTCCTCTGGAGTGCCAAGATTACTCCCACCTTACTCTTAGCCAACTTGAACCCATCACTACTGCTCACCTGCAAGGCTTGAGTTGGAAAGGCCATCTCTGAGTGGGGTCTCTGCAGCTGAGCTACTGCCTGCACTGTCTAGCCCTAGGCCGGAGGTCAAGGGGTCCGTAGCTGGACCTAGGACTGGGTCCACTGCAGCTCTCCAGGCTGCAGGATGGGAGGGTCCTAGCCTAGGTATGAGCCACTCCAGCTGCTCTGCCGTGAATGTAGGTGTAGGAGGTGCGTCTCTCCTGTCAGAACCCTCGGTTGGAGGGAAGTCCCTCCTCTCTGAACCAGTGATAGGCGGTGAATCCATTGAGATTAGCAACAGCTGTCACCCTAGAACCAGAATTTGGCAGCCTTCTCGCCAATCTCCGCTACCTGAACTCGTGGCCACGTGCAGCCCGTACGCATGCGTTTCCTTACGCGGGTAGCTTGTTGCCACACCTCCTCGGTGTGGGCCGCCGCCGTGACCCAGCTCCCGCCGTTAACCATATTTAACTATGTTAAATGGCATGTAAACAGCAAGATTTCTGGAGGGTACTCTTACTGTTTATTATATCCTGGAGGGTGATTTGCATGCAGCCTGGACAGCCAGCATCAGTTGACCCCTGAAGAGGACTTTGGCAAGTTGTCGAAACGTCGGGTTAAGTTATAATTAACTATAATTGACTGTTAAAAGAGAAAAAATTTCCTATTAAGTATGTACTTCACTGGCTTTCATTCTCTCTCTCTCTCTGTCAGTGTGTGTGTGTGTGTTTGTGTGACCTGAAGAGTTGTCTGAATATGGTACACATGAGCTAAATATTGGAGCAGTGCAAGCAACAGATGTTCGCTCACCTTGGTGTATCGTGTTAGTGTAATTTGCATGTTGGAAAGTCCAATTATTGCTATGGTAACCGGACATGGACTTCATTGGTTGCTGAAAAGCGATATTGTCCACACTAAGCCATAATTGCACATGAAAAGAGCAAACCATATTTGTTATAATACTGGAGCTTAAGAATTTTTTATTCAACGGTAGTGACATAGTTAGAAAATTTTCTAATTTGGCGCTGAGGGTTTACACTGCTCTATAGTTCTTTATTGAAGTCCCTTACTCCAACAACTATGCTTTCCGAAATAGTTGTGCTGTGATAGTGTTCTTACCAATTATTGACTAATTGAATTTTTATTTGAAAGTTATGCATTGATTTGTTTGATGTGTGTTTTATTATTAATTTCTTTATTGATTGACTTATTCGTTGATTTATGCATTCATCATTTACGGATTATTAATTTTGTTTGTTTACTTACTCTTATTATTATTTATTAATTTCTTCTTATTTATTTAATTTTTATTAATTATTGGGCGAGCAAAACGAGACTCTCACTAACGAGTCTCAACTGAGACGCCGACAACTCCGTAAGTGCAACAAAAAAATTTCGAAGGGTGCCGCGTTGTGCCTGGTTTTCCTATAGACGGTCACATATAATATATATGGCAAAGTTCAAAAAGGTCAATGCGTGTCCACCCCCGGAGGCTACTTAAAAACATTTACATTAGTGCGGGCGTAAGAAATTCAGGACAAAAGACTTTGAAATCATGCTAGGAAAAGAAAAAAATGGCAAAGAGCTACGGACGGGAGAGACGTTAACAGTTTTCCAAAGTTAGCCGAGCTCTTTTTTTTTTTTAACGGTGGTAGTAAGTTAAGTTCATTAATGCGCTGTTCGTTATAGCTATACGCCTTACGTAACTGATTTGTTCTTGTTCTTACTTGAATATCAAAAGTCCAATAGTCAAGTCACTAAGAGAATACAACGTAATGCTATATCTACTAGAGCTCTGGTACATTAGAGCATTTTGAATGGAGCGCATACTTTGGAATGGCGACCAGTTTAAACTAAAACTTAGTTTGTCGATCCTTACCCGTATCATCCTTGGAAATGTAAGTCATTTTTGATCTTATGCTGATGTCCTGGGGTACACATTAGTCATTTTGTATGTGTTGCATCATAAGAGAGATTACTGTGCAACTCTGTTTATAATTTCACTGACATTTGTTTTAGACTTGTTGTTCTGAAGTCAGTGGTGCGTGCAAACTGTTAATTAAAGAGTGTAGCAATAAATGGAATGATCTTATCACGTTTTGTTAGTTTGTATATTTGTGTTTTGATTTGTTTTGTTTTGAAGACTATTTGATATTATTATGTTTTAATGTTGTGTGGCATGTGCAGTGTATAAGTGTCCACGTACTTTGTCTTGTGATATTCAGGATTGTATTAGTTGAAATAGGAGGATGGCATTAATTTCTTTTCATTTTCTTTTTTCTTTTTTCCTTTTTTTTTTAAAAGCCAATATTAACCTGTACACTTGTTGCTTTCAGGGAGCCAACCTCTTTTGGAGAGCTCTTAACATTTCTTCCAATATTAAACAGTATCAAAGTGCTCTCTAGTGGTGACGATTGGGATACCACCCTGCGAACATCAATATTTTTGGAGGATGCCTTGCGTGAAGTGAGGAAAGAAAGATTTGATCAGACTAAGTTACTGCGAGTAAGGTTTTTTGTTTTTTTTGTTTTTTGTGTATGTAAGTAATAAGTCCCCTATCTGTATATCACACAAGCCAATTCATCAACATTTAGTGTTTCGAATAGCTTGATTGGTGTTAGTGCCATTAGCAGCACTACATCTACCTAGTGTTGGTGATCGGGTATAGTTTATACCACATCTTTGACAAATGTTGCAATCACTTATTGTCAATTAAGCGTGGTGTCAAGCACATGAGTCTGGGTGTGCCACAATTTTGAGGGTGCATTTAAGATTAAAAAACAAACAATGAAAAACTGGTGCAGTCTAATTCAGAGCATGAATTAGAGGAAATTGTCAGCCATTCTAGATTAATTAAATATTATATTCAGGTCCAGTTTGTGCAGAGAAGAAGCTATAGACAGGAGTTCTGGCGGCTGTTCACACACGACGTGGTAAAACAGTATGGTATTGGAGAACCTGGGAGTACTCTCTTCAATAAGAACATTCCTGCATTACAGGTAAGTCTGAATTTATGTGTGTATATGCATCTGTATTTGTGTGTGTATGTGTGTGTGTATGTGTGTGTGTATGCATCAGTATTTGTGTGTGTGTGTGTGTGCATCTGTATTCATGTGTGTGTGTGTGCATCTGTATTTGTGTGTGTGTGTGTATGCATCTTTATTTGTGGTGTGTGTGTACATCTGTATTTGTGGTGTGTGTGTGTGTGTGTGTGTGTGTGTGTGTGTTTCCTAAACTTCATGTTGGAAGTTAAGAGCTGGTATGATTCTCCCCCAGTGTGTCCTTGAGTGGAGGGAGAATCAGGGTTCTGCCTACACTGGTCGGCACTGGTCGGCCCCGACCACCAGTATGAACCAAGCGACCACCACTACTCACTGTCCGACCAGTAGCTACTCCCTCTGTAACCAGTCAACAAATAATAGCCTTTTCACCCCCTTAGTACCTTTATAGCTTTTTTACTTCTCAGTTTTTTTTAGGCGTACCTTCCCTGATCGTCGCTATTTTACTGGAGATCGATGTGCACTAAAAAGAATAAAATGCTTGCGCATGCTCACTTTCAGTCCTCAAGCAGCTGACTAAACGGTGCTAGTTCTCTCAGTTGAGCGATGTCCCTTTTGCGATTTTGTAAGAGGAAGCCGAAGGATGGAGGTGAGCCGCCTAGTCCCAAGCGCTCACGGACCGAGACGGTCGCCGACGGGGATGGTATACCGAGTAGCATTAAAGGCGATGGTACCGCGACCGAGACAGTTGCTGACGGGGATGGTGTGCCAAGTAGCATTGAAGGCGATGTTACCGCTCGAGTAGAAACGGCTGGAATTAGTTCACGAGACAAGAAAAAGCAAGCAAGTAAGTTTAGTAAAGAATGGCTTAAAGGGAAGTGAACACTGGCTGAGCTGTTTTCCAGAAAAAAGAATGTTTTGTGGTCTTTGCCAAAAGTACAACAAAAAACCCTTTGCTCGTGGCATTTGGAACACAGTGCCATGCACTAGACTTCGACAGCAGAGCATTACAGCACATGAAGTTTGTGCAAGTGAAAAGCTTACTACTATTCCTAATACTCTAACCCCGAAGATACCAGCTAAAGGAATAGAGCAAGCTTTTGTTTCACTTTATTTTTTGGCAAAGCAGAGAATCCCACTTACTACCAATTTTGAGCCTCTCCTTGATTTATTAGAATTACTGGGAGTTAATGTGAAGTCTAGGATTCAGATAGCGATAAATGCCTTGTATACAAGCGACAAATCTGTCCAGGAGATGATTTCAGTTATTTCTGAAGTAATTGAGGTACGTATTTTGGATGAAATGGAGAAGTCAAATCATTTTTCTTTAATGATTGATGAAAGTACAGACTGTACAGTAACTGAACATTTAGTACTTCATGGAAGATATATTGATCTAGAAACTAGGGAGCTCAAATCACATTATTTGAAAGTGCTAGATGTTTTAGAGCCTGAGGTTCAAGCACTTCATACAAGTTCTTCAGACTCTAATCCATCAATTAGTCTTTCTGCTCAGACAATTACAAATAGAGTGGAATATATCGAGGCAGCTGGTTTTGATGTGACAAGGATGAGAGGAATTGGCACAGATGGTGCCTCTACTATGATTGGGTGTCATAATGGGGTTGTTAAGAGATTAAAGTCAATAGCACCTTCTCTTATTGGTGTGCACTGTGCGGCACTCAGCACTGAAAGAAGTGTCAACAGGCTCAAGAAATGCTATGTATCAGTTGTTTTAAGTTTACAGCGGGAAGGAGAAGAGCGCTCAGATGCTAAAGCTATTGGTTTAAACAATCTTATAACTGAGTACAGATTTATATGTACAATGCTTATGTAGTGTGACATACTACCATTGGTTTCACATCTTTCTAAATGTTTTCAATATAGTTCAGCATAATACCGAGAATTGTTTCCAGTACAGTTCATGCACTAGAACAGCTAAAATCTGCAGATGGGATCAACTTAAAGGAAATAATATTATTTTTAGAACAGAGGAATTGACATCAAGACACCAGCTCACTTAGGGGATCATTACATCAAAAAATCTATCAAAGATCCATATTTAAACAATTTGATTAAAATATTACCAGTCGATTTGATGACAAGTCCGTGATGGCTGCATTTGATATTTTTAATCCTTCAAAGTTACCACCTTTGCCAACAAACCCAAGCACTGAGGACATAGAAATATTTTCAGAGTATGGTAAAGATAATGTGGAGAAGTTAGGCAGTCACTTTCAAGGTGTTGTTGCTGAATCTAGTATTGAATGCATTGAAGAATGGAATAGCTTCCGACAATTCCTGAAGGATAACTGTAGTAAGATGAAACAACGTGAAATCCAAGCTTTGAACGATACTGCATGGGAGGAGATTTATCCAAATATGTCGAGTTATTCCAATACATACAGCTGATTAAGAAAGAACCTTTTCTCAGCTAAAATTGACAAAAACCAGAGTTAGAAACCGGATGAGTGAAAAGATTCTAGACTCACTATTGAGAATTTTGATTGAAGGCCCTCCTACTTCAGAATTTGCTGTATCAGAGACTGTAAAAGTTTGGGCTGCCAAAAAGAATCGACGACTGACATATTGAACTTTTAAAATTTATCTCATCTATATGCCATTGTGATATTTGTTTTTCAAATTAATTCATTAGTTATTTCAAACAAAATTAAAAAAGTTATTTAAATTGAAGAGTTCAATTTGGTTGCTTTTGCTTGCATGCCACCCACCACTGTCACTTTGCTGTTGATGAGAAAATAATTTTGTGTTGAGATGGGTTGTTACCGCCACTCCAGAATTCCTGGGCAGAACCCTGGAGAATCAGTGGCAATTAGATTTTCCTGCAACACTTGAGTCCTCCCTCCGCCTCCCCCCTTAGTTCAAATCACATCCCATAAAAAAGATGGAGTGTTTCTGGTTATTTTCACATAAATCAAATCATTCACTTTTAATGAAATTTGGTACACCTGTGTAGATGATTGCATAATAATCTAATAATTATAATTATTATATATTGGGGGGGAGCCTCTAACTTGACCTTTGGTGACCTCTAGGTGCTAAATTATATAATTACAGGTATATGGGTCCTGTTCCCACCCAACTATTTTTGTGTCACATTCCATTTTGAGTTGTTGTGTGCATTCTTGAATTATCCCTGAATTGTTGTCAGTACACTGAGTTCTTCATGGCTAGGGTTTACTAGTAAATGTGTGAAAGCCTTAGACCCTTGGGATATAGTATACCTGAGTCTTGCCTTTAGCTGTGAGCCAGACATGGTAATGCTACAATAAGATAATTAATAATTTTTTTAATAAGTACTAATGTAATGCTGGCTGGAATAATTTGTAATTGTCTGCAGAATAAAGATTTCAAATTTATAGGAGTATTGGCTGCGACCTCTATTGTCCAGGGCGGGCCTGGTCTTCCTGTGTTTCTGCCTGCTGCTTATCATTACATATGTGCTAAGGAGGAAAATATAAAGCAGTCTGAGTGTGTTCCTGATCCACTTGTGAGAGAACTGCTCTGTTAGTTAGGCAGATTTGTGTAAAAATATGCAATAATCGTTCACTTGATGACAAGCATGAAATTTGGTATAATATACCAAATTTCATGCTTGTCATTGCAAGAATATGCCCTAAAGAAAAATATTAGCTATAGGGCTATCGCTAATTTGCACCTTGACCAAATTAGGATGAGTTTCAAATGAATAAAGACAATTATTTTACATTTAAAGTGATATAGACAATATTTATGATTATTAATCACATAGGCCTCCACAAAGGCACAAAGCAGTACATTTTAGAGCAGCCTTGACACATTTGCACTGATTCCTGCAGCCTTTTTTGCATCCACATCTCAGCAGTTCACGGCAGACTCGAGAAGCCTCAGGAAGTGATGTCCATTTCGCTTCCCACCCTCCATCATTTGTTTGCAGCCATCGCCATTCACTAGGTGGGGGTATATTGGGAACAGTTACAAACATTTGTGCCCAGATATGGCCTGCCTGATAGGAAGCTCTTCTTGTGTGCTCCACAAGTGCAGCCTGGGTAGGTGGAAAGCCATCCATTTCCCTACCTTTCTGTGAAAATAACTGTTTCCGTGCATCATTCACTTTGAACTCAGTGCTTGTGCGATCATAGAGGAGAACTACAAAGCGTTCTAGTAGGTCAAGCTGATCATTGACAGAGCTCAGATCTGGAGTGGATGCCAAAATGCAGAATGCTGGTGTGACTGCATCAAATACCCTCCAAGCCTCCCACACTGTCCTCTTGCCACGACCAGCAAATGAGGATACCGTATCACACCCACTGAAGGCATGTAGGAATGGTAGAGCAATACATTTTTCTGGACCTAGAGCACCTGCCATTTCATGAGCTGCAAGATATGTGAAACTTTTGCCTGAGGAAAAAGCAACCCATAGTTCATTGATGTGAAGCCGATGAACGGCAGCTATGGCTAGTACTAAAACATCAGAATCAACAGTACGAATCATCACCTTGCCATAGCCATGATTGACAGCATCTGAGACCTGGAGGAATATTCTTGTGTCAGCTTCCTCCTGAGTGCAGGGAGCAAGTGGGGTAGTGTCCCTCTGCTGAATACAGAGGACATCCTTGTGATGCATGGAGATGACCTGTCTTTCTGTTCCAAGATTTGTTGTTTCCAGTCTTAAGAACGAAAACAACTCTGCTTTGTTGTCATCATTCCTCAGAAATTCCTTCCAGTTTCTGGGTAGAGCATTAGAAGGCTCCACACGCCTGCGGCTTCCCTTGCCTCTCCTACTTCGTGTATATGCTTTCAAGCTGCCTTGCACATACTCATCCCACACTAAGTCAACTCTTTGCACGTTTTGTAGCTGTGCTGTGATGTAAGGCAAAAATACCTTGGAGGCATAGTCTGAGAAAGTCTGTGCAGTGCCTGGCTTTAGCATGTTCACTATAGCTGCACCATCCAAAATAAAAGCATCAACAGTAGGCATGTCAGCTATACTCATTGAGACATCTGAAGTTGAGTCATCCATTGGTGCCTGTGTGGGAACTAACTTTTCTAGGCAACTCACAATATCTGATTTTGTTCCCAGCCGCAGTTTTCCCATATTGGACAGTTATGGTGAGCATGCCTGATTCTCATGTGCAAAAAACTCACTATGGTCTCCATCACGTGTCTGGCAGGATATGTATAAACTGGAGAAGAGTGAACAGTCACTCTGTAATGATGATAGCTGGTGTTTTGCTCTTGACTTCTCCCTTACTAGTGGTCGACTGAAGAGTAGGATTTTGTTTTCTCTTGATTGGGTCATTGATAGGTTGTGTTTGAGTAATAAGACGTTCAGTGACGAATGTGTCATATTGCTCTTTTCTTGTTTTTTGAAGGTTCAAAATAGCATTTACTGCCTCAGATCTTGGATGTTGGAATAAGGATATTGCAGTCCCATGAAAAGAGTCCTGAGCAGTGGTGGAACTCGGATTATGATCAAGGTTATCAATGGCTGCATTAGTATGGAGGTTTCTTTTGAGCACACATTTTTTTCGATCTCAAACTGATGACAGAGATTGTTGCCCAGAATTGTGGAGATGCTCATCACACCATCATAGGAGATGCTTAGTCCCAGTTCAAACTGGGCATCCACCAGCTCCCTCTTGCGTGTTTTACTGTGGACTAATACTCCCACAAAGAGTGGAAGGGGTGTCTCTCTTTCTTGATGGTGTATGAGAGAGTTAGAACTACCACCTCGGCAGCGTGCAAAACTGTTGAACATCAACAACTGTGATAAGGTTAATGCTGCCTGAGGAGTTACCAAATTGCTTGATTGGGTTTTGATGTTGGGTCCATACAATATCATAGAAACCAATGCCACTAACGAATTTGGCACTGAAGATATTTGGCACTGATTGTCGAAGGTACCTGTGAAGGTGGCTTTCAAGTTGAATATCTCCTTACGAACGATCTTTGCAGCTCGGGCAAGAAGGATAGCATCAGAATCAGCATCATGCTCACATGCTTTCATCACAGCTGGTCCAATATCTTCATTGAAGACAAGAAGGATGTCTCTACCTTCCTTGTGGGCCTGCAAGTCTGGAAAGTGTGCTAGGATTCTGTCTTTCAAATGAGTTGAGTTCACACGGCCTCTCAAATGTGTTCCTAGAAGCTCAACTCTTTTAGTGTACATTCTCACAAGGTCAGCCAATTTGAATATTGGTGCACTCTCACTGTCTGCTCTGGTATTTTCTATGAATGTAACCAATTCTGCTAGTGCTGTGCCCTGATTAATGGCAGAGCCATCAATCTGTTCTTTTGAGCTTTTGGTTTGCCTGGCTCTGTTGTATAGAGAAACAAGGCATTGGGCATGGTATTTGGCCTCCAGTGCAATAAGATCACCAGCACTTAGTTTGGCCAGCAGACTTTGGTCTTGTAATTGCAGGGCACATTTTCTGACATGGGCATCAAGACCAAAGGTTGCAGCATGGCGCAGTGTCTCTGAACCACTTGCAGGTTTCCCACAAAAGAAGCACTGTCCTGCCTCATTAGAACTTTTACCTGGACTCCGACGAGTGTACTTCTGAGGAACATCAGCATTTTCTTCTGGAGGCATTTTTCGTTTTGTAGCTCGTTGGAGTTTGTTTTGTTGTACTGAAGTCGACGTCTATTATGCCATTTGGCCTTGTGGAGCTTAAGAGTTTCAGCGATGTCCTGATCATCCTTCAACCAGGAAAACATTCTCATTGGTAAGCAATTAATTTTCTTAAAGGCCAACAAGTTATCTACAAGAGTCTTGTACCCTGTTCCATCCATGCTGCGCATTGAATCTGCTGGGCATTTCAGTGATTCACTAGTGACTTCTTGACAAAGCACACATTTGTCCCAGTCTGTGTCCTTTTCTATTACTGCAGTTGATGAGCTCAGCTGCTGAGGATTGGCTAGTCTATACATTACTGCTCAGGAGAAGACACTGATTCAAATAAAGCACACTAGCACATGGTGAATACTCGTTAATTTTGTTCAATAGCTATCAGATTAACATCTTCATTATGTTCAAAAATATTTAAATTCACACTACCATGTTTAAAGGTGTACAGAACAGAATGTACAGTTAGAAGGGAAGATAATGTGTCGGCCATTTTGAAAACGGTTGCCACAGAGGTCAAAGGACAAATCTGTGATGGCCCTATAGCTACAATTTTTGCTTAAGACACATTCTTACTGTATATTAAATTTTATGCTTGTATCATCCAAGTGAGCGATTTTTACACTGATCAGCCTCACTATGTCAGGTGAGGATGTTAAATTACATTCCTAGGCTACTAGTATACATGTGTACATACCATACAATTTTTTTTCTACATATTGGCTTCACCTGAACAGGCGGAGGTGGAGCTTGTGTTGCATTGCCCAGTGAGTAATCAATACTGATAGGAGTTTGACTGCTCCTGAATAGGCAGAGGAGGAGCTAGTGTTGCACCTATGAATAATCACACACAGGGCTGCTTAAGTTCCCTTTCTCTCTCTCTCTCTCTCCCTCTCTTTCACCCCCTAAATCCTCCTCCTCCCACATCCTTCTTTCTTTTCACACTCTGTTTTAGTGTTGAGTATATTATAGGGGTACACAGAGCACCAACAATAAAACAGTAATGACTTCCACCAGTCCAAACTCATCTCTCCCTGCTGTAAAAAAGGTACATAGCTGAGTAACCACATAATTGGGTAAGACAGTTGGTTACCTGTGAAATGCTCCTGAAGAAGCAGAGGAGGAGCCTATGGTGTACTAGAGTAGACACCTTACCTCACTGAGGTTATGTTAGTTGTTTTTGTTTTTTGATTTTTAATGTTGTTGTTTTTTTTTTGGTCAAGCTGTGTGATGTTTTGGCCATGTCTATTTATACATGTATGGTGTTGCTGAAAACTTGGCCACCTCAAAATTTCACTACATGATGTATTTACCACAAATTTTAGCTGGAATCAGTTGAGACCCAGGAGACACTGAGAGAATTGTTCAAGAATCCAGATCATGAATCGGCTCTTCTTGAAACAGGATATAGAAAGCCTTTGTTCACACTCGTAATGGCTGATAAAACCGGTATCATTGACACATTGAAGGAACAAGTCTTGCTGAAGGTGAAGCCAGTACTAGACCAGTTTTGTGAAGGACTGAGTACTTGCAATGTATTGCAGTACACACGCAAATACCCATCCCTGATGGCAGAGCGATTCACTCTAACTCCAGTAGACTTAACCCAAGGTCAGGGGAATTACAGTGGGTGGGATTGAAGTGGGATTAGATAAGTAAACTTGATTTATTTTTTTTAATTATGTATTTTAGATTACTTCAGAACACTTTTCAACATCTCTTTCAGTGACAGAGCAGAGAGAAAGGAGAAGGAGCATCAGACATACGTATATTTTAGTGATTACATTGAGGAGTGTGAAGGTGTGTAGTGTGGGTGGCATTCCTAGTTAATTACAGTATTCCACAGCTGATGAAAGCGATCAGGATAAAAGATTTGTCTCGATATATTTAACACAGAAAACCCGGATATTTTAGACTTGTAATGAACAGGAAGTATGATAATACCCCATTCCCCTATCTGTTGTGTTTATTATTGTTATCATTATGTTTAATTTGATGGTATCAATGTGGCTGTAGGAGGTCAAGTGAGGACAGAGGATTGCAACAAAGTTACTCTACAACAAGTAATGATTTTCTTCTCTGGTGCAGAGAGAGAACCACCGTTGGGATTTGCTGAGAAGCCCAGGCTTGAGTTCATTGATGGTGACCTGGCAATGGCCAATACTTGTAGTCCTACTCTGAAGCTACCCATCAATCATAGTGATTATGTGACCTTTTGTACCCACATGACATTGTCATTAATGAGCCACGATGGCTATGGATAAGTTTGACTCGTTGAAGTGTAAACTATCGACTTTCATTATCTTTCTGATCAACAGTATAATGGTAATAGGGGACTGAAATGTAAAAGGTTGTGGTCTCTGAAAAGGTAGGGGTTGAAATTTAAGACTGGGTGACTGTAAGTCATTAGTAGTTCCTATCTTTATCCATGGTTCGATATTAATCTTAATAAATATTTGACTAGGAACTAGTTCAATGAATCATAACAGTGAAATAATTGACTCCAACTGGAAAGTGAGGGGTGAGGAGGGGGATTACAGAACTTAAGTTTATTTACACAATCATCAAGTCTCTCACAATCTGTCTGGTAGTCATGTAGAACCCTTTGCCGGTATTTTCACACTGTTTGAGAGGATCTACCAAAGAGTGAAAAGAGATGTTTGAGGGTCATTCAGAATGCCTGGGACTTGTGGCACAACAACTCTATCACTCATCTGCAAGGCTGGTGGGTCCAGACAAGTGGGTTCCATACTCGTAATGTCTTCCTACATTAAATAAAACCATTAAAAAACACAAAAACACAACTTGATTAACATACTTCACTTAGCTCATCTAATCCATACACTCCATCCAGAGCAGTCACATCAGATGTGGTCATGATCCCACTGATCCAGAGTTGCATGGGAGACCGACTATGTTCTGTTCTCAATTTATGACGACAATAAGCAGCTCTGAATGATTCCAAAAGTTGGTTAATTCTCGGCAAAAAAAAACAAAGTGGAAGCAAAACAAATCTATTTCATCAGATGGGTCTAAGGAGTCCTTCATCTTCCAGATTATAAAACAGGTTATACAGAGGAGCAAAGCAAGAAGAAAACACATCTCGCCACAAACGTTCTATCCTTTGATTGTGCACACTGCGCCCAGCAATAAAGCTACCTCTGCCTGTTCCTATTCATGGATACATTAGCATATACTCTGAAACAGCCACATTTTCACCTCCTCTATCATTTCTGACTCTGGAAGGCAAACCTTACTTTTCCACAGCAACTAAAAAATGACCAAGAACTGTACAAGATCTATTGTTGGAAGAAGCTACTAAATATACCGGTATCCTTGAAAAGCCATCTATACCCCCGTGGACAATAATTCGCCATAATTTCCTTAGCATTCTGACTACCAACGGCTCTTGACAACCAACATTAACAACCGGCACTCCGTATCCCCCCATAAAACGGCAAAGTTTTGAAATTAAGTCTGGAAAAGGGTCTTCAATGCCATAGTAACCGGTCGACGGTCGAATCAACTTTTTGTTTCTTGAAAGCATTTTCGCAGGAATTTTCTCACACTTTGGAGCTTAAGTATAAAGTAAGGCTTGCTTAATGCTGTAGTTTCAGAATAAACTGGGGTTAAGCCTAAAAAGGCCTTGTTTTTTGGAGAAAAAATTTCCACGCGCACGAGTTTAAAGGGCATACGTACCATCCCACATACATACATACTAGTGGTGTGCTTGAGCACAAATGGCGAGCGAGCCTGATAGTTAGGTAACATAAAATGTACTATTTTTAGCTTATTTCATGCAAACACTATAATAGCAGTTATGACATTAGATTTCAGCAAACAAATACAAAATCACTCTCTTACCTGATTAATGGTAACTTTTGTAGTATCAAACATCAACCATTCTGATAATCTCAATCA
>WLWI01003409.1_pt1 | contig 13637 bp, 14 predicted proteins | sample 6701501 | NCBI WGS metagenome assembly WLWI01 (sample SAMN12718690, study PRJNA515312) | sponge metagenome | isolation source: marine sponge | host: Mycale hentscheli | place: New Zealand: South Island, Marlborough, Capsize Point | collected 2014-11-01
TAACTCTTTGACAGACAAGTATCTGACTGACTGACAGACAAGTATACTGACTGACAGACAGACAAGTATCTGACTGACTGACAGACAAGAATACTGACAGACAGACAGACAAGTATACTGACAGACATGTATACTGACTGACTGACAGACAAGAACTGACAGACAAGTATACTGACTGACTGACAGACAAGTATACTGACTGACAGACAGACAAGAATACTGACAGACAAGTATCTGACTGACTGACAGACAAGTATACTGACTGACAGACAAGTATACTGACTTACTGACAGACAAGGATACTGACTGACTGACAGACAAGTATACTGACTGACTGACAGACATGTATACTGACTGACAGGCATGTATACTGACTGACTGACAGACAAGGATACTGACTGACTGACAGACAAGGATACTGACTGACTGACAGACAAGTATACTGACTGACTGACAGACAAGTATACTGACTGACTGACAGACAAGGATACTGACTGACTGACAGACAAGGATACTGACTGACTGACAGACAAGTATACTGACTGACTGACAGACAAGTATACTGACTGACTGACAGACAAGTATACTGACTGACTGACAGACAAGTATACTGACTGAATGACAGACAAGTATACTGACTGACAGACAGACAAGAATACTGACAGACAAGTATACTGACTGACTGACAGACAAGTATGTATACTGACAGACAAGTATCTGACTGACAGGCAGACAAGTATACTGACTGACAGACAAGTATACTGACTGACTGACAGACAGACAATACACTGACTCATTAAAAATTATCTCTGTCAACAGTTTGATTATAAGTTATATACTATAAAATCAATCCCAATATCACTGATGCACTTCCAATATGTATACCTATATGTAATTTTTAGGACTATGGCTTCAATTACAGCAATTTATTTGTTTATTATGCTACTAGAGGTCAAGTTCAGTAAGCCCAAGAATATAAAATTTTAAATTTTTACAATTACTTGTGAAAATCTAATTTCCTAGATTCATGTGAAATAAGTTTAACTTCAAATACCAAATCTGACATATTCTGTCCGGGTGAAAAAATTTACGCCCACTGTCACTCCGAAGATCCTTTAATGTGGGAAGCTAATAGTGAATTTCAATTTGAATTTCGTAGCAACATAATGGATATGTGCACAAAAAAAAAACCTGGGCAATATATGGCTTACTATGATTACGAGTTGAAAGAATCAATATTGGCCATTTTAAATGCTACTGAAAACATGACTATTGCTTGTGGTAATGACACCATAAGCTTAGAAGAGAACTTGAGAAATATTTCTGTCTTATCTAGTAAGTAATTACATAATTAATGTTTAATAGCTACTGCAGTCAGAAGTTAATTTTTATACATATTAATATCCTTATTTTAGACTCACCAGATCTATCTATAAAGTGTACTCAAAGCAGTGTCAGTTATGAAATTACAGTGGTCTCCTCAGTACCTTCGTCAGTCAAATTTTATGAAGTAACTATACCCCACAAACAGAAAAGCCATTACTCTGCTCTCTTTGTTAGCAGCAATATTATGTTACCTCGCATACCTGTGGAGTCTACTATTATGATACGAATGGTTGACATATGTGGAAGAAATAAAACACAAACGTACAGTCTGACTGACTGTGGAGGAAGTAAGTAGTGAACATAAATATAGTCATAGTAGAACTTCACATATTAGAACTTCATATCCAAACACCCAAAATTAATAGTAGCATTTGCAGGCACGAACAATTGTTTGACCACACTCCATTATTAGTGCTTGAATTTTCTATAATGCTCAGTTATCTGAACATTTCAGTTATCCATACACCTCTCAGTCCCAACATGTTCAATAACTGAAGTCCTATTGTAGTAGCTAATATTAATGGACGTAATAGTAATTAAATATTCACGTACCTACACACTGGTTTTGGAGCAATTTATCAGGAGGTGTAATGTAATCACTTTTCAAATAGCTATATTATAATATTTGACATATCCAGAACAAGTATGTAGAATTGGCTACATTTAATATTGTTTTTTTTTCTCCTTACATCATCAAGCGTAGCTACAATACCATCATAACAGCTAGTAGCTAAATTAACAGCAAGTTTTTTCTCTTTTTAACAGCCAATATAATTAATTATAACATAACAAAGTTATAATTAACTATTAGTTGTTAAAAAGAGAAAAATTTGCTGTAATTATTATTTCAGCCGAGAATGACTGAATCATTAGCTAGTAAATTAGTTTATTAACATACTGTATCAACAAATACTAGAATAACACAATAATTATATTTATATAAGTACTTCATCACTAAAATTAGCTCAGTAAGATTGCACAAAATGACATAGAAATTTACACTTGTTTATTTCTTTTCTTTTCAGCATTCAAATTTTATTGGAAAAATAATAAATACCTTCTAAGCTCTTAATGAAATGTGATATTATAGCGATACACTGTAAAACGTCTTCAAACCTTAGTAGTTAAAATACACAAATGTGGAGTATTTAATTGAATGCACTTATTAATTATTCAGCATGAAATGTCTGAAATTTTTTTTACTGGTTACGATATTTTAAAATTTTTGCAGTACCAACTACACCTTCCAGCTCAACTACTGCTGGAACTACTACAATTAGTGTTCTTCTTGCAATACCTGTTATATTTGTTATTTGCATTTGCTTCATTAAATAGAACTAGAAAAGTATGTTTATGCTTTATAGAAGAATATATTTTATAGTATTTTGAACAAAAGTTTGTGTATATCATTTTATAAGATAATCATAGCAATATAAAAGTTTACATCTAATTTTTATATCCCCACAATGTAGGATTTAGCTTATGTAAATAATTAATGATACATGGAAACAATTCAATGAATTTATCTCTGTAAAGCACCTACCATGAAAAGGATACTGAACCAAAGGAGTAACATATTTAATGATACTTCACTGTATTACTAATTTCACTCACTATTTTTTGAACTCCAACCTGCATATTTTCAAATGCCATCTTATATAATATATATTTATATATATATATATATATATATTACATTTCTCTTAACATCATTACAATACTTATAAATTTAGCTGTATTCACATAAAAATACTAAATGATGTCACAAGAATGGAGCTAGTCATGTGATGCTGTAACTTTCATTTAGAATTTTGCCTCCATTCCTTCTGCCAGAACATCAACATGGAAATTAAATGACAAATATTCACAAGATGTGCACTGAGGCCTGTGCTATTAGCAAAGAAGTATTCTTTGAATTGAGCTGCCCCTTACAACATGCAGCTAAGTCAGCAACTGACCTGAGTTGTATTGTCAGCATAATAACAAGCCATTGTGAAAGGAAAAAACTTATTAAAGTCACAATCATTTGATTACTGAATAGAAATTTTGAACAATAATATGGCATTAGTTTATAAACTACTCTAATATTGTACCAATAACTTTCTTTCTTAACTTCTCTTGGGATTTACTATCTATATAGATTCAATGTACAAACAACACTGTTTTTCCAAGCCATGTCAATGAACTTGAAGTAAATTAATGATGAATTTTAGAGGAATCTTAAGTTCTCCTTTTTTTTTTTTTGGTTCTCTGATGTAATGGACTAAGGCAAGCTAAAGTGATGAGTTAAAAATGTTTACTTGACCTTGACTTTCCATTCCTCCTCCAAAATGGTAGCTTTGTGCGTGTTAATTAGAGGCGATGTATTTATTCAAATAGGACACAGTGATAACATTTAAATAAAAGAATATTGCCTCAAACTTAATACTCAAATTAAAGTAGATAAAAATGATAAAGGAAGATGGATAAGTGAAGTATGTGCCATAAGCTAATCACATCCTCATAGTTTATGCTTTTTAGTTAGCTTGCTTTACTCATCTCTTACAAGTAATGTAAAACTATTAATCATAATGTCGTGTAATACAAAACTGCATCATCACTTTACATAATTTGGTGACATTAATAGGGAGTTCTTTACCAGTGTTAGCTAATGTAATAATTTGTGCCTGCCATTTTATTGTTTGCCATAATATATTCCTCCTCAAGTTAAAATAATGCATTGTACTGTCACTTATTTAAAGGTTATTATAGCTACTATATTCAGTGATTTATCAATCAAATAACAGGCAGTGGACGCTAATATAATATTTATATTATTTTCTTTGATTAGAACATGAGAAGTACTCAAATTTTTTCATGTAGTGTGATAGTACTAGTTGATAGTAGGTCAACTAATTTTTGTTAAAATTTATTTACAAGGTGTCGAATTGGAATTGGTACTGTTAAGACATTAGCTATAATTGATGTAATAATGGCCATTAATCTTTTGTTGCATTTATAAACAGTATAATATGATTTTTTTAGGAGGAGTAGATGTTCTTATAAACACAACATGCCTCAATTAAAACTAAATCAAAATTTGCTAATGCAACCTTACGCCGCATAACGAAATGTGAAATATCATTTCACATCAAAATAATTGTCACAAAGTTTATGATCAAATAATGTTAATATGGTCTAATTAGCTGAAACTCCGAGTCTTGCAGTAATAATATCGCGAATTTCACTGTAGATGTCAGGGTTCAATACAGCCACAATGCAAAATACAGACTTTCCAACATTAGCTGCTCGAAAGTTACCATCTTGTAGTTTACTCATGGTCTCCAGGGAGGTGTTGATGGCTAGTAACTCATCACCAGTGGCAGACACTGCAATAATTTGTGGGACGGTATTATCTTCATTGACCCTTGCAAAGTTGAAACTATGAATGGTAAATCCCATTTGGATCAAAATTGTTGTATATATCGTGAACCACTCTTCGGGATGTTCACTTCTTGAATACTTAAAGTCAGAAGCCAATCGAGCAAACAGAGGGCCATTGAGAATATCAGCTTTTTTGAGTAGAGAGACATTATCTTCAGTGAAAGAAATGGGCCACTTTTCTTCCTCCTCCGACTTGGAAGGTAACTCTAGATTACTTAAAAATTCCTTCCGATTCATTTTATTCCCCAAAAGTTGCTAGAATTATATTTTCTTCCTTTGAGATTGTGCTATTTCTTTTATACTGTTCTGTAACTATGAAACCTTACTGATATATATCACATAATAGTTACGTGAGAAGAGTTAAACTAGGAATGCTATTTAATTAAATTGTGATGAAGGAAAACACTATTAGCTTATAGTAGCATACAACAATGGAATTTGAGTTTATCAGTTATTTGAGTCAATTGCTTTCAATAAAGCACTTAATTAATAATTATCAATCCATTGACTGAATCTGGGATGAATCATGCTATATTAGCAAAAATACAGCTGGCATTTTTCTAATCTCTAGACAATGTTCAATTAATATACTCAACAAGAGAACTGACTAGCCAGTAAGTATTTTCAAGAAATTATCCAGATGCTGACAAACAATCCCCGTTAAATCACTTATTACTTTCGAGGAGGATATTATTTCTAAGTCAGTGGAACAGTGGTGGAAGACAGCAATTACTGTATGAGTCCATATCTGTTGCATGTAGTCTTCAGACTCTATTGCTCGTTAAATAAACTATGGTGCAATTGGACTAATTGTTTACATAAATATTACACATTTGAAGGAAAGATTCCTAATAAATGTAACATAATTAGCTAAAAGAAACCAATTGCAGTGATTGATGAAAGGAAATCATCATTCTTAGACAGACAAACAGCAACCAAGAGGACAGTTTGTATGCTTGATCGTCATCAACAACTTTGAAGATAGCATTAAAGAATTAGGAATAAACATTCTTTACTTCAAATTGTCTGAGGTATATTAGCTAAATGGCCTATGATGAGTTGAATTAAAAGCACTTATCCTCAGTATGTGTGACTATTTCATGTTTATTAAACAAAGTGCATTAGCTTATACGAAAGTTAAGCTTCTTGGATAGATCCAACAAGTATGTTAAGTCCATTCCCAGCTATAGTCATAGAATTCATATTTTTATCATTTCAAGTTGATTACCCACCAGTTATAAAAACAACAGTGTCTCTGGTCAACCCTTTTATAAGCAATCACAAAAATGAATTAACCTGACCAAAGAAAATAAAAGTACAAACATTCACACAAACAAAATGTAACCTATTAAGAAGCTTACCAATATAGCTTTTATTATGTATATTCCACATAATACTGCAACAGCCTCTTGTTATTTTTATAATTTTTTTAAGTTATACCTAGCTAATTCATTAATTGGATCAGAAGTAGGTACACAACTTCGAACAGGAAAATTTACAGGTATTATGACCCAATCACAAGCCATGATATAAATTCAACCATAATAATCAAAATGACAGTTATATGATTTAATTTCAATCAATAGGAATATTTTTAATACGTTCTTCTGCTGAAGTCCCAAGTTTGGCAGTAATAATATCGCGAACTTCACTGTAGATGTCAGAGCTCAATACAGCCACAATGCAAAATACAGAGTTTCCGACATTTGTTGTTTGAAAGTTACCATCTTGTAATTTGCTCATAGTCTCCAAAGAAGTATTGATAGCTAGTAACTCATTACCAGTGGCAGATACTGCCACAGTCTGTGGGACTGTATCATTTCCATCACTTCTTTCAAAGTTGAAATTATGAATGGTAAATCCCATTTTAATCAGAATCGTCTTATACATCTTAAACCACTCTTCAGGATTTTCACTTTTTGAATATTTAAAGTCAGAAGCCAACCGAGCAAAGAGAAAGCCATTGAGAAGATCAGCCTTTTTGAGTGAAGTGATATTTTCACTGAAAGAGATGGGCCAGTAAGCTTCTGTATTCATTGAATCATGTAAAGCAAGTTCACTTAAAAATTCCTTTCGATTCATAACCTTTCAAGTTTCTCTTTTCCAAAAGTCACTTGAATTATATTCTGTTTTGTTGGTAGCTTCTGTGCTACTTCTTTTATACATTTCTGGAACTATGAAACCTTATAGATATAAGTAATTGATGTCAAAATAGTTGTACAAGGAATGCTATTTAATCGTAGCTATAGGAAATCACAGTAGCTATTAGTAACATAATGGAATTTGGTGCAATGTCGAGCTTTCAAAAAGCAAAATATTAAATGAGTAACTGATCGGTGAGTATCAGGGTCTGATTTTGACAAAAATGCTCTTGGCTTTACTTTCTTATTGTTAATCAGTCAAATGTCTTACTAATGTAATAATAGCTACGCTCAATATTGGAATTGGCAAGGGTTATTTTGTTAGGGCTAGTGTACAGGCTGTCAGTGGGAGGAGAGTAATTCCAACATTTTAGTTCATTCAAACAGTAATGGCTAGCTATAGACAAGACTTGCGATGGAAATGAAAATCTCTTATGCTGTCAAACTCAATATACTTACTTACATATAGCTATGTTGCTATTCAACTAAATGTTTGTAATAAAATATTACACACATGCAGGAAAGACTCCTAATGAATGTAACACAATTAAAAGGAACCTATTGAAGTGACTGATGAAGGAAATCAACATTCTTAGACAGGCAAACAGTAACTAAGATTACAGTTTGTCTAGTTACAATAGCTAGAGGTCACACTATGCAAAAATAAACCACGATACTGCAGGGGTTGAATAATATAGATACAAGGGTGATGAAAGTTGCTTCAAAGGGGGAGGGTGGTTAGTCTAACTGAATATGTGGCAATAAAGTGCTGAATTTTAATTAGGACAATCAAGACCAATTTGTCGTAAGACAGCTGTAAATACCAGTCGAGTTCCATAATCAGTATTAGTACTGGTATTGTGACAAGAATGGTATTTCATTGGTTTTTCAAATTGAAAAGAATTCATGAGCCAAATGCTAATACTTACATCTGCATGCTCCCCCCATAAATCTGGCAGGCCAGTGCTCTTCTGGCCCTCACCCCTCACTTTCACAACCCCTGGGAACCAAAAAAGTGCACACATTACTGCAACACTCCATTTCCACCGGACCACAACCCACTTAGTTAGTCCCGCCAGCCACACCATACACGTATTTAGGGAGGGGATGCGCGCGCCAGACTAAACCGACCCCTTTTACTATCACTACGAAGATACACCGTTTGGCCACGACACGTACAGACGGGTAAAGAGTTTAGCTGTGCAGACTACCTCTTCCATCTCGGCAAAAAACACAATATCAGCTAGGGTCCGAATGTTTCTGTCTCTTTCTTTAGCTAGACCCTTTACCTATGAGAGAGTAATGTGTTAAGGAGGCGCGTAAGTGTGAGTGGCCACACCCCTTCGTAAGGTGGTTAACAGAGTCTGACAAGTAAAGAAAAGCAGTTGGAGATTTGATTCACTTAAAAAAAGAAGACACCCGACAATCATTCTCAGGATGGCTAGTGAGTTTGTGGTGGGGTGCTTTATTTCCACTCAGGGTCTGAAGTGGGGTTATCTTAGCTATGGCTTTAATTTAGCTAACTCAAAGGGGTCAGGAGTGAAATAAACAATGAAGGAGCACAACGATATTGATTAGGTTCATGAATAATTTAAAAAATAGTCCAGCATTCCATTATTCTGTTTCTAGATTTCACTAAGCTGTCCAATTAGCACAATTTTATTTTCTTTCACCCAAAGACAATATAGGCATATGGTATTAGTTTTTTAGTTACGTTTTTGAATCTTCAAAGATACCAAAAAAATTCCATTTGTGTCAACCTCTGGTTATATGCTATAGCATTTAGCTTTTTACGCCAACCTCTGGTTATATGCTATAGCATTTAGCTTTTTACACCAGCCTCTGGTTATATGCTATAGCATTTAGCTTTTTACACCAACCTCTGGTTATAAGTTATAGCATTTAGCTTTTTACACCAACCTCTGGTTATATGCTATAGCATTTAGCTTTTTACACCAACCTCTGGTTATATGCTATAGCATTTAGCTTTTTACACCAACCTCTGGTTATATGCTATAGCATTTAGCTTTTTACGCCAACCTCTGGTTATATGCTATAGCATTTAGCTTTTTACACTATAGCTTGACTCGTAAGTCAATTGGCCACACATTAGTTCTAGAAAGCACAATACCCCATTGTTTATTATCCTGTTCCCAATATGTAGTGAAGTTGTCTCAATTAGCTAAAAGGTCACAACATTTTTCTTGTTGTTGTTTGTTTTTTTGTTTGTTTGTTTTTTTCACAAGGTATTCAAAACATCATTCTATCCCGTGATTATTTACTTTTATCAATGATAAGATTTGATAAGAATTCATAGTCAATTTTAATGCAACTAGATTTATACGACCCATCACATCCATTAGGATATTTCCAACTATACACTGGCTAACTGACATCTTTAAGGAGCCACCTTAAAGAGCTTCAGAATTGTCACCATTTTCATCTTTCTTCATTGTTTCCACTATGGCATAGCCTACACTTGCATAACAGGGTCTACAGCTAGCTAGGGCTGCATCACAGGTTTGTAGTAGTACAGCTATCTGTATAGCATCTACAATTGTGGTTACAATAAACATTAATCAGATAATTATTTAAACCTTCATATTTTGCATGCAAAAATTCATGATTATTTGACACATTTGAATTAAATTAGCGAGCACTAAAGTTTTTGAATAAATTTATACACTCTTCTGTGGACTTAGGACTCCCAATCTGTATGAAACAAGAGAAGCTTTAAAGTCCAATCTATTTCAGGACTTTTTAATATTGTTAAGATTGTATACATCTGAAAAGTTTAATTAGAACAGCACAAGAATGTCACAGAGTAACTTACTAATCAATGTCACTAGCTACATTTGGATGTTTCTGCTTACATTAATTTGATACTGGAGTGTGTTTGTCTATGAAATGTAGTTTGGTGATAGTGTCTTTTCTTGCTTGATTCATGACCATTATGCATATCTCTAGCTGTCAGTGTAATAAAATAAAAAAACTAGGGTAAAGAAACTAAGAATTTAAAATGGCAACCCAAGGACACAGCAAGATACCACAATTCTCAATCCATACGCCCCTTCTACGGTGCAAAAACTGGCACGTTATTTTGACTTCTACTGTATATTGTTTCTCTACTTCAAGGCCAAGAAATTGTTTCTTCAGTGAGGGTTTTGGGCGGTACAAGCTGTGACATACAGAACCGCAGTAAAATAATCATTTATTGGTTATAGCTGAATTCAATGATACATACATACATGCACACATGTATATATTATTAATTAATTTGTCATTTATTATAGAAAGAAAACTTGCAGTAAAGTGTCTTGTAAATGCAACAAAGACAGTCAGCAATTGGTATGAACTTGGCCTTCAGCTTGACTTTGAGGTTGCAGAGTTGAATATTATTGACAATGATCATGGACGTAATTCAAGAAAGGCTAAAATAGTTCTCTTTGATGATTGGTTGAACAATGATGCATCAGCTAGCTGGAGTAAGTTGGCTGAAGCGCTTGCAAAGATGGGGCACAATACTTTGTCTCATCGACTCAAGAAGAGAAAAGGTATGACCAAATCATGTGGGGTATTGGATGAGGTGGTTTTGATATTATAGTGGTGGTTACTGGTCTGGTGTAACATATGAGTATTGAAGTATTAGTGAGTAGCATATATGAGGGTATTGAAGTATGGAGAAACAGTATCTTGCTCACTATAAGTGACTTATAATTCTGATGTGACTTATAATTCTGATGTGACTTATAATTCTGATGTTACTTTAACTTTAGATCATATTCTGTATCACGTGATTATCTTAAGTTTGTACAAAAAATGATTGTGTGCATCGAAACACAGTCAACTTGAAAATTGACCATGAGTAATGGTAATCGGCCCAGCTTAGATTATTTGCTGAGGATTGGTGTTGCACATATAGAGTATAGCATTGGAGTAATGTGTAACATTATGGGGGCAAGTTATTTCGATGTATCCATTCTGAAAATTTTTGGTAAAATTATTTAGTACTCAACCCTATATGCACCCACGGAAATTGATCACTTTAAAAAAATCATAAAAAATACATTATTAAAGCTATGCGTAATCAAAAGATGCCTAAAAGACTATTCCTTCCGATTAATCAGTTAAAAATAGCAACAAGCTTCATTTGCAATGGACCCTTTACCAATTTTTGGACCATTCTATCAGAAGCTTATGGTTTCTTGTTTTACAACCTTCGAGGCTACTGAGCTTCAGTGATTTGCCATTTTAGGAAAGAAAAAAGTAAGGTCAGATAGTTAGTTACACGTGCAACTGTTTTCCTTCGGGTTAGAGGTGTACAAAGTGATGATGAAGCCTCAAGGAAGCCTGCATAATCAAGCAGCACTAAGTCCAATAGGAATGGAAGTCTACCTCCTACAAGCAAGAGAAGGTTTGATCCAGTTTATTGGAATATTAGAAGTGACTGTCATACTGTTCTTTATTGAAACAACTTATTTACCTGTAAAAAGTTCGATTTTATTATTCTATAACCTTATTTATTTTATACATTAAGGGTGGCCGCACACCGCCTACGCAATTTTTTTGTTGATGGTTGCTATGCACAATTACTACTATTGTATACTTACAGGGGCTTCTCCACTACAACACAAGGACAAAGTACCTGCCGAAGGCACCGCTCACTAATTTTAGAGCGAATCTGGAAGAAATATCGGGCCGGTTCTAAAACTTTGTAGCACTTTTTTGGAGCGGTGCGGTAAGTTGGAGCTCCACAATTTGGTACTACTAGTCAAGCCGATACTCTACTGCAAGACGAGTTCTTTTCCATTTCAATATTACTTTATGATTTATTCGCAAGTTTTTCTATTTATAAGATATCTTGTGGTGCAGTTCATTTTTTTAGTTTACCCGTGTGTAAAATTTTTTGTCGTTCTCATTATTAGATTCCAAGAAAAACTAATATAAAATTTGGAACTTTAATTCCACTCGCAATGCTTAAGAAATAGCCCCACCCCCATGTCTCGCACTCCTTGTACGCGAGCAATTTTTTTTAATTGGTTTGTATTGGTTCTAAAAAGAGCCCGCCTATATCAAGAGTAAACAAAAATCAATATAACAAGAGAGTCAGAAGAGAGAGCAGTTTCTTGTAGATATAGTCCGAGGTGAAGGTATTTGGTCTGCGCAGCTTGGGAAGTCTTTGCTCCTTAGAAATCGAGCCTGCTGGATCCATCCGATTGAGTTCAGGTGCGCAGAGCTTTGAGAACGGCTACAGGAGGTGAGGCAGCCTGGTGCACTTTGCCACGTGAGTTCAGATGACATATGGAGAGTTGCTGTAAATGGCTAAGAGACAACAAGAAGTTAAACTTCTGCTACTACTGTGCGATAGTTTCTGCTTGCGTATTATCGAATGGTGGGTATTGGCGGGGAATAAATTAATGTCCAGATCTACAGGCGGTGCGTGCGGCCACCCTTAAAGTACTTTATTATATATATATATGATTGGAAAAGAAAAGAGAATAGATTTTTTCATGAAAATTGGTTTAAAATTTCAAACAACAAAGGAATAACCACGTGTAAAACCTTGGTACTTAGTTGCTAGAGAACCAAAACCACATTATCATGTTCATTAGGTCCACAGTTTTCTGTTAACATTATAGTTGTTAGGGAGTTTATGAAAATAATATCAAGATGTAACAATTTGTGATTTTAATTTACCTGTTCAAAATTCCTTGAAAATAAATAAACGGTGAAAGTGAAAGGGTTAAAACAATACGCTTTAATTTTGCTAATAGTGGCCATTTTTTTGTTACATCAGTATGTTTTCCTGCTTATTTAACCAACGTTTTGAAATGTACACAAAATTAGAACGTACACGTACAAATTCATGAATTATAGCTACAAGTTTGGAACACTACTCCTGAGCCTCAAGAAAACTTCCATTACTTTGGTACTTGTGTAAAAAATTTCGGTTTATAACTTATTACAGCTTTTTATGTCTCAAATTAAGCCTACTTGATCCAATCAGGAAAATTTACAGGTGTACTACATATTTTGAGTTAGTTGTATAATATGACACTGAAATCATTTTTAAGCAAAAAAAATCGCAAAATCTGTGTTGATTATGCTGTGTATATGAACATTTAAATGTGATATTGAATGTAACAAATACTTATCACTGAGCAGTTTAGAGCTTAATTAATGTGATACTATATCATTGTCTGAAGTGTAGCTAATTCGTTGAAAGTTGTAATACTTTTTAGTTTTGTTATGTATGAATAAATGAGCACTACATTAAATTATAATGGATAAATGCTGAGAATAATCAAGTATTTGCATGTAAACCATCTGTTTATGTATTTTAGATCCATTGTTTGAGACTTCCAGTAGCTCTACCAATATTCATTCCTTTCAAGTTGGTGAGTTGATTTAGCTTATATTCAATTAGTAAGTTTTAATTTCTGATTTATTTTGTTCAATAGATACCCAAAAGAAAGAACTTCCAGGATCTTCTCAAGCCATTCAAAAAGGTGTCTGTTTTGTCTTTTCTTTTTGTTTTTTGCTTATTATTAATTGTTGCTAGCTACTCTCATTTGAAGTTTATGTCATAATGAGAATTTAGCACAATAACATACGTAACATTCCTTGTTCATCAGTAGGATAACTACCACTACTGACCTGTCATAGAGGGTCTCTTTCAAACTGCCT
>WLWI01003410.1_pt1 | contig 13637 bp, 12 predicted proteins | sample 6701501 | NCBI WGS metagenome assembly WLWI01 (sample SAMN12718690, study PRJNA515312) | sponge metagenome | isolation source: marine sponge | host: Mycale hentscheli | place: New Zealand: South Island, Marlborough, Capsize Point | collected 2014-11-01
TCCCCCTCCCTCTCATCCCCCCCTCCCCCTTCCATATCATCATTCACCACTCCCCCTCCATATCATCCACCACTCCCCCTCCATATCATCTACCACTCCCCCTTCATATCAGCATCCACCACTCCCCCTCCATATCATCCACCACTCCCCCTTCATATCATCATCCACCACTCCCCCTTCATATCATCATCCACCACTTCCCCTCCATATATCATCCACCACTCCCACTTCTTTTCATCCACCACTCTCCCTCCATATCATCCATATGGTGGGTTTTTTTTAATCATTTTACAGTAACAAAGTCAAAATAGGTAACTACACTCAAAGCAACTGAATGTTTTATAATGATCATTTTTAAATTGTCTGGGTCAGCTGGCAGTTGTGGAGAAAGGCAAACTTGGAACCCATGCTGGCCCTCTTATCTCTAGTGCTCCATGATCGCTCAGCCATTCGCTGGTCTTTGACTTGGGACAGAATTTCAGATGTGGCGTGGTCTATCTTGGAGTAATTAACTTTATCCATGTCTCTCCAGTCACAACTCCGTGCTCTCTTGTGACTGGCTAGAGGGCGCCCTAATTGGGTATCAACACAAGCACTTGCGAAAATGAGTTCACTGTAATTCACTGCAGTAGTCCCTGAGGAGCAGGCAGTGTTCCTTCTCTCTTCCACTGAGCAGGCCGTGTTCATCTTCCCTTCCACTGGCTGACTTCTCTTGAAGAATAAACTATGATTGTAAAAGGCTCTGACTTGGATGTGAATATACTGACTAGGTAAAATATGGACAATAGCTTAATTTTATCAAGCAGTATGTGGGATTTGAACATACATACTAATCTTTATTATTGATTTGCTAATGTCTGTACACGTGGCAACTGGCCGGTTATGTTCACATTACAAGATTAATCTTTAGCTAGGTTTTCTTACATGTTATATTATAAAGATACAATGACAGCAAGCACAATTTGTACATGTAAATTGATTTAACTGCTTTCTATAAGTCAGTAAATTTTAGAGGCAAGCGTATAACTAAGATCATTAGTGTGTTTTAACAGTGCAATGTATCATTAGGAGGACTTTTCATCAAAATAGAAACATTGTTATAATAATCAGCATCTTCACACTTCCCTGTTTTTAATGTGTGTTTGTGCATGTGCATATTCTAGAAAAAAAATTTCACAGGAGAAGCCGTGTCTGCAAAAGAGAAGGCACTGTTGCATACTAAGTTAGCATTTAAGGTTTTAGATATTTCAAAACACCACAATGGAAACCCTGGCTGTCTCTCCCTTTCCAACACTTCATGGTTCAGTTTAAACTATGCATGTAAAAATGTTCTTGCTATTCACATATCTAATTGCACTGCAATTGATATTACCTTGATATGTGTGTGCTTCTTAATATTTCATAAATTACATAATATCAGTGAGGTTTTCTACTTGATGTGGTTGCCATACATGGACAGCTAACATCTTGTTTGCAATACGCTGGACAGTGGCGAGTAAGATTTCCACTGCAATTCATTGAGTCATAGTTACTGGTTAATGTAGAGAAATTCGATCATATGCATCTCCATAACATGTTATATTAAAAAACCTGCATGCACACAAATTCGTGGTGTGTGTGTGGTGTATGGTGTAGTTGGCTCAGGGCCTGAGGTCCCAGTGTTCAAGCCTCACTCTGACAATTTTTCCATCTAGTTTTCCATCTGCCTCCCACCAGCCCCACCAGTCCACCCAGCTGTGATTGGGTACCTGGCATTTGTTAGGGTGCAAATTCAAGGCCTTTTTCATGAAACAGCAATATCCAGGTGGGACTTAGGGTGCCCACACCACTTGGTGTGAGGAAAGGTCTGTTCTCCTGCAAGTTCCTAGCCCGGCTACAGGAGCTTTGCTTGCAAGGCTCACAGTGCCTGCTTAGTACACAGGCATCCTGGCTCTGCTAGGTGCGCATAACCGCTAGCGGTTACAAGAGAATTTTTTTTTTTTGTGTGTGTGTGTGTGTGTGTGTGTTTGAGCTCACCAGTCACTTTCCAACCTAGCTTAGATTTGTGTTGAATGTGCCAGTGTGCTTGATGGTTTTGTAGTCATACAGAATGAAAGGTGAGGTCTCATACGAGATATTTTCTCCCTGTCAATAGCACTGATTTATAAGCATTCCAATCTGAGACAGCCGAGTAAAAAACTAGGAATTTTCTACTTTGGTGAATTAATGTTTTATTGAAAGGTTTATTATTGGCTTTACTACAATGTGAGTTAGTGCATGTGTGGGCATGTATTGGGAAAATTATAAAAGATAAATGTAGTTGGTGTTTAAGGGTTTCGGTCAATGTAATTCACAACAGGTTGTAAAAATACCAGTTTCCAATTTAGCCTTACTGAAAACACTCGTATAATTTACATGCATTTATAACTAAGCCTTAATTTATTGGTCAAGTTCCACAATAAGTACAGCATTAAACTATATCTCACTCAGTGATAAATTCGTTTAAGAATTGTTTATTTCTATTTAGGCAACCTCCATTTTCTGATATGCTTTCACCAAATATTAATAGTGATGATGATGAGCAAGAAGAGGTAAGTTGTTGGTTTTTTCAAAATTGTTGTGTTTAAAAAAAAATTATTTGTATTGTGTGGTGTGGGTAAATTTGTAAGAGGTAAAGCCGAGTGAAATTCTGTGCTATCATATGTTAATATGATAGCGAAAGAATAATTTATTCAGCAGTTAAGAAATATATCATTATTTGGTCTAAGTTGTAGTATATTTTCTTAAAAGTCACCCCACTGTGATTCTGCCATTAGCTATTCATACTTTTATTTCTGCTTCCCAGTAATTGTCACTGTGATAATTTCCCAGTGGATAAATTGTGACCCAAGGTCACGGATGGATCACTGTGACCAATGAGATGATTTATTGCTTGTATTTTCAGACTTGATCATAGTATGGTAGTTATTACGGGCATAGCATTTCTAATACTGTTAGTTTGGGGAAGTTAGGAGGTGGAGCCTGCTCGAGGCAAGTAGTTACTACACACAGAATGTACTATGGCAAAGCACTGCTGGTGGCGGTTTCAACCGTTGCAGCCTATATCACTTGTACATCATGAGCTGGAGGTGCTAGATTCTCCGAGCAGTAACCCCCCCCCCCCCCCTTTCTACATAAGTATGTTACTAGTGATATGCTTGAGCACAAATGGCGAGGAAACCTGTGCACAATGACACACGGAAAAAACAAGAAGTTATAAAGAACTCCTGCACAGTGTTGAGTCTAACAGAGACCTAAGTGTGTCTTGTTGCATTTAGAAACAACCTGATACAAAGAGATGAACATTAAGTTTCCCCAGAATGATACAGGATAGCTAAACTAAACGATTCTGTTTAGTGGAGAATAGGGACGGAGTGTACAACCAAGCAAACACAAAAAGGCAAGGGTCGAGGTACAAAATGACATACGTACGTCCAAACATACATATACCAACAAAAATCAATTGTGTTATTTCTGGTAGTCTTTCTCACTTCGCTTGCTCACCAATTATTTATGCCTAGAAAGAAAAACGAATAAAATGGGGTGTAACGGGGTGGGTGGGTTAGGTGTCATTTGTAAGGTTTCTTTGCAATAAGAAAGCATGTGACATATGTATCATGTGCTTGAGTATCGCACAAGTGTGGTAATGCTTGCTTAATGCTTGTGCTTGATATAATACACACTAAATTCCCAGAAGAAAGGAAGCCACAGGTTTCAATGTTAACTATACATAGGACTATGGGACCAACTATGACAAACGTCAACTTCAGTTTATTGAGCACAAAGTAAATTTTTTTTAAATGACTCGGGCTATAGCGTGTAATATATCAGCATAATGTGATATATATATAGTTCTGTATAATACTTATAATTGCATGTGTCAAGTAATTCAAGCAGCAAGATAAGCAGTTTTTAATTACACATGGTAAAGGATTTCAATGCCATAGTAACCACTCGCTGCAACTGTTTGACTTGAAAAAACAAACAAAGTGACAACCATCTTCCCAAGTCAAATATATACAACTCTGAGAATTTCAGGAGTGGCATGTTGCATATGTGTATTGTAGGAGTATGCCAATCGTCATATGACTACTCCAAAGAATCACATGTCAATACCACATAAACACAGGTAATTTACTTTAGTATTGGTAGGAAATGACAATTTACATAGGATGTCTGTACTATGTAGCCGTAGCAAGAGCAACAGTGCAATCGACAAAGGATACCATAAGCAGGTACATTAACACCAATTAAAACTTAGAGTGGACATGAATTAAATTAGTAACTATGCTGACCCTTGTGTAAGTGAGCAAGTTTGCTAGCCACATTGTACTTAGGTGCACCCGTTTGCTTATGTGTTGCTTCATTTTCAATCCTCTCAACAGCTGGAATGCCTACATGCAGGCACTCATTCATATGCTACCTGTACTTTCAACTAAACCAAAGGAAGGATTACAGGATGATGACAAATGTTGATGGTAAATAAGGGACACAAGAGGCTTGCTTGTTTTTCTTATAAAACATGGCCTGATTCAGTTCGTCCTTGATTCCAATAAATTAGTGTTTTTTTATCGTTATCATAAAAATCTTTTTTAGTTCTCCCAGTTAGAGCCCCCTTATCAACTCAGTTACAATCAGACCTGGAGGAACCAGTCTGGTTGGTCCGGTTTTGGCCAGACTATCTTTTGAAGTGGGGAATCCTGAATTAACTATTATCTTTAAAGGGAAAGCCCAAATCTACAATCTTTACCGATTATTTTCTTTCTCCTGCGGTTTGTTTATCGGCCGCTTGGCATTAATGATTGTGATAACTAGCGAAGTCTTATGGCAAGTGTAAGTATAGTTTGCAGTGTAGTTAAGCGCTTATTCTAGCTATGATGGAATCATTCTAAATATTAGCTAATATAAAATTTCTTTTTTATTTAGCTAGCTATTTACAACAATTATAGTGAATAAAAGTATTGTCACACCCACGAATTACCCCATGAACAGTTTGGCCACACTTCCTGGCCGGACCAATTTACAAGAGCTTCCTCCGTCCCTGACTATAGATGTACCGATATACTATTTTGACAATATTCCAGTTAAAATATGCAGATGCAGACACTGATATACGGCACAACAACTTTTTAAACACATTCTTTCACGAATGGCCTAGCAACCTATTAGCTCTACTGGTAGTTGACCAGCCATGTATGGGCTATACTGCAACCCTGTTCACACTCACAGCAGCAGTTCTGGGTGGCTTGTTTAGCACCTCAGTGTGACCTATGCTGTAGACTAATAAGGGTGTATTGGCAGATATAAACCTATTATTATATCAGCACATCAGTCTGTTCTAACTAAGCTAGATTGCTTGCCACACGAGCGCTTGTTGATTTTTGTGTTGTTGTATGTTGTTTTTTTGCAATTAACTTATATCAGGATTCTGCAGTTACTGAAGTTGTGGAGCTGTTAAAGGCGCAGAATGAGATGATGGGCGAAATTTTGAGATGTCAGGAGGAGAGCAGGGTGAGAGGAAGTATTAATTACACAGCATTAAAGTGAGAGAGGTTTTAGTGTTATTTGGTTTGTTAAGTATGATCTTGAGGCAGAAAAATATATGACGTTTTACATGTCAAAGCCAAGATCGGCAGGTACTCACAGTAAGAAAATGAATAACGGCTTGATGATATGTCAAAGTGTCTAATAAGGACACACGTCAACATTGCTATTTGATATAATTACAAACAACAACAAAACACAAATGGGATTGTTGATAAAAAAATTCAAAGTGGCCAAACGGTTGACTGGGTCAAGTTACTCATTTGCGACATTCCTAGAAGCTTTTTGAGATAGCAGAATGTTGCTGAACTATTTTAAGCTGTACCACTAGTAAGATAGCTTAGTTTCTTCATAACATCAATACAATTTTCATTGCAATTGCTAACCGTGATGTGTATTGTAGTGCCAAGGGTTCACACCTTTAGTGCTTAAATTTTGTTATGACTTGTTTACTTAACCACAGACTATGGAGTTGTGGTAATTCAAGTTTTTAATAATATTTTAATAATATATTTTGTAATTTTTAATAATCGTGGATGTCATGTTCTATTCGGTTTCTATTACAATTATACGGTACAATAGAATGAACTTCTGCTTCCTTTCAAATGTGTTATGTTTTAATAGAATGACATTCACACATTATGTAAAGAAGTACAAGTACCTTGAAGGACTCCAAGGGAAGACAGCCAATTCGAGTTGTGCAGTGTGACTTATCTGTAAGTTTCATTATGAATGTTTATAGTGTATATAATTTTTATTTCTAATGTATGTGTCAGAAACGTGTGGCCGCTCTACATAATGTTCTTCCTAAAATATTGAAAGGAAATGAAGGGTGAGTATATTTAATAGAGGGGTAAAGTTTGCCAGATCCATTTTAGATCATATATTAGGACAACTCCATCTATAAATAATGTAGTTATTTATTCCACCCTATAGATATCTTCACAATGATATTTTTAGGTACTTGACCCATGAAATAACTCACGATGTTTCATGCTGTATTGGCAAGCCCTAGTAGTTATAGCAACTGGCCAAGTTCATCACTTTTCTTGGTTTTTACAGTTACTTTCCTTAAGGTCCTAGTACAAACTACAGTAGTGAAGCTATCTAAGGTATAATATAACACTTATTACACTTGTCAGAGTGATATGGCAAGATAAGTGAAAATAATTAGCCTGCTCGTGAAATATTTTGCCACATCACACTCTCACTAATGTAATAAGTACTATATATATTGTATGTACATAGTGTGGGATCGCAACATAACAAAGAGGTCATGAATGCCGTTGTCGCTGAAATAATTAATGATCCGAAAATGATTATTCCGAAGAAGTGGTTAAATGTAAGTACATTATCAATTTGAAAATACATATCTTATATATATATAATTATGTATACTATATATATATATATATATATATATATCTTACATTGTAGTGGGAGTAAAAAGAAAGTATGAAAGTATTAGAAGAAATTTTAAAGACAAAGATAGCGCAAAGAGTGATTTTTATGGGAAAAATCTCGATATGATCGACGAAAACAACGAGTATGTATAGTGATTTATAGTGTTGTTTTTTTATTTAAGGTATATATGTATTACATGCAGTGTTATCAAAGAAGGCAAAGTGTTATAACAGAAAAAGCAAAAAAACCCATTTTAATAAGCTAGATAAAAATTATATGACTGACGAGTCAGATGGTTCAGATGATGGTTTCCACAAGCATCCTTGGAGGTCTGAGGGTAAGTTTAATATTGATTTAATTCAAAAGACCAATTTCATATTTTGTTACTGTGGTGGTTTTTAGGATTAAACAGGTGGAATGTGGAACTTGACCGACGATTGAAGAAAGCTGGCAAGTCAAGCACTCCATCTAAGCAGAGACACTTGGGGGAATCATCTGGTACAGTGACCATGGATTGGGTGACGTACAGGGACAATGAATTGGGTAACGTACAGGGACAATGAATTGGGTAAAGTACAGGAAACATGAATTGGGTAAAGTAAGAGTGGCCGTGAATTGGGTATTACAGTGACCAAGAATTGGGTAAAGTACAGTGACCATAAATTGAGGAAAGTACAGTGACCATGAATTGAAGAAACTATAGTGACCATGAATTGAGTTGACCATGAATTGGGTAAAGTACATTAACCATGAATTGGGTAAAGTATAGTGACCATGAATTGGGTAAAGTACAGTGACCAAGAATTGGGTAAATTACAGTGACCAAGAATTGGGTAATGTATAGTGACCATGAATTGAGGACAGTATAGTGACCATGAATTGAGGTGACCATGAATTGGGTAAAATACAGGAACCATGAATTGGATAAAGTACAGGGACCATGAATTGGGTAAAGTACAATAACCATGATTGGATAAAGTACAGTTGACCAAGAATTGGGTAAAGGAACCATGAATTGGGTAAAGTATAGTGACCATGAATTGGGTAAAGTACAGTTGACCAATAACTGGGTAAAGTACAGTTGGCCATGAATTTGGACCATTTATTGGGTAAAGTACAGTTGACCGTGAATAGGGTAAAGTACAGTGACCAAGAATTGGGTAAAGTATGGATGACCATGAATTGGGTAAATTACAGTGACCAAGAATTCAGTTGACCATGAATTGGGTAATGTATAGAATTGGGTAAAGTACAGTTGACCATGAATTGGGTAAATTATGGTGACCAAAAATTGGGTAAAGTACGATTGACCATGAATTGGGTAAAGTACAGTGATAATGATTTGGGTAAAGAACAGTGACCATGAATTGGGTAAAGAACAGTGACCATGAATTGGGTAAAGTACATAGGGTTGCCATGAATTGGGTAAAGTACAGGTGGCCATGAATTGGGTAAAGTACAGTGACCATGAATTGGGTAAAGTAGGGTGGCCATGAATTGGGTATATTACAGTGACCAAATATTGGGTAAATTACAGTGACCAAGAATTGGGTAATGTATATTGACCATGAATTCAGCAATGTAAAGTGACCAATAATTGGGTAAAGTAAAGGTGGCCATGAATTGGGTTAGGTACAGTGACCGTGCATTGGGTAAAGTACAGTGACCATGAATTGTGTGAAGTACAAGTGGTCAAGAATTGGGTAAAGTATGGTTTGCCATCAAATTGCTTAAGCATGGACTGAGTTAAGTTAGATTTGAGAAGACATCAATTCATGGTTGAATTGGGTGAAGTACAGTTGAATTTGTTGCAGAGTTAGCTACACAGTTTGACTGAATCAATCACAGTTTACTGAATCAAAACTCATTCAATCGACAGAACACACGACAAGAGAGACAAAAAGTCATGTGCACAAAAACCACTAAAGATATGAATAATATGATTATGACGTAATGAATAGCAATGTTTGAATAACAGTACTAGTGTAAGTTTCACCTCAAGTGTATTTCCAATACTCTTTCTCACTTGTGGGTGAAATCTGGAATTGGCACTACACCTGCCATTGTGCGTAGCTTCTCAAACTTAATGCAACTTAATCCCTTGGTAGATATCGGCTCCCATATCCTCTGTACGACAGTATTTCAGTTCAACTACTCCACTGGCCACTTGATCACAAATGAAATGGTGACGAATATCGATATGTTTGGCTCTTCCATGAAACTGGGGATTCTTGGCTAAAGATAGCACTGACTGATTGTCTTCGTAAATCACCATAGCTTTGGTTGAACCTTGCTCACAAACTAATTCCGAAGTGAGTTGTTTTAACCGCATTGCTTCCTGTACAGAGCTTGACAGAGCAATATATTCTGCTTCTGCAGTAGATAAAGCAACGGAGGTCTGCTTCTTACTCCTCCAACTTATTCCAGCACCACTCAACATAAAAATGTACCCAGACGTAGATTTCCGATCATTTAGATCACCTGCAAAGTCTGAATCAGAATAACCAAAGCAGTCTTGCTGTTCACTACGACTATAGAGCAGACCATGATTCAGAATACCCTAAAGATACCTCAGTATGCGCTTCACTGCAGTCCAATGACTCTTTCTGGGTTCAGAGCAAAACTTGGCCACACTACACACAGCAAAAGTGGTGTCTGGCCTTTTTCCAGCCGACAAATATAATAGCTGCCGACAGCAGATTGATACAGACTAACTTCAACCTTCTCCTCTTCACCTTCATCTTTTATCAGCTTTGTGCTTGGATCAACAGGTGATGCCACAGATTTAGCTTCTGTCATCCCAATTTTTGAAGTACCTTCTCAATATATGCGGGTTGACCCATCCACAAATTTCCAGTATTCACATCTTCAGCTATCTTTATCCCAAGAAAATAGTGTAACCGTCCCAGATCCTTCACATTAAAATTTTCACCAAGCACAAGTTTGAAATCCTTTACATTCTTATCTCCATTTCCTCCAATCACAATATCATTCACGTAAACACCAACCATCAACTCACAACCACACACATAAATGCAGGGATCACTTGTAGATTGCACGAACTCCAACTGTTTTAGAAACTCATCATTGATTGAATTCCAGCAGCGTGGAGATTGCTTCAGTCCATAAAGACTACGCTTCAGCCTGCATTCGAGATGCTCCTGTCCTTCACTCACAAATCCTTCTGGCTGGCTCACGTACACTTCCTCCTGGAGAACTCCGTTGAGAAATGCAGTGGTGATGTCTACCTGATGAAGTTGCAGACCCTTTTTCACTGACACAGCAACCAATGTGCGCAGCGACTCCAGCCGAGCTACAGGACTGAAGGTCTCATCGTAGTCTGCTCCCTTCACCTGTGTAAAACCTTGAGCTACTAGCCTAGCCTTATACCGCTCTACTTTACCATGCTCGTTCCTCTTCACCTTAAACACCCATCTACTTCCTACTGCCTAACGACCTTCTGGCAACTCCACCAACTCCCACACATTATTACTTTGCAATGAGTGCATTTCTGCTTCCATGGCTTCTTTCCACCTGGCTTTCTGTGGACTCTCAAGTGCTTGCTTGACAGTGGCCGGTTCTTGATCATTCTGGGCAACAGATGAGTGTTCCAGACAATAGTCTGGCTTTTGTCTGTTTCGAGTTGATCTGCGTATTCCGGGTTGTTATCTATTTGTTTCCACATTCTCATCAATTTCCATGTTTTGACCTTGTTCCTCTTCTTGAACTTCGGGTGTAGATGGCGGACACATCCAATTCAACACAATCAGACTTTGCTGTCCTGGTCTCCTTCTCAATTCCAAACTCCATTTCATTGAACTTCACATCTCGACTGTACAGTACCTTTCCTAATGACTCAAGTCATAGAGCCGATAACCCTTAACTTCAGAGCCATAGCCTACTAGAACACACCGCTTTGCCATGGGATCAAGCTTTTTATGCTCATCCTTCATAATTAGAGGATAACTTGCACATCCAAATGCTCGAAAGGGTTTTTCACATTGGGCTTCTTTCCATACAGCGCCTCAAATGGTGTCATACCTACCACAGCCTTAGTAGGACTGCGATTCTTCAAATAAACTGCTGTTGAAATCGCCTCTCCCCAGAATCTTTGATCCAGCTTGCTCTCAACCAACATAGTTCGAACCATCTCCATCAATGTGCGGTTCAAACGTTCCGCAACCCCATTCTGTTGAGGAGTCTATGGAACCGTGAGTTCGTGATGTACTCCTTCTGTGTTGAGATAGTCCTGAAACTGCTTGGCTGTGTATTCCCCACCAATACCTTCAGCTTCCTGCCACTACTGTTCTCAACCATCGCTTTCCATTCCACAAAATGTTTGAAAACTTCATCTTTCCTCTTGAGCAGATACACCCAGGTAAATCTTGTCTTATCATCCGTAAACGTGAGAAAATATTCTGCACCCCCAAGTGACTTCGTGTTGAGTTTTCCACACACATCTGTATGAATTAGATCCAGTGGTTTCTCTGCACGGCTTCCACCATCTTCAGGAAAGGGACTCCTATGGTGCTTGCCTTTAGTACATGGCTCACAAAACCTAACATTCTTAGAGAAATCACAATCAAATCCATTTACCATACCCTGGACTGCTAACTGTTTAAGACCTTGAGCCCCCAGATGTTCATATCTGCGATGCCACACATCCTCAGCAGTAAACACTGTGTTTGCCTGATCATGAAACTCAAATTCTAGGTAGTAAAGATTTCCACACTTAGATGCACATGCTATGAGCTCATTCTTGGAATCCATTATTTTGCATCCAGACTCACTAAACTTTGCAAATTTACCCATTTTTGAGACTCTGGAAATACTGAGTAGATAGTAAGATAAGCCTGGTACAAACAGCACATCATGAAGCTTGTATCGTTTCCTCTTTCCTTCAGGTAACTTCATCATCAGCTCCACTGTACCCCGCCCACAAGCACTCAACCAACGTCCATCTCCAAGTGTCACTCTCTCAGCGCACCTTTCATATTCTACAAACATTGACTGGCTATTGCACATATAACAGGTGGCACCTGAGTCCACAATCCAACTAGTTCCCAAGCCAACTTGAAGAGCTTTTTGACTCACAATCTAGGCATCACAGTCATCATCGTCATTTGCTGCCTTGTGTGCTTCATATTTCCTCTTTCCTTTGCCCCACTCGCCACGCAATCCTGGACAATCTCTCTTGAGGTGTCCCTGCTTCCCACAGTGATAGCAGTGCTCATAAAACTTTCTGGGCTGCGACATCATTGCCTTCTCATCTTGTGGGCTTTCTTCCTTCTCCCTCTTCTTCTGTTCCTCGTGAAGAAGCCTCTCTGTCACCACATCCATTGTGGGAACTATTGAACTGGCTTCCAGAGCAGTGACTAACACTCCAAAAGATTCTGGCAGACTTGCCAGAAGATATATGACACGATCTTCCTCAGATAATGGAGCCTCCATAACAGACAGGGCATTGAATATCTCTGTTAACTGCTTGATGTGGTCTTGGACAGAGTCACCTTCCTTCAATCTTAGTGAATGTAGTTTCCTTCTCATTGAAAGCTTGTTTGCCCAAGGCTTCTTTTGGAACTGGTTCTCAAGTTTAGTCCAGACTTCCTTGGGGTCAGTGGGTTCACCAATTAGGTAAAGCAGCGCTGGGTCAATTGCTAAAACCACAATAGCTAACGCTCGATCACACCGTTCTACAAACTTGGCATAACCAGCGGTTTCTTCCCTGGGGGCTGTCTCCATCCCCTCAACAATGTTCCACAAACTCTCTTTCATGAGCGCCAATCTTGCACTGTACTTTCCACGTACTATAGTTCGACCCACTTGGTGGGGTAAGCAACGTTTTTGATTCGGCCATTATCCTGACTACACATTTTCATGTGGCAGAGTCCACCTGGGCCCATAACCTGTTGCAGAGTTAGCTACACAGTTCAACTGAATCAATCACAGTTTACTGAATCAAAACTCATTCAATCAACAGAACACACGACAAGAGAGAAAAAAAGTCGCGTGCACAAAAACCACTAAAGATATGAATAATATGATTATGACGTAATGAATAGCAATGTTTGAATAACAGTACTAGTGTAAGTTTCAGCTCAAGTGTATTTCCAATAGAATTGCCATGGCTGGTCTATGCTGCGTGCAAATCATCTTTTAGGGTATTTTAAACAGTAAAAGTGCCACCGGCCCACCAATAATCTTGCTGTTTATATTGTGTATATTATCACCAAAGAGAGTTCGACCTCAGTTGACCCCATGAGGGACTTCGGCAAAAGTCCAAATGTCAGTTAAGTTTTAATTAAAATTAAATTGGCCATTTTAATACAAGACTCCCATATAATGTCTTTATTAACCCTCTCACCGGCACAAGCGCCTATAGGCGCTCGAGCATTACGTCATACGGGAAAACAATTTTTTTCCCCTAAACGGAGACAGCCCTAGCTCTGCTACAGCGGCCAAAGCACGGCTAATGAGTTGCTCTATTGCAGCTATTTTTAGAATAGAAAAAGAGATTACGTAACTAAGGTAGCTGGACAAAAATAAGCTTAGGCGTTACCTTTTGAAAATGGCGAGGAACTACTCAGCAACCGAGGTGATCGATTTCGTCTTGGACGACTTTTCCGATAGCGAAAGCGAAGAAGAAGGTGGAGAAGAGGTGTATAGCTATC
>WLWI01003413.1_pt1 | contig 13630 bp, 17 predicted proteins | sample 6701501 | NCBI WGS metagenome assembly WLWI01 (sample SAMN12718690, study PRJNA515312) | sponge metagenome | isolation source: marine sponge | host: Mycale hentscheli | place: New Zealand: South Island, Marlborough, Capsize Point | collected 2014-11-01
CTTTATTTTATATTGTTTCATATACACACCTGTTGGGGTGGGGTTGTTTGTTTGAATACGGGTATGCTCCCCGCTTTAGCCCAACAGGTAATGAAAAATCGTCAGATTTTATCTGACGGATTCAGGTCTATTGGGATTAATCTGTATTTTCCCGCAAAAAGACAAACGCGCCATCTTGACGGGAGAAGTCTGTCAACGACCCCATCCGAACGATACGATCTGTGAATATGCCGACTTTTTCCCGGAGCGCTTGGCCCAGGTCCACGGCTGAAAACACAGGCGGGCCGTCTTTTAAGTAATGTAAAAGTGCCCCCGTAAAAATGCTATGTTTACCCGCATTATCGATCACGGGTTCTAATCCTCCACTGGTAATAATATACCGAGATGGAATAGTCACCTGTTCGGCATATTCGGAAAGGGGAAGATTCGGCGAAGAAAGGGGTCCTTTCCCATTAACCTGGATCCGTCAGTTAAACGCGGTTTTCTGCACGAACCATTTGGGCCAAAAGGAATTACAAAAAAGCCTCGACGCACCCAGCGGGTGCGCCTGCGTTTTTTTGCAACCTTTTGCCTCCAAAGCATTCGCACAGAAATCCCACGTTTAACTGACGGATCCAGGATTAATTAATGAACCGCTAAAACATGCGTCTGATAAGGTAAGAATGTGTCGGGCTCCAGATGTCTGAACCAACCGGGTGATTTCAGTATTCCATATCCAGTTTCCGATCACTTGAAATGAATCGCTTTTTTTTCTCGCGTCAGAAGGGATCCAGAACCCTTCGTCCAATAGTTGGTTATAATCGCCATGACCCGAAAAGTAGATAAGCACAGCGTCCATATAATTCAACGCTTGAAGTTTCTGCAGGGCGAAAAAAATAGCATCGCGTGTAGCTTCTTTGTCGAACAATCGCTGTACATGAAAATGATACTTCTGTTCTAAAATGTTAGCGACGGCTTCTGCATCGTGTCGTGCCACAGGAAGGGGCGTCCATCCGTTCTTATCCCGCTGTGCATAGTCGCTTATGCCAATGACAAGTGCATGATAAGAAAGGCCAAAAGGCCCCTTTTGAAGGGTGGGAATTTCGGATGGGAAATGGGCTTCCTGTTCTTGACTGCAGCCGGACCCTAAACCTCCGAGCAAGCAGCAGGATAGGAGAGCCCGAAACAGATCCGAGCTATAAATCTTCAATCTTTTCATTCTTTTTCTTTGCCTACTTGTTTTTGATATTTGGATTTGGGTCAATAGCCACGATATCCTAATGACTTCTTCCTATCTCGTATACCTGGATCCGTCAGTTAAACGCGGTTTTCTGCACGAACCATTTGGGCCAAAAGGAATTACAAAAAAGCCTCGACACACCCAGCGGGTGCGCCTGCGTTTTTTTGCAACCTTTTGCCTCCAAAGCATTCGCACAGAAATCCCACGTTTAACTGACGGATCCAGGGTATAGATAAAATCTCCTACCCGTATCTCTTCTTTCCCTTTTCGAGAAATAAGTCGCGCGGTACTTTCATCTAGTGCCGAACCGTGCACGACAACCTGTATGAGTTCTTTCTTAAACGTTTGGACAGGACTTGTAGGGGCTTCCGAAACTATAAATCGAGACCACGGTTTAACCCCCTGACGTTTTCCTCTGTCTATTTTAACATCATATTTGCGCCAGAATCGTGATAGTTCGCTAATGGTCCCTTTTAATAAAGGAAAGGTTCGCTCAATTTTTTCTGTTAGTAGCTTGACTTGTTGATCAAGGTCATCGTTGACAGGTTCATAATACACATTTTTTCAAACGACCAACGTTTCTGATTCTGTATCAGATACATCGGCCCGAATTGTTATTCCCGGCGGATGATCCACATTGAACTTAAGATCTACCCAGTATTCAGGGTTCTGATTGAGGGGCCTAATTTGAAAACGCATCGGCTCTACTAAAAGTTCAGATTTAAACTGCTGACGGGTTTCATTATACAAATTCGAAGTGTACGATCCAGGAATCAAGCCCATGGTGAGTCGATGTTCGTGATGCAAGTATTCAGCGAGTCTTCGGATTACTTTAATGTTCCGCTCATTTTTATTTCCTGCCACATCCTGGGCAAGAATCGAAAAATAATTTGTGCCCATTTCTAGAGCGAGCCTTTGCGTGAAGCGCTGCTCGACAAGCCCTTTTTTTTTAGAATTTCTTGACCGTTGAGAATAATACTTCCCAATCCATTGGCATCACTCGCCCTTCCGTGCATATCAACTTCTTCATCAAAAGTGGACATAACCGAACTTATATTTAGATCCAAGTTCGGTTTGATATGATCTTGGGATAAAAGGGCCTCTTTCGGAGGTTTAGGCAAGCGCGGAGGTGGACTGTCTATCACTCCCTGAATAGGATTGGAGGCAAACTGATAAGGCCTACCCCTTTCGGCATATCGCTGTTCCAAATCGTTTGCAGAAAACGTGGTTTTAAAAAGACTGCCAGCCTGATCTTTGGCCTCAAAAAAAAGGGGTTGCTGAGGGTAGATCTCGAGGTGTACAGGTTGACTGGTTCCCTTTGACCATTGATCAAAAACCGTGCCGTACTTTATAGAAGCCAACGCAAAATTATCTATACATCTTCCGTCAATGATCCATTGATTTCCTTGTTTTTCAACTTTTTCGATCAATAGATCTGGGGGGTGTAAATCAACTGCCAACAGCATGGTTTTTGTTGCGTGTGCCCCTTTTAAATCTGTGGCTATAATGGTGACTTGATTAGATCCCTCTGGTAAAGAAAGGAGCGTTTCAAACGGAACTTTCTTTTCGGCCAATTCCATATATTGAGCATCACCCTGAATGGTAATTTTTTTCAATATATCCTGTACCATAAGCTGTGCCTGCAACCCTTTGTTTCCGTTTCCGCGTCCACACGGTATTTTCGGTTACAGACAGATCAATACGGGGTGGTGCCACCCTCATGTCTGCAAATTTTTCTTTTCGAACACGGTTCAGATAAAGTTTTGTTCGGCCGGTGGGTTCTTGATCCAAGGACTGTTCTAAAAAATCAATGGCCGGATCAAGTTCTCCAAGCTGATACAGGCAAATGCCTAGTTCACGATTGGGGAAATAACTTTTCAATAAAATGAAGGCCGTGAGTTCGTACACGCCATCCATCTATATCATATCCAAAGATTGCACCTGGTCGAACTCCTAAGCACCGTTCAAAGCCCTCCTTGGCAAGCTGATACTGGCCCTCGGAAAAGTGACGGACTCCTTTGGTATAGAAATTCCACCACGTAGGATCATCGGTCTCTTCAAATTGGAGGAAAAGTTGGCAACTCGTGCAAAAAGCTATAGACCCTATAACAAGAAAAGAATAAACCACGAATGGACGCGAAGCATTTGGGAAAAACGCGTGCGTATGAGTAAAAAGATACTCGTGTCCATTCGTGGTTTAAAAATCTTGCTTTGAGTTTATTTCCTCAAGCCTTTGAGCTATTTCTTTCCCTATTCTACAAATTCGCCCATCAAGATCTACGATATCTTTAAAAGATTCGGAACGCGTCTCTCGAACGTTCCCGGTAGCGGGATCAAAAATATTAATTTCTAAATCCAACTCGCCTTCGTTTTTTTCTAAAAAGGTAATACTTAGGGTCCATTCCTTTTTAAAGCTAAACCACTTTTTCCAATCAAATGGGGATGTTCGTTCCCGATAATTTTCAAGGATTACTTTTTTAAGTGTTTTTTCATAGATCTTCAGCTCTGTATTCGTATACGAAGAAAAAACTTCTGTCGCTGAGCCCCGATGTGTTGTCTCCATCCATGCAATGGGACTCTGCATGACAGAAAACAGGCCTAGCATGAATACGAGAGAAGCCGCGATCGCCAGCCCTGAAGAGAAAGGAATAATGATACGTTTTCGGGGTTTTGAAACGGTGTCAGATGAAGCTTGGTTCTCTTTATAAACACCAAAAGCTTCAAGCGTTTCTTTCGCAAGTCGATCGCCTGTACGTTTCATCAGAGGCGCCGCAGACTTCAATCCCTTGTCCCAATCCTGGATTTGCTTCAACTCGTTTTAAAGTTGATCATTCTGGGTTAGGATGTATTCAAAATCCCTGAGCTCTTCAGAACTCATCTCATGATGGGTATAGGCCCACAATTTTTTATTTTGTTGATTAGAGTTGTTCATATACCTGAAATATATATCAAGACAGTCCATGGTCAGGAAGAGGGGTCCGTTCTAAAAACATTTCCGTGTACTCCGGACGTTCTGATAGTTTTGTAAACAGTCGGACCCTGCGGGCCACCGAAGGTTCATTTACCTATGAGGGGATTACCTATGACACCAATTTCCCCGATGATTCAACCAGACAGTTCACCTTCGGTAACTCAACACCTCAACCTTTTCCTTCATTTACAAATCGTGAAACGTCAACGAGAACAGACCCTGTTCAAGTAGATGGGGTGCGTGAAGAGAATAATAGAATTGATGATCTTCATGAGTATAACGCTACCTTGGGGATGTTATGGACATTGTCGCGCCATCTAAGTCTTGGCGCTACGGTTGACTTGCCTGGACTGCGGAAGCCACACAAACAAAATCTGTTCAGACAGAAGAAACCATTTTCAACCAAACGCGAACCCAAGTCTTGGACCAGTTAAACCTTCAAACCAATATCACAAAGGACATTGAATTTGAGTTCCCCTTATATTGGGCCGTAGGGTTAGTGTAGAGATGGGTGCCTGAGTTCTATACGACCTTGGATGTAAGCCAGACATGGTGGTCCGACTTTTCATTTAAAGCGGAGAGGGAAAATCGAATTAACCCCTTGGACGGTTCATTGCATGCCGATAATCCATTAAAGGATACCTGGGCAGTGTGCGCGGGAATGGAATATCTCTTTGTTTTTTCCAAAACAGAGATTCCTTTGCGAGGCGGTCTGGCTTGGGAACAGCGGCCGGCCGTGGGAAATCCGGACGATTATTATAGTTTGAGTGCTGGGTCAGGATTTTCCGTGGGTAAAGGACCCGGTAAAACGATTGTTGATATCGCTTATATCTTAACCCACGCGAGTGATATTCAGGGGATTGTTCCCGAACAATCTGGATTGCATTCAGATGTCACCGAACATCAGGTTTTTGTTTCTTGTATCAAACGTTTCTAGATACTGGATCTGGATTTTTGGTCATTATCACTATCCTTCCTATAAATTCTACGTCTTCACGGAAGAAATAGGATACAAATTTTAGCAAAGAGACTAAACTAGGAGACAGAATGACACAGAAGAAACAAAAGAAACCACAGCATTTATTTCCGATTCTTTTCTTTTGCCTAACCTCAACGATCTGGGGAGTGACGAACTATGTTTCCTTTTCTGGAAGTCACACGCCTCCTTTTACCAGTTGGGCCAGTGCGGCTACCAACATTCAATCGGCCATTGATGTCGCTTCCAATGGGGATACGGTGTTGGTCACTAACGGAACCTACTCAACAGGGGGCGTAGCCGTTTCCTTTTATGTAACAAACCGGATTGCCATTACCAAACCGATTACCGTTCGCAGTGTGAATGGATCCGCCTTTACTGTGATCGAAGGGCAAGGACCTCTTGGTTCGAATGCCGTACGCTGTGCCTATATGACGAACGGAGCAACATTGATCGGATTTACTCTGACAAATGGTTTTTCCCAAGCTTCTGGGTGGACTGGTGAAAATGGTCGCGGTGGAGGCCTTTGGTGTGAACCGAATGCCACGGTTTCCAACTGATTTATTGTTGGTAATAGAGCTGCTCAATGGGGGTGGTGTTCGTGGAGGAATATTGACACACTAGCCTTGTTGGTAATCAAGCGACGCCTGGTGGCGCGACATGGAACGCTGTTATTGAGAGTTGTGTATTATACAGCAACAGCGCCGGTTGGGGTGGAGGGATGTATTCCGGATCTATTCGAAACTCTATCATTAGCGACAATATTGCTTCTGTTTTTGGTGGAGGAATGTTCTGGGGTTCAGCTGAGAATTGTACCATTACTAAAAATGTTGCGCCTACCGGCGGCGGCACGTGCGGTAGTATCATTAGTAGCTCTATTGTCTATTATAACTCTTCTAATCAATGGGCTACTCAAGGATTTGGAGGCCTTTACTAGAATTCTTGTACCACTCCAGATCCTCCTGGCGCCGACAATATAACAACCCCTCCACAATTCATGGATTGGGCTGCTGGAGATTATCGACTGAACTCTATTTCACCCTGTATTGATACGGGCACCAATCAAACGTGGATGACCAATGCCTTTGATATTGAAGGTGCACCTCGAATCATAGACTGCGTCGATATGGGAGCCCACGAATATACCCTCGAAGTAAATGATACACCGGCTCAGGCCAATCCTTATCAACAACCCCAGACACACACGTTTTATGTCACCAACGATCAAGATTGGATCCAGTTTTTGGGTACACCGGGTCATGTTTATAATGTACAACTTACCCTTCAAAGCACCAACATTGATACCGTGTTAACGATTTATTGCGATAATCGGGACGGCCCTCTTACCCTTATCAGTCAAACAACAGGAGAGGTGGCCCAGGTGCATGTGTTGACCAACAGGATTTGTTATGCGCATGTCACACAAAGCGTTACGAACGCTTCTGTACACCAGGTTTATTCCTGCAAAATATCCGTGACGAACAGGCCGGCTGATGTAGACTTTATACGGGCTATGAATTGGTTAACCTTCTCGAATATGCCACCCGAGACTACGTTATTGATGGATGGCGAGAGACTCTATACAAACTTTAACCAATCCATTCACTTGGAAACCAATTTATCACCAGGTTGGCATGTATTTGAAGTACGGGCACCAACAGGGTGTGAGTCGTATGAAAATTCTGATGTAGTGGGTCAGGTTCGAAACATTGATAATCCATGCCTCGGGAACCCAAGGTTGATAAACATCGCCCCTAATGAACAAACGTTTCTTCATTTCTTTTTTGAACCGTACTTTACCGTTACTGGAAAAATAGTAGATGCCTGGGTGGGCACTCCTTGCCAAAACGTTGGATTATCCTGGCAAGCCACCAGTGGTCATCCTCAGTTCACCAATCAAACCATGACCCATTATCCGTATCATGCCACTTGGGCGACGAATCACTGGTTAACAGACCTGGACAGTGGATTTCCTTCCAATACTTCTCTATTGACGTTGGATTACGATCTGCCGCTCAACGTAAGTGGTTATAAACCTGTTGTATTCACGAACATCCTGATGAATCCGACCCCAGGAAGTTCTGTCGATGTGGGTACTTTAACCCTGTGTCCTTTGGATCTGAATACAAACAATATTGCTGACAGCTGGGAAGACACTTATTTTCCGGTAGGCTCAAATGTGAGTCCAACCGCCGATACCGATGGAGAGGGATCGAGCAATTGGGAGGAATATATTGCTGGGACCGATCCGCTGATGAGCACGAGTGTTTGTTCCTTCAAAAGCATTTCGTCCTCAAACGGGAACGTAAGGATGACATGGGAAACCGCTCCTGGCCGCGTTTATCGAATCGGATGTGCTGAGAATCTTCCGCCACAGGCGGATCCGCCTGTGGCGGATACCTCTAATGACTGGCCCTACAGCGTGGGTCCTTGGACGGGTGCTGTCAACACAACGGAGATGGAATGGACCGATACAAACGGGACTCCTTTTAACCAAAACTATCGACTCGAGATTGAGGTACAGCAGTGATGACACTCAAGAAATATCGAAAGTTGAATTTTCAATGTTCAATTTCCATGTTTTTTTCTTCCCTTGAACATTCAGCATTGGACATTCGACATTCTGCGGTTCTCATATTTTTTTGCCTGACCTCAGTGATCTGGGGCGCAACGAACTATGTTTCATTCTCTGGAAGTCATACACCACCTTTTACCAATTGGATCACCGCGGCGACTAACATTCAATCAGCTATTGATGTGGCTTCCAATGGGGACACGGTTTTAGTTACTAACGGCACTTACTCAGCGGGTGGGGTAGCCGATTATGGGAACACCTTTGGATATGGGGTCTTTTCATATGGAATAAGCCAGATTTCTATACACCAACCCATTACCGTTCGCAGTGTGAATGGACCCGTCTTTACCGTGATTGAGGGGCAAGGCCCTCTTGGCTCAAATGCTGTACGATGTGCCTATGTGACGAATGGGGCAACATTGACTGGATTCACCCTGACAAATGGGTTTACGCAAACCGTGGGTGCAAATGACTTTCCAGGCATTGCGTGTCTAGCGGATCGTATAGTTTCGAACTGTTATGCTGCTAATAATTCCGATCGCTTTAGCGGAGGAGGGGTTTTGTGTGAACCAAGTGCTGTGGTCTCCAACTGCTTTATTATTGACAATAGAAGTGGTTTTTTTGGTGGTGGCGTACACCAAGGAGTATTGGAAGACTCTAGTCTTATTGGTAATCAATCGATATATGGTGGTGGGGCTTCTTTAGTGATTGCTGAGAATTGTGTAGTATACAGCAACACTGCCCATAGTGGTGGAGGTGCGTATAACAGCGATGTCCGGGACTCTATCATTAGCGGTAACATAGCCACTAATGGCGGAGGAATTGACCGGTTTGCGGCGGGTTTAGTTGAGAACTGTATCATTAGCGATAATACGGCGGTTAATGCGGGTGGAGGGATAAAATCAGGTTTAGCTGAGAGTTGTACCATTACTAAAAATAGCGCGCCTACCGGCGGTGGCACATACAATACCACCGTTAATAATTCTATCGTCTATTATAACTCTTCCAATCAATGGTCTTATGGTCTTTACCAAAATTCTTGTACCATTCCGGAACCGTCTGGTGCTAATGATGGAGGCAATAATATAACAAATCCTCCCCAATTCATGAACTGGTCTGCTGGAGACTATCGACTGAACTCTACCTCTCTCTGTATTGATACGGGGAGCAATCAAACATGGATGGTTAATGCACTAGATATTGAAGGGGCCCCTCGAATCATAGGTGTCGATATGGGAGCTCACGAATATACCCTCGAAGTAAATGATACACCGCCTCAGGCCAATGCCTATCAACAACTCCAGACACATACGTTTTATGTCACCAACGATCAAGATTGGATCCAGTTTTTTGGCACCTCGAATCATACCTATAAGGTATAACTGACTCATCAGAGCACGAACATTGATACAATATTAGAAATTTATTGCGAGAATCGGGATGGTGCTTTCCCCACGCTTATTAGTCAATCAGATGCCTTTGGGGTGGAGTCCGGAGAGGTGGCCTATGTAGAGGTATTGACCAATAATATTCATTATGCGCGGGTCACGCAAAGAGCTACGAACGCTCCTTCCCAACCGGTTTATTTTTGCGAAATATCCGAGACAAATAACCCGGATTTAGATTTTATACGAGCTATTAATTGGTTAACCTTCACGACAAATATGCCAGCGGGGACCACGTTGTTGATGGATAGCAACGTCATCTATACCTTTAACCCATTCAGCGAGTTGGAAACCAATATTTGAAATACAGGCGCCCACAGGGTATGAGTCGTATGAAGATTCTGATGTGCCCGGGCAGGTACAAAACATCCATAATCTAGCCAACGGGAACCCAAGGCGTATAAACGTCGCCTCTAATCAGACCACCTTTATTGATTTCTATTTTGAACCGTACTTTACGGTTACCGGCCGCGTAAAAAATACCTGGGTCGGAGGCCTTTCCACAAACGTCGGGCTATCCTGGCAAGCCACCAGTGGTCATTCCCAGTTTACGACCGGTCCCATGACCCGTTACCCCTATCATACCGCTTGGGCGACAAATCCGTGGGTGACAGGTCTAGATGGCGGGTTTCCTTTTTAATGTCTCTTTGTTGACGTTGAATTATGATCTGCCGCTCAACGTACTCGGCTATGAACATCGTATGATTACGAATATTCTCATGAATCCCATTCCCGGAAGCTTTGTCGATATGGGCACCTTGACCCTGCGACCTTTGGATCTGAATACCAACAACATCGCTGGTAGCTGGGAAGACTTTTATTTCGGGCCAGGCTTAAATGTGAACCCAACCGCCGATGCGGATGGGGACGGATCGAGCAATTGGGAAGAATATATTGCTGGGACCCATCCGCTTATATCCACGAGCGTTTGTGCTCTCAAAAGCATTTCGTCCTCAAACGGAAACGTGAGGATGACATGGGATACCGCCCCTGGCTGCATTTATCGAATCGGATGTCCTGAGAATCTTCCGCTACAGGCGGATCCGCCTGTGGCGGAGACCTCTAATGACTGGTCCCACAGCATGGGTCCTTGGACGAGTGCAGTCAACACGACCGAGATGGAATGGACTGATACGAACGGGATTCCTTTTAACCAAAATTATCGGCTAGAGGTGGAGGTGCAGCAGTGATCGGACACATTCCAGATAAGAGCCTGGTCCTCAAAAATCTAATGTGGGAGGCGGCTCCGTCCGGCGAGCTTTATTTGAACAAAAGCTCGCTGGACGGAGCCGCCTCCCACATTCTAAGGGGCTGTTACTCACATTCCATCACTCCCATAACAATCGTTCTCATCCTTCTCTTTTGCCTGACCTCAGTGATCTGGGGAGCGACGAACTGTGTTTCCTCTTCAGGGAGTCACACGACTCCATTCACCAGTTGGGCCACAGCGGCTACCAACATTCAATCGGCCATTGATATGGCTGCCAATGGGGATACGGTTTTGGTCACCAACGGAACCTACTCAACCGGGGGGGGTGGCCGTGTATGGCACCACGAGAGACAACCGGATTGCCATTCACAAACCGATAACCGTTCGTAGTGTGAATGGACCTGCATTTACCGTAATCGAAGGGCAAGGACCTCTGGGTTCGAATGCTGTACGCTGTGCCTATATGACGAACGGGGCAACATTTGCAGCTTCTGTTGAGCATTGCCTGGTCTACAGTAACACCGCTACTGCTTCAGGTGGAGGTGCGTATTCGGGATCTATTCGGAACTCTATCATCAGCGACAATAATGCCAATTTTGGTGGAGGCATCTCCGATGGTTCAGCTGAGAACTGTACCATTACCAGAAATAGCGCGACGACCCGCGGCGGAACGTATAAGAGTTCCGTTAGCAATTCTATTGTCTATTATAATTCCACGGATCAAACTGGACCCACGTACCACAATTCCTGTACCCCAAACCCTGGTGGCAACAATATAACAACCCCTCCACAATTCATGGATTGGGCTGCTGGAGACTATCGCCTGTTATTTACTTCGCCCTGTATTGATAGGGGCATCAATCAAACGTGGATGATCCATTCCTTCGATATTGAAGGCCTGCCTCGAATTATAGATCGTGTCGATATGGGAGCCTACGAATATACCTATGAAGTGAATGATACACCCGCTCAAGCCAATGCCTATCAACAACGCCAGACACACACGTTTTATGTCCCCGGCGATGAAGATTGGATCCAATTTTTGGTACGTCTAATCATACTTACAACGTACAACTTACTCATCAAAGCACGAACATTGATACCGTGTTAGAAATTTATCGCGAGAATCGGGACGGCGCTTTTCCGACCTTTATCAGTCAAACAAATGCCTTTGGGGTGGAGTCAGGTGAAGTAGCTCAGGTACATGTATTGACGAACAATATTCATTATACGCGGGTCACCCAAAGCGTTACGAATGCGCCTTTAAACCAGGTGTATTCCTTGAACATCTCCGAGCAGAACAGCCCGATTGATCTAGACTTTATACGGGCTGTGAATTGGCTGACCTTCACGAATATGCCAAGTGGAACCACGTTGTTGATGGATAGCAATGTCATTTATACGTTTAACCAATCTATTCAATGGGCAACGAATTTACCGCCAGGTGTGCATCAATTTGAAGTACAGGCCCCCACAGGCTATGAGTCGTATGAAGATTCTGATATGTCGGGTCAGGTCCAAAACATGTATAACCTCGTCATTGGGAACCCTCGGTTAATCAACATTGTCTCGAATCAAACCACCTTTCTTGATTTTTACTTTGAACCCTACTTTACGTTTACCGGGAGACTAGTAGATGCCTGGGTGGGCACTCCTTGCCAAAACGTGGGATTACCCTGGCAAGCCATCAGTGGTCATACCCAGTTTATGGCTCACCCCATGACTCGACATCCTTATCATGCCACGTGGGCGAATCCCTGGTTCACAGATCTAGACGGTGGGTTTCCTTCCAATACTTCTTTATTAACGTTGAATTATGATTTGCCGCTCAACGTAAGTGGTTATGAACCTTTTGTATTTACGAATATCCTTATGAATCCGATCCCAAGAAGCCTTGTTGATGTCGGAACCTTAACCCTACACCCTTTGGATCTAAATGGAAACAACATCGCTGATAGCTGGGAAAATATCTATTTTTGGAACGTCTCAAACTTCAACCCAACTGCCGATACCGATGGAGACGGATCGAGTCATTGGGAAGAATATATTGCCGGGACCGATCCCCTGGTGAGTACCAGTGTTTGTGCCTTCAAAACGATTTCATCCTCAAATGGAAACGTCAGCATGGCATGGGATACTGCTCCTGGACGTGTTTACCGCATCCGATGTGGTGACCGTCTGACCATGCCTTTGGTTTGGCAAGCTTCTGGTCTCTGGCCCCACAGCGTGGGTCCTTGGACGGGCACTGTCAACACGACTGAGATGGGACGGATACCAACGAGATTCCTTTTAACCAAAACTATCGGCTCGAGATTGAGGTTCAGGAATGATAATCACTTGGAAGAAAGAGGTCGATTTTTTATCGCCACAAAAATCGGAGATCCGCCGTGGTGGAACACAAGAATTCACGAAAAAGACGAACACATATAAGAAGTTTGTTGTGCCTTTTTGCGTTTTTTGTGGCCATTCTTCCGTGATCTTTTTTTTGGGCCTAACGCCAGTGATCTGGGGAGCGAGGAACTATGTTTCCTTCTCTGGAAGTCACACGCCTCCTTTTACAAGCTGGGCCATTGCCGCTACCGATATTCAATCAGCTATTGATGTGGCTTCTAATGGGGATACGGTGTTGGTTACTAACGGAACCTACTCAACCGGGGGTGTTTCCGTTTTTGGAACAAATCGGATCGCCATTAACAAACCGATAACCGTTCGGAGCGTGAATGGACCAACATTTACTGTGATCGAGGGGCAAGGTCTTCTTGGTTCCAATGCCGTACGCTGTGCCTATATGGTGAGCGGGGCAAAAATTGATCGGATTCACCCTGACAAATGGGTTTACCCAAACTTCTACGGATGTAGAAAGTAGAGGTGGAGGCGTTTGGTGTAGCCCGAATGCCGTGGTTTCCAACTGCTTTATTGCTGGCAATAGAGCTGGTACTCTTGGTGGTGGTGTTCATGCAGGAATATTGAAACACTGTAGCCTTGTTGGTAATCAGGCGGATAATGGTGGCGCGACGTTTTCAGCTATTGCTGAGAATTGTGTATTATACAGCAACGTTGCCAATTGGGGGGGAGGTACGTATCACGGGTATATTCGGAACTCTATGATTAGAGCGCTTCACGATTGAGGTGTCGCGATGTAGCACGAAGAAAACCAGCCGATTACCTCGTCGGGAGAAACCTCTTCGAACGCTTGTGTGATCGCTTCAGATAGTTCCTGCTGACTGCGGGCTG
>WLWI01003417.1_pt1 | contig 13618 bp, 8 predicted proteins | sample 6701501 | NCBI WGS metagenome assembly WLWI01 (sample SAMN12718690, study PRJNA515312) | sponge metagenome | isolation source: marine sponge | host: Mycale hentscheli | place: New Zealand: South Island, Marlborough, Capsize Point | collected 2014-11-01
TGGTACAAGTCGGTTGCACCGCTCGGTGCGCGGTCGGTACGGGATTTACACTATCCTCGGGCCTTCGGCCCTCGGTTGTGTAAATCCCATACCGACCTCCACCTCGTGATGTAACCTATACATAATGACTTCACTTCTTTGTTCTTTTTAGTGTTCTTGTAACACCCAGGGACACAGCATGTATAGCCACCTCTCAAGCCCTTAGTCAAACTTCTCTCTCTCTCCTGGGACTCACCAATACTACTGGAGAAACCAGCAACTTTCACCACAATCTAGTCTCGTGTAGCAAAAAATTAACTGTTATTAATTTTTTGCAGGTGTGTGCTTGTGCCTTGTTCATTGTGTTATGTGTGAGCATTTAAGCCTTATGGCTAGCTGGTTATGCCTAGTGCAAGGCACTAAAATGTAAAAAAAAAAAAGAAATAAAAAAAAGACCCTTCGCGTTAGTGGTTACGGTTGGTAAAAGGTCTGGCTATGCGAGACTAACCACAATCCGGGTCACTTCCAAGAAAATCCACAGCAGCACAGAGGAGGCACCACCTGGCATTGGGTTCAGAGAAGAACTAGTGGTACACTCGCTGGCTCCACAATCGCCAAAAAAATTCATAAATTTGATACCAACACATGGGAAATTTCATAATGTAGCTATTCCTGTAATTTAGTAGCTCTATGCAACAACACAGAACTGGTGCTACAGCAAAAAAAAAATAGGCTAAGCGGTAAACAAAACTAATACATTTTCAATCGGGACTGGTGGTGCAGTGATACCATCGATGGGCGTGGCCGGAACTAACGTGATGTCAGCATGCAAAATCCCCTTGACGTGTACATAATAGTGCCAGGGGGAGTGTATCAATTTAATTGCAATCAATTTAAGGGCGTTTCAATTTAAAACTGTTCATAGTTGCCTCTTCATTAATTAGCTAATTGTAATGCAGATTTTTTATATGTCTATGGCATGTGTGCAAGGAAGACTTGTGCTCATATTACAAACAAGCTAAACTGGACAGATGATAATGCAATCTGTACCATGTTCTACACATAGTACTCAATGATCACTATTTTTTCCACAATTTATTAAGCAATAGAAGCTGATACTGATGTGCAGATTTTCAAAATTTATACAGTATAATAATGCTAATTGTAAATGAGTGACATCTCGACGACATTTTTAGAGATATGGTATCACTTCTACATAATATAATGTAGCTAGTGTCCAGCCAATCAGAAAAATTGCCTAAGTGATGCATTTGTAATGTCAGTCGCAACCACACCCCTCATAGACTAAATGCTATACACACACTTTTTACTTCTTCCCTACTACTACGAGTAGTTGCTCCCCTTTCCTTTGTGGCTCTATTGTTTGTCTCATAATTCCTTATATTTTCACCCCACTCTGATTCTGCCATTATTCACATGTTTCTTTCTGTTGCTAATGTCAAGGAATTCTGCCGCAATAGCTACTACCTAGGGAAAACAGCAACAGCAAGGGCATCGATAGATCGTTGTGATCAATCAGATTATAAATACTGCTGTGGTATTTCAAAACAATGCCTCATTTTTATATTACTAGCTACATTATGGAAAGCCAATTGGCTGTTGACTGCTTTAGCTATAGAATTATAATTCTCCAAATAGTTTGTAAATGTAATTTGGATTTTGGAATGAATCGAATTAGCCATTGCTAGCCTGGATTCTGTCTGGCATAAAAAAATTCCATTTTTTAGGCAAGGGAAGGGGGACTGGGAGTTGTACTGAATTTGTATTATTGTTATTAAGACACAAATGCAGAGTAAATGCACACGCTGTTTGGAAGATCAATATAAAAATAAGTTTGTATCAGTGAAACATATAACTCATTCCTACACTAATGAACCTCCTCACCAATGATCCTTTCCTAATTACTCCTAACACCATCATAGTCATGTTTTGTTAGTAGAATAGCTAGATAATAGTTTTGTGGTATTATTTAGTCATGTATTGATAGCAGACATCCTCAGAACAAAAGGCAATAATTAGACCATTCCATAGATTGAGATTTGTTATTGTATTAGGCTGTCCACCTCACTTCTATCAGGAAACACACACACACACACACACACACACACACACACACACACACACACACACACACACAATTTACTGTACACTTATGCATGCCTGAACTATTCATCCGATTACTTGGTCATTTCCTGCTTTATTTCCTGTAGCCATTCTTTTGTTTTGTAAGGAAGCCCTGCATAGTCTCCCTTTGTTTCTCTCTTCCTTTGTTCTAGGAATAGGCCCTGTGCTGTATTTTTTACAAGTATTATATCATGTCAATTCCCTGTCAGATTCAGATTGTTTTGTTGTATTGATTACTTCATTTATCAATCAAATCTTGTCAAATATCTTCATTGCTATTGCTTGTGCTAGCTAGTTAGGCTTTATTGTGTAAATGTACTAGCTATTGTGCTAATGATATATTATATATAATTTTTTTGAAGTCAGATTCATGATTAGTTGACTGACATAGCTTGAATGCCAGCATCATGTGAGCTAAGATATCTATAATAATCAATTCTAATATCTTCTATTTGAATGGAGTGTGTTGCATATAAAAAAAAGCAGCAGCAACAAAAAAAAACAAATCGAATTCAAAAATGTAAAGTGAAGAGAGAAGAATATTTAGAGAAAGTAAATTAACAATGACAATTTGCCTGACTTGTATATTCATTAGCTTAGTAGCACAAAAATTATTATTATTATTATTATTATTATTATTATTATTGTTGTTGTTGTTGCTGTTGTTATTATCACTATTGTTATTATTATTATTATTATTATAATTGTTATTATTATTATTATTATTGTTATCATACAGTTACTTTCATACCTTAATCATAACTGAATAAAACTCAGAGCTGAAATGTTGGGCCATTTAATTTGATACGCTGATGAATATGGTAAAGTAACAACAGTAAATTCCAATACAATTATGGCTTCTGGTTACCTGTTTCTAGCTATAAATAGTCCTGTAGTTGGCAACTATTTAGCATAACAATTTGATAATGTATTTTACCACAATTTCGTGAAGAATTCTATGCTCTATCTGTGTCTTTAAACAGAACTCTCTGGTATTATTACTTCGTTAGATTCTGCAAACAATTCCTCATTCATTCTAAGACTAGCAAGAAATATCTACTTCTCTTTTGCCTTGTAAGTACTAGCTACTTACAAAAATAGAATGTTCATTTTGCATATTAGCAAAGAGACTTAGATTGGAAAGACATTCCTTAAAGTGTGGAAGATGTTTACCATCCGAAGACATTTTGGTATATACTAGCACTTCAATAAATTCCTCACTCTTGTCTGGAGCTCATCGATTGAATATATTCCAAATAAACACTCTTTGAAGAAGTCCCTAAATTCTCACATCTGGTAATGGATTCGATTAACCGTCAGTGTATGGCCAACATGTAAAACTTTATAAGTTCCACTTTTTTTATACACTATGTAGGTAAAGTGCAGTGGATCTTGCATTTTAAATAATACAGTCGATGTTATGGTTGGTCTGCCATTTTATGTACTGTACTTTGAAAATGTCTCTTCCCTCATCATTGTTAACCTCATTAATGATGTTGTTGGTTCAACAAAATTCAACTTGGACTTCCATTATGCTACATGTTATAAGAAATTCCTTATTGAATTGTATTGTATGAAGCCCATTCATGTGTTTGCTGCTGTTCTCTGTTAAGGAGGGAGACAGATGGGAAACAGATTCTTTAGCTTAAAAAAGGAAATGCACAGATAAGTAGTCGAGTTGTACCCCATATGCACAAAATTCTTCTGTACTGCATAAAGCTAGTGTGAAATGGTTGAACTTGAGTATAAAAAGCATACAAATGGGCTAAAAAAGTATCCCAAATGCCTCTCCCATCATAGCACTACGCAATGATGGTATCTATAAAACTCTACTTTTTTATTCCATTTGCAACTGTACAGCTATCATTTCAAGCCCCTCTTCATGTGCAAAAGCAACAAACTGAAGACTATGTGGACTCAGGCTGCTCTGAAGATCAAGTATCCAAATGCGAAGCTCAATCTTATACAAACTGTACTTCTCTGAAAGACGCCATCTTGAATACCTACGATTACCAATATGGCGTTCGTCTCCCCAGTGATATTCCTTATCACATCTTCAGTGCCTTTGACCTTCTTTATTCTGGTCTCATCCCAGATGAGCTGCAAACTAATCCACGAGATGCTGTCCTCAAAACTACCAGATGGAGAGACCTAGCACATGACAGGTGCCACAGCTTGCTCGGTCAAATCAAGCTAAGTACAAAGGACACTAACGAATGTCGCTGGAGGTACACATGCAAGTACAACCCACACTACTTCCCCAGCTTCACCGTGGAAGCTGAACTAGACACCTCCTTGTCTGTGGAACACAGATGCAGAAAGATTCGCCTTGAAGAGAACATCAAGTTTGTAAGGACCACGTGTAAAGCCAACCCACAGGAAGACCACTGGTGCACATGTGATGTAGGTCCCATCACTACAGGATACAAACACAGGTCATAAATAGACAATACTACTCCTCCACCATAATCACTTAGCTATTTATTCAAAACACTGCCTTTGAAATTAGATGTCATTAAAGCTGATAAAAATCTGAAGCATATATTACCATTTTTTTATTTAAAATTTAATTAAATAATAATTAGAGATATTTACTGACTAAACCAAATCTATGTTGAGCTGTTTAAATAGAACATGAAAAATGAGACACTATTCGTTGATGAACAGAAATGATTCTACATTAACTGAACAAATAATTGAACTTTCTAGTTGTGATTGTTACGCAAAAGCATATGGTGGCCATCTTTACCATTCTAAATTAAATGGGATATTCTTTCAGGTTGCCCGTTGTAATTTTATTCCACAGTAGACGTTAGCTATGTCATCCTATAAATTATAACTATATTGAACCCACTTGTATCCAATATATACACAATGTGACAGCAGCTCTCTAGCTTCTGCAAATAGTATAGTAACTGAATAACAACCAACCATCTATATTTAGCATTCCAACCATCTATATTCAGCATTCCAACCATCTATATTTAGCATTCCAAACAGTCTTTGCCACTACAAGTCTGAACTAAATATATTTTTCAGATTAGAAGGAAAAACATAGCGTTTTTTTTTATCAGTGTTATTTTGGGCAGGCTGTGCAGGTTATCATTGGTCAGTTGGTCCTCTCTGAATAAGAGACATTTTACCAATCACTGACCACATGATCAAAAATTGGAGCAAATTTCAAAAAAAGTATTTTAGGCACCAAATTGAGAACTTAGAAACATAGAATTATAGGAAACAAAATTTGAATATAAATTAGGAATCCTTATGAGCAACAGTCTAAGAGAATGTTGTCATCTGGGTCAAACATTATTGATATCTACATTAGTGATCTCCTGGGTTGAAGGTTACCATTATACTCAAACTTATCTACAATTCTTGATTTAACTGAATGACAAGGAATATAAAAACAATACTTAGTAGCTAATAGCTAATAGTAAGATAACAAATACCCTAATGCTCTTGTTATGTTATCACAGAAATTTTTTTTAGCATAATTTACATTTTATGTATGTACATACATTACACAAACTTCCAAACAATTTGGCCAAATAGCCACAAAAATTCTTCAAATATTGCTGGCGATTTTTCCTCATTAATTTTTGCCTCGTTAGGAAATAAGTATTATTAGTATGAGTGAAATTAATTAATTCTTCGTCACATAGCTAGCTACTTAGATGACCATAATCATAAACTCAAGATATACTAATTAAAAAACAGGAAGCATTAGCTACCTACAGGATACCATCAATATAATTCTCCCTCCACTCTGTATGTAGACTCTCAGTTGTAATCAAGTTAGCCCTCAGGACATTATATAGAGCTCTGTCTTTACTCTGTTAATGTGAATATCTACTTACTGGCTTTAAAGTGAGTCCAGGCTATCCTTTATTATACAGATAGCATTAATTGGAATAATGTAATACTTCTATATAGCTAGTGATAGATTATTAAGTAACCCTGAGATAGTAAATTGAAAACACACAAAAAAATTTAAATGAGGGGGGAAATGATCACACGTTGTGTATTATGAAGATCTGTGATCCTTCAATATGAACTCCAAACTGTTTGGCCAAAACAACAACAAAAACAAGAATAGATAACTCCTGGATAAGTTTGCATCAGAAATCCTTTGCTAGTTAGCTACATTCTTTGAGTACCATTAAGATTAGCTTAACTTGCTTCCACTATAATAATTGTAATTTGAGATAGCTAAATGACTACTGTTAGCTGCACGTTTCTAATTAAAAAAAAAAAACAACTCAAAAAGGAGAGATAGTTAGGTAATTGATCCTATGGCAGATACTAAAGTGAAACTCTTTTAAGCCAATTAAATTCATCCAGACATTATTAGCCATATGGCTTCTTTCTCTAGTGATATAAAATAGAGATACAAATTTAGATAGTAGCTATATACATGAAGCCTACTTCAATACAAATAACAGTAGGTTTTTATCCATTTTCTTTTGGAAAGTCTCTAATTTAATAGTAACATTTTACACAGGAAAATGTTGCCCAGAGCAAAAGCTAACGTGGAGCTAGAAACAATGAGGATATTCAAATAAAACTTTTTCAATATGATGCCTAACATGCAAGCTTTAAGTTTATATTTAATCTTTCATCTTGTTATGATAGTATAGCTGTAATTTATTATTTGTGATGGCTATCTACCTAAATGCAACTTATAACTGAAATTAGCTAATGTGTGTTAACTGCTTCCAGCAATTATCAGCTTCACTAAAAAGAGTGTGTGGCCCACTTCCAGTGAATATTCCAGGAATGTCATACCAAAGGCTTCTTGGTCATCCTGGTGCCTGCCTTGGGTACCAACACGTAAACAGTGCAGATTGATGATGTCATCAAACTTACATTTCCTACCCTGACCACAAACTAAAATTCATTTCCTTCTGTGCCTAAAGAGATAGTTGCATATGCCTACGTGTGTACCACGAGATTCCTTGTCAGCACTGGACGAAGCAGGTTGTTGTTTTTATCTTCCTTATCTTGAGCCACATTGAAGCACTAAGGGATGCCAGTGTAGGAAACAATTAGCTAATTAGCTAGCGTCAGAGATTTCATAATGAAATATATTATTAATTGCATGCAGTGAAAGGTCATTTCCATTTAGTTCTGATCCATAGTATTACTACTAATGTATTGCAGTAGCCAGTTTCTTAACAAATTCATCAAAGTGAAGTGCTGATCTGTCATGTTAAAAAGTCGGTTATTAATTAGTTGAGTTTAAATCTATTTCTAACTATTTGACTTCAGTATCTAGAATCCGAAACATCACTTGGTATTGTCATAATACCAATGATAATTGCTTAAATAGAAGTGAAGGCCACCATTTAGTAAAAATATTTATTATAATGATAGAATACCCATTATGTTTACTTGTAATATAGTAGCTAATGAAATTTTCTATACTTATTAACTGCTCCAGCACCCTAGCCTAACTAGGGGTTAGTTACAGGCTTAATCTCATTTAATTATCGACTAAAAGCTCCTAATTTTGGGAATCATTGTATTTGGCATATTACTACATATTATTACTTTCAGTGCCAGTTATTGCTAAACATGAATTCTTGCCTCCTTACCTAGCATTACTTTCAGTATGACAACACCACGTGAAGTCTACTTTTGGTAAGAGCAATTGCACAATGAGTCTATGTAGGCATTCCAAATTTCAGTGTTGAAGAATAAGTATATTTGACAAGTACAAAGGTGGCTAATGGGTGAAAATCCCAAGGAATCACTTCTGTGCTCTGGTCTTCTGTTTTGTAGATTAATTCCATAATGACATTACATTTCTGATACTTCTGTTTCTAATTAAGAACAATAGAAGCCTAAGAAAGGAGTACTAGCCCAGCACTAATAGTTTAAGTGTTCTTTTCTGGAACTGATTAGTAGTCTCAAAACTCCCCAAATAGTTATTATTAGTAAACATTGACTAGCTATAATTCATTTCTCTCCAGCAATTATCTTCACCACTCCTTGTAACTACATTGGATAAGACCCAATGCAAAGCTTCTCTTGCTTTAACACTACTTCCTCCAGCAGAATCAAGTTGAAGAATTGTCCACTATTAGTCTTTATCCTTGCCTTCGTCTATTCACTTGCAGGACTCTGTTGATTTTTATGCTGTAAATAATCTTAATAATGCAATTTTTGTAAGTAAAGTTTAGTTTCAAGAGCATGAAATGAGGGTTTAATTATAGAAAAGATATGCTCTCTGGCTACATGTAGAGTGTCCATCTTTTGTTGAGCACTTTGATGTGATTGAATGCAGTCTGATGATAATAACAGATACCGTTTTAATTAATGTATATAAAATTTGTTTTCTCAGGTATATATTTATCAGAAATGAATATTGTAAAGTTAAATTTATTATGATACATGCTTGAATCCTGTAGTGATAGATCCCACATCACATGTGCACCAGTGGTCTTGTTCTGGGTTGGCTTTACACGTGGTCCTTACAAACTTGATGTTCTCATCAAGGCGAATCTTTGAGCATCTGTGTTCCACAGACAAGGAGGTGTCTAGTTCAGCTTCCACGGTGAAGCTGGGGAAGTAGTGTGGGTTGTACTTGCACGTGTATCTCCAGCGACATTCGTTAGTGTCCTTTGTACTTAGCTTGATTTGACCGAGCAAGCTGTGGCACCTGTCATGTGCTAGGTCTCTCCATCTGGTAGTTTTGAGGACAGCATCTCGTGGATTAGTTTGCAGCTCATCTGGGATGAGACCAGAATAAAGGAGATCAAAGGCACTGAAGATGTGATAAGGAATATCACTCGAAAGACGAACGCCATATTGGTAATCATAGGTCTTCAGGATGGCGTCTTTCAGAGAAGTACAGTTTGTAGAGGATTGAGCTTCACATTTGGATACTTGATCTTCAGAGCAGCCAGGATGTACAAATTCTTCTCTTGAAGGCATTTTCCTTGGAAGAGGAGCTTGAATGGATACTTCCATTATGGCAAACAAAGTTATCAAGCATAGGTTTGTGAAGAGCTTCATCATTAAGATAGTTGCAGGTAGTTATAGTATGTTTCCACCAGTATTTGTAACTTCAGTGAAGTTACATGCCTTTTATACTAAATTTGAGAGAACCATTTCACAAAAATCAGCAACAAAACACAAATACATTTTAATCCGGCGTAGAAAGTGTAGGATTACGTCAAATGGGGTTACTTCCTTTTCCTGGAAGTCAAATAGGTCAAATGTTTTGATTTAGCAGACCTCCAACCTCACTTGATAATGCCTTATGCAGTTGAAATAAGACCACACTCCTATCAGACTGTGCATAGTTCAAATATTCTAAATATTTTTTGCATGGTGCGATAATAATTGAATTTCCTCTAGACCTGTTGTTGCTGCTTGTTTTGAAGAGAGAAAGTGTCAAAGAAAATAACAATCTTAATTTAGAAATTTGTAAAATTCATGTATACAGCTAGTTCAACAAAATCTGATGTCATACAGCAAGGTCCATGAGAGATTGCTCGAAGTCATTAACTGTGCAATTACTCAGAGGAGAAAATTATGAAGAAATGAATAAAGTAAATTTTTAGGATATTATAATTAGCCAGTCATTGATATCAAACAAAATAAAATTTCAGCTGTGAAGGGGGGGGGGGGGGCTGCAGCCTCTCCCCCCATAATTTTGGGTCTAACAAGGTTCTCACGTGAACACTTTTAAACCACAAAAACATATGCCCTTGGAGCCTCTATACCGAAAAACCTTCCGCCAGTAATGGCTATTATATTGAAATTAGATCAAAAGTGTGCAGGTAGCTATGTTTACTAATAGCTAAAGACACAATTTCTCAGGATGTTAAACATCTCAATAGATAGACCACGGATCATTGAATAATAGCATTATATTTTACTGTGCACAATGCGTATTCAGTAATTTTTCTTTGTATTTATTCAACAAGATAAAAAGAATCACAATCTTTTTTTCTTTTTTTTTTCTTAGTATCACATTCAAAAATTAACACATAACAAAATTCTTCAGTATAGCTAGTTATAATGCTTATTCAAACAATCTTTGGATTAGAGAAAGATTTCTTGTGTGTCAGAATTCCATGCAACAGTACCTTCTCCTTTCACACTCAAAGGGAGCAATCTTCCTCTTCTTCTCTATCAGCCATGTGTAAGTAGTACCACACCAAATTCCAAAGAGAATGCCAACTATTAGTATTAATAGTGAGCTTCCTATGGCTGAACCAGCGAACACTATCCGGGCATGTGAGGATTCAGTGGGAACAAATACCTGTTTCAATATACATCATTAGACACCTATGCATACAAGTAACCCTAGCCTCAATGGACTAATTATTAAATTATTGTGGGAGGTACCAGAGGTAATACCTTTAAGTATCACAAAACTTAGTCCATTTTGGTTTATTTGAGTGGTTTACACATATGACTCTTTAGTCATAGTTTACCAAAAATAAAAGGCGTGTTGGCTACCATACTAGATAAACAAACAAACAAAAAACACCATACTCAATTTTCATGCTTATTTTTTTCTTTTTCTAATTTTACATTATTTCTAATATTTCTCTATTCCTTATTGTTTCTGACATGTTCACACCGAAACTAGTATATTCATCTCATATGCCCTCAGAAGCACAATTTTTTAGGTAGCTGACTACAAAAAAAAAGAAGCCATGATCATCATAAACTCTATGGATTAATACTCAGCCCACTAATTGTAAGCAACAAGTTTACACTTTCATGATATTATAGAACAACTCACACCAATCAACATGCCCCAAGCATGGTCACACCCTAAATATACCAGTGTTAATTGGATTATTATTTTTTTTTATTATCTATATAACAATATGATTGGCTTGGTAATGACGACAACGATGTGTACTTCACTAATAATTTATTATCTGAATGTGATTGGTAAAGCATTGGCAACATGGGTCGGTAAAGCATTGGCAACATGGGTCGGTAAAGCATTGGCAACATGGGTCGGTAAAGTATCCTCAGTACTAACAATAACAGTTGTACATGAATGAAGAGTTTGCCAAAATGTGAGCTTGCCTTGAGCATTCAAATAAGAAGGCAACAGTTACACAAAGAGGTAAGCTGAGGAAAGGGAATATATGACTCAAGAGGAAAGAGCCGAAGAGAAGAAAGGGTTCAAGAAGAAAGAGAGAAAGAGAGGAAAACAATGATATAAATAAAGCAAGTGGTAAAGGGTTTAGGAATGAATTTAAAAAGACCATGTGCTGCTGCAGTCGCAAGAGTTAGTCATCAAGCGCCACTGTGTGGCAGGACATTTGCTAATTATTATTATTGCTACAAAATAATATTTATTCAACTTCCGTAATAATAATTCAAACATTTTGATGCCTTCATTAGTGATTTTTTTTTTTAATAAGAGAAAATCATTTTTGCATATTATAATTAATTATATAAGTGCAGAATAGCCAAACACATGGTTACTTTCATTTCTTTAATATTATGTTCAGTCCTCTTGCTATATATTCAAACTAGGCATTTTGTGCTCCATACACTTCTTGCTGCTGTAAAAGTCCAAATGTGGCCTAATCTATTAGGAGAACCATGTGTGTGTGTGTGTGTGTGTGTGTGTGTGTGTGTGTGTGTGTGTGTGGCAAACTCTCAGCAATCTTAAATAACAGCCTGCTACTATTGGTGGCAACCTTCCATCAGCATATTTTTTTGTAGTCAGTAATTCACAATGTCATACATAATCCACTAGTGATGTGCTTCAGCACAAATGGCGAGCAAGCTCATCTAATTGAAGTTTAAACTTGAAAGTGAACCGCTAATAATAATAACTTTAGTTTATTTGTGCTTTTCTCTAGCAACATACAACACTTTTTACACACACATACACACTAATACACTGTACAAACCAATGCAAGACTTGCATTCGTGACTTGATTATTCAACAATGGATTATTATTAAAGGGGTAAACAGTTAAAAAAAATTCCTTGGATGATATGCGTAAGGATCGCTAAACCAAAGAATTCTGTTAAAACAACCCTTCCAAAGTACGTCCAGTTTAAAATGCTCTATTGTACCTGAGCTCTTGTAAATAAAACATTACATTGTATTCTCTTCGTGACAGTGGATTTTCAAGTTAGGACAAATCTATTACGTAAGGCGTATAGCCATGACAAACGGCGCATTTACTTACTACCGCCACTAATAAAATAGATGATGACTCCACTAAGTTTGAAAACCTAACCGCGAACGTCTCTCCTCATCTCCATAGCTCTTTGCCATTTTTTTAAATTTCTGACATTATTTTGAAGTTTCTTCTCCAAAACTTCTTGCGCCCACACTATTGTTAATGTTTTAAAGTAGCCTTGGGGGTTGGACACACATTAATTTCTTTGAATTTTGTCATATATATAGACTAAAATCTCAGTTGAGACTCATTAATGAGGGTCTTGCTTCACTCACCCAACTATAACAATTGTTATTTATATGGAATGACCAAATAATTCACTAAATATTCTGAGTATTTTCAATTAATGTTAGAGTATGAGGAATTGAAGTGCAGAGATGTTGAGCTATAGCTGCTATTTAAAAAGAATGTGCAAGTTGTTGAAAGAGAATGAATAAAATGGATTTTCATGTAAACTGGTTTCCCAAGACAATAGCAGCTGTTTGTGAGCATGGATTATATGTGGTGAGTGTACTTTCAACTTCTAGAATTTTGAATATTGTTATTAAATAGCCCATTTTTAATAAAAAGATAATTGTTATTACTATTAATTATTGTTATTATTATTATTATTATTATTACTAGTGATGTGCTTGAGCACAAAAGGCGAGCGAGCTTATGCACAAACGAAACACTTCAATAGAATCTATCAGTCCATTTCTAAAAATAAAGTATGTAGCCATTGTGACCTTTATATAGTTTAGCTAACAAATACAGAACTACTTTCTTACCTCAATTCCCCGAGTCCTGGTATTTTCTGTAGTCTCTGAATATCTGAATTACCAGTAGCTTTTGATAACAAACACACTTGTAGCTACTAAAAAGGCCGAGTTTTTTTTTAAGATTACGTCTGGTAAAGGGTTTAATACCATAGTAACCATTCGCCATAACATTTTGCGACTTCAAAAATCAAGAAGTTCTAAAAAATTACTGCACAGTGTTGAATCTAACAGTAAGTTTTAAAGACATAATTGCGTCTTGTATCATTCAGAAACAACTTTATGCGAAGGGGTAAACAATTAATTTCCTTGAATGATACGGGATTGCTAAACCGAAAGATTCAGTTTAGTGGAGGTATGGGAAGGGGTAGACTGCGAAGCAAACACAAAAACACGAGGGTCAAAGTACAAAATGACATACTTATGTCCACACATATATATAAACTAGTGGTGTGCTTGAGCACAAATGGCGAGCGAGCCTGATAGTTAGGTAACATAAAATGTTACTATGTTTTAGCTTACTTCATGCAAACACTATAATAGCAGTTATGACATTTG
>WLWI01003419.1_pt1 | contig 13616 bp, 8 predicted proteins | sample 6701501 | NCBI WGS metagenome assembly WLWI01 (sample SAMN12718690, study PRJNA515312) | sponge metagenome | isolation source: marine sponge | host: Mycale hentscheli | place: New Zealand: South Island, Marlborough, Capsize Point | collected 2014-11-01
GTATAGATTGAATTTCTTGTTCCCTCAACTCTTAATTCCTAATTGTATTGATTAAATTTCCTTTCCCTTGCTCTCTATGTACACTCATCATGGCCATGCTTATAACTTATCAGTTTTTGTCTTTTTTCGAGTTTTTGATCTTGAGTTTTGTTATTGCATTTAGTTTGTTCTATCTCTCTGCTAGCTGCCGGTTAATTAAACTTATTTATTGTAGTGGGATCCTTTGTTTGTGGCGTCTATGGCGTATTGTTGGTTGAGTTGAGTTTCGCTTAGCTAGCATAGTCAGTAGGCTAATAGTCATCTATGGCTGGCCCCCACTTTCTCTGTGTTCATCAGTCCATTGCTATTTGTGGGCTATACATTGTCAATCATATTTTTATTAAAGTGTTCCATTGCTATGGTAATTGAAAATACTACTATTCATTTGACTTCGGTATGGTATTGATAGGAAGTATTGCAATAAAAGCACATAAGCTTAATGAGTGTAAACTCAGACTTTGGCAGAAGTTCTTCTGGCATATATGAACGGATTGCTATATCAAACCCTTCAGGGAGTCCAGAAGTTTCTAACTCACAACGTAAGAAGCAACCACGGCTTCCCACCGCCAGTTCATATTTAATGTGATACATAATTTTTTCACAAAATAGCCATATTTAATAGGTCAAAATTTATTTCCTATATTCTTCTGATCGTCATAGTTTCAAGAACATTCTTTTTATTCAATGCTGTAGGTTGAAGTGTAACTACACACCATGGTGAATATATAGACTCATCATAATTATTCTGTTGTATCAAATAAATAAATATTATACTAGCACAGAAAATTGAGGATTCAGATTAACACAAGAAGTTTCACTCGATTAACTTAGTGAAATATTCTCGAGTCATTCATGCTATCAATCCCTGAATACCACAATATTGAGTGATATTCTCCATACAACATGCTATTTCCTTACTTATTAATGGTACTGGATATAATATAATAAAGGATATAATATAATAAAGGCTATAATTTACTTACGCCACCATCTTTATTTAATGAACTAATTGTATTATATTCATCCTGCCCTGGAACATTATGCAGATGATGATGAAGTTCACTATTTAATGTACTGTATTCGTCACACTATAGGAAATAGATATATTTCAACATAAAAAATAGCTGAATAATTATAGCAAAAAATCACTTCTAATATTATTATGTTGTTTTTATATTTTTCTGTTATAATGAGTTGGTAAGTGTATAATTTGTATGGCATTGTCAAGCAACCAGTTCTAACTTGTTTTTAATAGAAGTGCTAATACAGAGAGGGCACACATTTAGCGAACAATTTAATTGTGTATAATTAAAACAAATTGCAGATGATATTTAAGGCATTTATATTTTGCATGTACAGGCATATAAGTCTGCATATTCATCATAACTAGAGGGGTAACGACCATTCTTGTCACCAAAGCTGCCAGAAACTGAATGTTATGATAGGAGCTCAACAATACAATGACACTTTTGTTTGCGACATCTTAGCCTATTAGTAACAGATTCAGAATTGTATTCACATGTAAGTTCACTAGCTTTGCTTGCTTTGATGTTATTAATTTATGATTATGTTGAACTTGAAGGTTCATTATCAAACATGCAATGTTCTTAGGCAATAATTATTGCAATACCTGTTCATTATGAGCAGTTGCAGGATAAAACTTGACGTGATTATAATATTCAGATTCATTCTAAAAAATATGAATGATTATGATTCCTGATTATTAAAAAAAACAATGGAGAGAATACCTGAGGGCTATCTTCTGTATTCATTGCTCTAGAAAGATAAATACAAAACTTGATATTAATATTAATTTACATTTGATGTAAAATTCTTACTTCGTGTAATTTTTATCTGCAAAGTATACATTCATAAAACTTTATATAAAATAATATGAAAGCAGTAAACTTACGTTTTGTTTTCATCTTGTATTTTGTTAAAATAAAAGCAACTGTGAATGCAGCAATCAATATAAATAATAGTCCTATGAAAACTGAACTTATTAAAATGTTAGTATTATCAATGCCATGTCCTGGAGTAGAGTTATTTATTAATTCTGTAAATAAAAACAACATTAAAATATGCAATACTTTTATGATTTTAGCTAATTGCATACCAGTCTGAGTAGTTGCATTGTCTTCACGATTTGTAGGAGTGCTCGCCAGTGAAGTATCTGTTGCGTCTATATGTTTTATTATTGGCATAATACGGTCAAATAATGAAGCAGCATTAGTGAGAACCCAGTATACTGCTACACAATACCTAGCTATTTCAAAATTATTTATTTAAATTCAGTCTTCGTTTTTACTTCATAATAATATGAAATCACTAGAGTTCTGCATATTTTAAAGTTTTGTTTAAGAGTATTTGAATATATCTGATAATTACTATCATAAAGCCCCCCTTTGAATCTAAGAAGTTGCTTTTGCTTCTTTTAGATTTCATTTCTGTATGTAACCAAAAATTGCATTAATTAAGCTGGGTGGTGAAGGTTCTTCACACACACACACATACATATATATCTATGGGCATATTTAGAGTGAGCTTGACTGGTGTCGTATGAGCCCCCTTTTTTCAAGATAAGCCCACATTTTAGGCTACTGTATTTCTTACCTGTAACTGGAAATAAAATTATAATAGCTATCACTTTTTGTTCGTCGTTGTTTTCCTTGTACTCCAACAATAATTGCATTCTTGTTTTGAATGCACCTCTACATATTGATGTGCTGAGTTACAATTTGTACTAATTGTGTCCTTATGCAATATGACGAACTACGTTTTTAGTATACCAAAGCATAATAAGTTATTAACTCTGAACAGAATTTAGTTGCTCTTGCTTCTTGCTTCCTCGCTTCAATGGCTGATTTTGACAATTATATAAATCTACTCTCATTACTAGCTAAAATGTCTTTGTGATTTCATTTTTTTGTCATGAATTTGTTTCATTTTTTTCCATGATTAAGTGTACCTTACTAAGGGTTGGCAAATTATGCTGGCTTTATTTTGTGCGTAACAAGTGATTTCATAAATACACTCTGTTCAAGGGAGTTTTCAGTCAGAATACTCAGAAGCTGCCCTACTGGTAGATGCAAGCAATGCCTTCATCTCCTAAACCGCATGTTGACACTCCATAACACCAGAATAACTATAACTATAACCCAGTGGTTGCCAACATCCGAACAAACTGCTACAGGGCACAAACTGAGTTATTTATGGAGGATGACATGATACTCTATTCTCAGGAAGGTACAACCCAAGGAGATCCACTGGGGATGCCAATGTACGCACTCACAATAGTCCCACTCATAACAATCTCCAAGCTCCAGTGAACCAAATCATGTATTCAGATGATGCACCTGCCACGGGGAAAATCAATAACCTCAGATCATGGTGGAACGAAGTGGCCTGGAGTGGTGCATTATACGCATCCAAGACTTGGCTAGTGGTAAAGGAAGGATTTATGTTGTGAACCAAGACTGCACTTACTGACACCACAGTTCAGATCACACGTCAAGGAAGACCACATTTAGGAGCTCCACTTGGAACATCATAATACACCACAGAATATGTCTCTCAAACAGTCCTGTAGTTTTCACAAAATCTCAAATTGCTTTCCGCAATTGCTTCAACCCAGCCACATGCCTCATTTTCCCCCTACACCCACGGACTGCACAGCAAGTGTTCTTAATTCTATCCGACATTGACATGAACCTCAGATTGATGGATGAACTCATAAAGAATGTACTTATACCAAGCCTAACAGCCCAACCATCGCCATGTAAAACAGAATTACAACTATTTACACTTTCAGCAAGACTCGGGGGCATTGGGATAGTGATGACTACAGAAAACTCCAGCGAGAGTTTCCACACCTGTTTGGAGGTGCACTACTAAGACTTCTGGATCAACCAAATGACAACACATATCCCTACAAAACATTTACGGGAGAAATGACTGCTAAAGCAGAAGTAAGAAGGTGACGACAGGAGGAAGTTACAGCCAAGGCTAACAATTTATGGCAAATTCTCACAACCCATCAACAGAAGGCTATGGACTTGGCTAGAGAAAAAGGTGCATCATGCTAGTTAACATCCGTGCCTATAAAGGAGCATTGTTTTACACTCCACAAAGGAGCTTTTGTGGATGCCCTGCACTTGTGGAATTGTCTTTACTGTGGAACACATGTTGTCCTGTCCGAAAGGATGCTTCCCATTATCATGCACAATGAAATTAGAGACATCATTGACAATAACTGCATTTGCATCTCAATGTTACATCAGATTTAGGGCATATTAATGTTATGTGTGCATTTATAGTACAAAACAGAGGTGGTTTGCAATGGTGTTTGCGTGGAACCCGAACAGCAGGAAGTGACTAAAGAAAAACAGACAGGAAGAGCAGCCACATAAACAATTGCGGCCAGACTGGACATAGCTGTGAATGGTTTTTGGAGGAGCAGATTCGAGAAAACATATCTAGATGTGAGAGTTTTCACAGGGTGAAAAGTGTCCATTTACAACCATAACAAAATCCGTAAACTGTCTTGGTAATTAGAGTTAACAAAAAATTTACAAGGCTGTATAGGTTAACAAACTAGTTATCAACACATTATACACTAATTTATGATTTTGTTATGGTTGTCAATGGACACTTTTCAGGCAGTGTTTTAACCCACACGATGCCTCCAACAGCAGCACCACAATAGCCAACTACTACATTAAACATGAGAGAGAAGAAGGAGGCCTATGAAGAAAGAGTGCGAGATTTTGAGTACGCCTCTTTTACTCCAAAAGTAATGTCGGCCTGTGGAGGACTTGCAAAACAAGCAATGAGCTTTTACCAAGTTTTTGCATCCAAGTTAGCCACAAAGTAGGACCAGCCTATTAGCCTTACTATGAACTTGCTTAGGTGTATCATTTCCTTTGCCCTTCTCCGTTCTTCAATCCAGTTCATTTTCTCATAGTGGTCACGCATTCAGAAGTCCATTCATAGACCTCGTCACAACAGAGATAAGAATAGACACTCACTAAAAGCAAGAGTCATCAAGAATAACCATTTTGCCCCTAATCACTTATCATGTTTTTTTTTTGTTTCATTTCGTTTTAAGTTTTTTTACTTCACTTTACTCTGCCTCGGGCGACTGGTCGCTTCATTTGCTTCTCATTTATTAGTAGAAAAGGTACAGAATCGTGATGTATTTTGAGCAGGAAAGCTGTGGTTTTTTCTATTACCATAGACTTTTGTTTGAGTTTTGGAATAGCACTATCTCTCCGGCTTTGGCGCAAGCTTTCTAAGGGTGCAAGCCCCAGATGTGTAACTGTTTCCGTTTAAAAGTTATTCAGCTTTTTTTCAGGCCAACTCAACTTGGACGGACTATTGCATATGCTAGCATGATTGGTGTAATTATGAGCACAATGCGGTAGCGAGTTTTTGGAAAAACATATGATTTGTTTGTATTTTACTTTAGCAATAGCAATTAGATGTATTCTGTAGACTAGCTTTGGGACTTTATAAATGAATCTTTGAGTTTACTAAATACCCTCTGTTGATTTTTCTATTTGAAGATTCCAATTTTGAGGTGTTTACCAGGAGGCACTGTCTGGACTCCCCACTTTGAGCCCTAATAACTTCCACACTGATACATATTATTATACCACGTGAGCATAACAATAGCTTATATCCTATAGTTTCTTCATTTCAAATATCTTGTAGTAATGACTAACTATGGAGACAATATAAAGCTTTAAACTTGGGTGTCCAGGCAGTGCCTCGTATTTAATACCAAAACTAAGTTATCCAAACATCCCATTATTAACAGTGATACTGTAAGAAATATAATACTTTCAGATTCAGCACTGTTGCCCATCAGGATGCAGATCAACAACTCACATACAAAAAGTGGCCATACCAGGATTCAGATTAGTCATGTGTACAGGGATTCTTACAGTTGTGAATGTGGTTGAGGTTACCTTTGAGCTCTGTCCCTTCAGCAGGTTTCAAGTAGATTAATTGCTAAAATGATTAGCATTGTTAGCATAGCATACAAATTTGTGCACAATTCTCCAACCCCTACTATTTGCTCCTTTTCTTTATTCTATGAATATTTGAATATTATAGTCTTATAGGAAATACAATTAGCTAACATTTTTCCATAACTAGCTCTATAGATATTTTACCACCTGAAAATAGGTCCCCCACTATAAATCCTAGTTCCGCCCCTGAAGACATTGCAGCTAGTGTCCTTATTAGGATTAGGGTTAAACAGTTATACAGTCAAAATGTGTACATTAATTATTATGAATATGATAGAGTAGCAACGATCGAGTTTTATTCACGAATAATTCATTAGCTAATCAGTGTTGGTAAATAGAAACTGAATGGGTAAAGTATAGACACAAGATGAATTGGTAAAGCATTATCGCCTTCAATAGAAAGGTACAAAACCTGATTCTACATGATAGAAGGAGGATAGAGAAACTCAGTAGAAGAAAAGAGAAGACAAGAGGAGATATGAGTAAAAGTTGTGTGTGAATGAATACACATGGGTCAAGGAAAGTTTATATAATTATACCAAATGGTACAGGATAATAATAATTTTCAACAGTTAGTACATCAAGCGCCACTGAAGATTATACCAAGAAACAAATTGCATTGGTCAAGCCATAAACCATGCCCACAATAAGGTGTGACTTAAAAAAAATGTTTTTTTACTTACTAAAGCTTTATATGAAAGTGTAATTCAATAATAATAAGTAATTGTATATAATATTATTCTCTTCATAAAACATCTATATTATTTTTTTATTTTTTTAATAAAATTTTATAGCTAGCACTGTAACAACACACAACATCATCAGTCTCCTGGCAATGAAGGAGATATAGCCATCTATTAAGAAAGTTGAAAAATTATTTCGATAGCGAAACTCTGCTCCTGTTGCTCACTTTATCGATTTATATACGACAATAGACTGTGCCAGAGTGGTTCATAGTTCATGCAAACTGTAGTTAGTCTTAACAATAGTCCTTATTATTTAACTAGTTTTTGTTTTTTAGTAGTCAATAGGTATAACTTTCCCTGGTCTGTAAACACTGTAATAACAGTTATTGTAAGTAGATTACTATGTGGCAGCTAACTAGTATGTCCCCATACTACAAAAACTTTGCCCTCTTTTCCACAATTTGATTTTAAGTGTCATTTTGAAGGTCTTTTTCTATGCAATAGTAGAAGGTGAACAATTACTCCATGACACTATGAGAGAAGGCTTTTGAGTCCTTTGCAAAAAAAATATTGTTGTTTTTTTCACAGGACCTGTGGTGAAATAACCACACCTTCAGAACAAACTTGCACATAACAGAATCACACACAAACCTACACATTCACTCAGTTGCACACATTTCCATTCAATTTACTAATTTGGCTGTCTGCACTTCTGTTACGCAGTTCTGGTGATCGTATTGCAACATACACTAAGTGCTGAGTCCAACAACTCTGTGCTAGGTAATATTATTATAATTGAGTTCATTTTAATATTAAATCAGACATATTGTGGGATTTTCCCCTCATTTTTCACTATTTAATTATTGGTACATGTTTGCAAATTACCTGAACTTTTCTTTGGCCAAATCCATTCATAGTATTGAGTATCTGAATTTGTTGTGCACTGATTACATGAATGTTTTCCCCTTCTGCTAAATGCATTTTTGCAATATTTATTGTCATTAACCTAGTAGTATTGGAAACTTCTGTAATATTGATTTTTGCAAATAGATCGTCGCTACATGGAAGCATTAAGTCGATGTTGTGATGTTCATTAAGTGGTGACTCAAGCTCCAGAGGTCTTCCATTATCGATATCTCGACTGAAATTATTATTACTTATAACAGCTGAGATGAAACATGCAGGAAATACTTCCCATTCAAAAGTTAAAATTGATGAGTTTAATACTACATGAAGTCCCAAAATTCTGAAATTTTCTAGAGCAGTTGAGCATTCTGTATATGAAGTTAGACAATTGTGAGCTTACACCTTGTGTTGAGACATTTAAATTTGTTCATGAAATTGAGAATTCTAAGAAACTCTTGTTAAAATTGTATATCAACAAGGATAGAGTAACAAAATAAAATAGTGCTCTCTTACCTCCATTTTTTATAGTTATCATCACTCGGTTGCACCATACATTAACTAACGTAACATTTTCAAACAATGTAAACTCTAATTGAGAGTGTACATGTGAAGAATCAATAGATAAAAGATGAGTTGACACCATCACTTTGTTATTACTGAACAGAAGATCTGTGGTATTAATATTATCGTTATCTAATCCAGCTATATATTGTCTCAAAATAAAATCATTCCAGTTCCAAACAATACGCGCAGTTCCCCTTTCTATGCAAGACAAAGTGTAATTTTCACCAGGACATACTTCTAACGTAGGAGGTGGTGGATTTAGTGTAGTTTCTAAAAGATGATGATGAAGGATGATAAAAATATAGGACAACACAACACTAAAGATGTTTTAATCTGGACCATACCTAACTTTCTATTTATGGTAGTTGGAAGAGAGGAAAGCATTCATAGGCACAAAAGAAAATATTCAATCGGTGCCACAGCCTACCCTACTTCCAACATTTAGAAGATTGCTGAATTATGCAGGATTATTTTATAAGAGCTATATACTTTGTCAAGGAATTTACAGCAATATTATATCCTTATCATAATATTTTCATCAGACATAATATCATCAGCATTGTAGTAAGCTAGTCACTCTCTTACGAAATTGAGCGCGTGTATCACCCAAGATCCGAAGAAGAAGCACAACACAAATAGTATATCTTTCCATCGGGTCACTTGTATCTAATCCGAGCGGTAGAACTTTGCACGTAATCCTTTACCTCCAGTTTCAACGGAAGTGAATATCAGATGTATACGAGCGGAATTCACAATGCTGTAGAAGAACAATGCAGTATCAAAACAAGTGAATACAATTATTGTAGAAAGGGGAGGAGCAAGTCTTGCACAGCAAGACATTTTACCAAACCTCTATTCTTTTCTTGGGTAAAGGGTCTCACTTTGCCAGACTAGAGAGGAGCTTTGGAGCGCCCAATATACTAAATTGAATAAGAAAATAATATTGGTATATTTACTGCATGCAGCTAGTGTTATTTTTGTAAAAGGATAGCTCTAACAGAGTTTGAAGGAATGGCTATCCCAGGCCAATCTAGTAGAATCAGTGATGTAACACAAGTATTGCTAGTGCACTATAATCCTAGGACCCTACTGCCACTTTATCTTAGGAATTTCATATAAGGAATCTGCAGAGTCAGTCTTTAATTTACAATATTTCTAGAGGCTACTACATGTAACAATGGTATCCAGAAAAGTTGTTTTATAATTCTCTTAAATTTCAAACATAAAATTTAATTGTTTTTTTCAATTGTATTTAGATGTTGATGAAATGAAAGGGCTATTTTTTTAAAATGGAAAGATATTAGATCTTCTCGATAATGTGGATATACTCTGTCTCCATTATATCCACTTACCTCATATTTATTAATCGATGTCTCCATGATTGCCAAGAGAGCTGGAACAGGTACTCTATGTCTATTGAAGGCTGCATGTCACCCCAACAGGTGTTTTATGAAGGTTGGAGACATTTCAACCATTAAGTGTGACAACTGATTATGATAAAAATTTGAGTGGTATGTAGACTGTATTTTTTTTTCACTTACCTATCACCTTTTTCTAGTTTAAAATCAATCTATATTAATTTTTATGAACTTATAATTAGCTGCTACAGCTATTATCAACACAATTAACTTTTCGATTGTTAATTAACTAGCAAGAACCAGCCTTAGAGTGATGTTTGATAAACTAACTTTTGCAAATTAAGAATGCAGTAGAATAGGGCTTTTTTCTTTATTGTTATCACATTCTACCACTTAGCTAGTTAAAGTTACATCACTTTCCCTTTCCTGCTCTTATTCTGAGAACAATATTTACTATTCTTATCCTATCCTTTCCTTTATTCATCTCTTTCCTCTTTAGTCTTCTAATGTTTATCTCTCCTGCATCTAAGTCTCTCTGGCCTTCTATCGTGTGGCATTATGGTGGTTTGCAAAACTTTTGCATTGTCTTTTTGAAACTTCCACTATCCTTTGAAACTTTGCCACCACAAAATAGCTTCTTTTCATTTGTAAATTACTATGTAATTGTGTAATTTCAATTGGGCCACAGTGAATGAAACAACATATGAGAAATTCAAAAGAACTTAATAAATAAGACTGTGCAGTAAAATTATAGTTCCAATTAAATTAATATAACAATAGCAGTATGTACTTGTATATATTTTTTATCAAAAATGGTTAATAAAAAAATGTGACAATTAAAATGGAAACATTTTCTGTGACTTGTACTATATATAATACACAAATTTAAATGAAGGTTAATACTTATATACATTATTAGTGTTGTTGGGCCCTCTGCATCTTGGCTAGGTCCACCCAACAATGCTAAACCAATTCCCTTATCAGTTTATAAATCCAAATAAAGATAAAGGAGAGAGAGTGTCAGAGAGTCTCAATCAGTGTCTAGGACTGTCCCTAGTCAGCCGTTTTATAGACTGCCAATGGGGATCACAAGAAAAGAAAATAGAATGTAAAACTGACCAATCACAAAGAGGATAATAAAGTATTAAACTAACTAGTCAAATGAGAGAGCACACAAATTGTAACAAGTAACCTAGGCAACACAAAAATGATACATGAAATCCAGCTTCTGCTACAACTGCTGAAACTAACACACAAACAACATACAAACATACATACAAAAAAAATGTCTAGCAATAAGTTAATAATACTGTTGTGGGGTGTGGTCCCCATAAGTGTACATTAGTGAGTTCACTCAATTATAGTATTTTTCTCTGCTGAATTCCATATGCTGAATAGGCTACAGTAGATATTACTTCTTTGTCTAAACTGACTTGCTCATATAATGGAACATCTAGATGTATATGATCATTTGCCTACACCTTCTCCTCATTTTTGTTGTAGTTGCTATAATGGGTATAAAAACTATAATATTGACTCCAAATGTTGATTCAATTATTATTATTAGATACCAATAACAATAATTAATTATATGTAGTATGCATTCATGAAACTAGAAAGAGTGCTAATCCGCAGCGTTAGTTAAAAATGCATTAATTTGCAATAAAGAACAACAACTCACTATTGACGAATAACCAAGTTCTTAATGTTTTAACTTGTGACAGTATTAGTTTTATTCTATTTATGAATATAAATTTAACTTCTCTAGCTAGGGCATTTTAAATAGGCCTGCTATCTCCCTTATACACACCTGGGACTGATCCATACTTTAAAGCTGTTTTACGAGCTTGATAATCAGCAATATGGTTTTTACGACTTTCTGAGGACTTCATGGCATTCTTTGGCTTTAGTATTAACCTTGTCTTGGTAGAAAAAAATAGCCACAAGAACATTTGGACTTTCTGACATGCACGCTACACAAACACTTAGGACACATTTTTTTGAGAGCAGGCAATGCTTATAGTTGGTGAAATAAGAGCACCTCCAGCAGCACAAACTTTCCAACACCGGAAAAAAGAAGTTGAGCATTTCAACAAATCTGAACGGGGCTCAGTAAAATTTGTATGCTCATTTGAGCACGTGCGATTCTAAATGGTAGCTAAACGATTGAATGAGTGTGGTCGTATAGCAGCACTCGCAGTATTCTGCCTTTTCTCTCGTTTTCTCAAAAACTAAGCCGAAATTCAAAATATTATAGATAAAACACAAACATTTATATTAATAATATTTTACATTTGATGTAAAATTCTTACTTCGTGTAATCTTTATCTGCAAGGTATACATAGCGACATAAAACTTTTTATAAAAATAATATAAAGCTGTAACTTACCTTTTGTTTTCATTTTATATTTTATTATAATAAAAACAATTGTAAGAGTAGCAATCAATATAAATAATAGTCCAATGAAAACTGTGCTTATTACAATGATAGTATTATTAATAATGCCATGTCCTGGAGTAGAGTTCACTAGACAAAAAGTTGAATTTCCTGCTGCAGTATTTGTGGTTGAAATGTGGTGATAATGCCATATAGACTATTCATTTCATGGATAAAAGAAATATGATATTGCAGATAGAATTTCAGGTAGATGATAGTACTAAATACCAGGTATTTGACACTTAAGGATCACGTGGCATTTCATGTAGAATCCCAGGTACCTGACAGTTTATGGTCATGTGGCATTTCATGTAGAATCCCAGGTACCTGACAGTTTATGGTCATGTGGCATTTCATGTAGAATCCCAGGTACATGACAGTTAATGATCACATGACATTTCACCTTAATATCAGGTACAGGACACTTCAGGATCAGATGGCATTTCATGCGCAATATCAGGTACAGGACACTTCGGGATCAGATGGCATTTCATGCCAATATCAGGTACAGGACACTTCGGGATCAGGTGGCATTTCATGCCAATATCAGGTACAGGACACTTCGGGATCAGGTGGCATTTCATGCCAATATCAGGTACAGGACACTTCAGAATCAAATGGCATTTCATGTGCAATGTCAGGTACAGGACACTCTAGGATCACGTGGCATTTCATGTGGATTCATAATTAGCTAAACTGCAATAAAAGATATCATCAAGAATTTTTTTTTAAATTTGTCATCATAATAATCTGCTAATGTTCAGTCTTATTGCTCAGAAATTACCCAAGCAGGAAGATCTGGCGGAATCGGTCTCTGGGAAGACTTATCAGCAAGTATCCTCTGTTTCGTCTGCCTTTTTGCTTGGGCAGACTTGCTGGAGTGGAACTCGTCATCTAAGTCCATCAAAAACTTGTTGACGCGATCTGCTCTCCAAGTTAAAGGTTTCACGTACAGCTCATCCTCGTCCCCACTCTCCTCACTCGACATCATATTGGCCTCCAGCACCAACAGCCATTTCTTTCGGTCCGCATCATTGTATTTTCTTTTTATGAACACACTCTTTCTCTCCTGCAGTTTCTATAACAAAACAAACCATAAAACCAAATTAAAATTACCATGCTTAAAAACGAACTAAATTAGCTAATTTTGGATGACATCATTGTATGCTACTTATTTTCTTAGTTGTATTTACCCTTCTTATTCTTTCAGTTCTCCTCCTACATTTTCTCTTCATATCTGCCTTTCCTCGATCAGAGAGCGACCTCTGCTGGCCAAGATTTTTTAAATATGTGTACGCTGCTTCTGTACACAAAATTGAATATATTTTATATCACTTTTATATATTATAGTAATAATACTGACCTCTTATTTCAAAAGATTGGAAGTCAGAGTTGAGGCCCTTCACTTCCGCTACCAATCTATTGGTGACAGTCCTACTTTCCTCGCTCCGCCAATCATACCTGGATATTTTAACCATACACTATTTGAATGAAAAACTAATAACAAAACTTACATCTCTCCAAAACAAAATCCTGTAAATTCTTCTTCTTCGTCAATCAGCATTTTGTAAGTTTTACGGGTCTCCGACTAAAA
>WLWI01003420.1_pt1 | contig 13613 bp, 9 predicted proteins | sample 6701501 | NCBI WGS metagenome assembly WLWI01 (sample SAMN12718690, study PRJNA515312) | sponge metagenome | isolation source: marine sponge | host: Mycale hentscheli | place: New Zealand: South Island, Marlborough, Capsize Point | collected 2014-11-01
CGCATTCCCTGTTTATACTTTTATTTAAATTACCCCCCCCCCCCTTTTTTTTTTTTTTGATTAAATCACCCCCCCCCCCCCCCCCCCCCCCCTCCCCCTAGTCTGGCATAGCCAAACTCTTTATCTACCACTTCGCAGGGAAAGGGTCTGGTCAAATGCAATAGGGTCACTTGTTCAGCTGACTCAGCATATTATCCACAACCATTATACAATTCTGGTGCGGCTTCCGCCCCCACTTTAACGTGGGGAACCTGAACAAATCACTGTAGGTAAAGGTTCTGGCTACACCAGACTACCCCCCACCCTGGTAGTAGCTATTTATATCTAAAGCAACTTACAATATTATATAGCTATAAGTTTTCTTTTAGCCTAACCCCTTAGCTCGTTCCATTGACTTCAATGGGAACCATTTTTTAGTATGCATACAATCTATGGCATACATCACTGGCATTTCGCATCAAAAGGGTGTATAAATTTAGCACTATGACAACTCTCCACCACCTGCTGCCCCTAACTGAAATACTCTAACGACGACTACAACAAATATCCTGCTCGTGCTGATGGCATTGTTGTGAATGGTCAGTGAAACCAGACAACCCTACCTGGGATTTCAGAAAAAGGTTTCGATCCATTGCTAAGGGTGACCGTGGACGAAAGATTCCTCGCTAGAAAACTGGGATTCTTTCCCACCAGCAGCCCCACAATCCGGAGGAGCCGCATAGGTGGCGGCAAGATAGCTGCAGAGATTTTGAACAGAGCAGAGGGTGCTGAAAGAAAGAACCGCATACAATTGTAATCACGGTAAAAGTCGTCAACGGTACACCCCCCCCCCTTTAATAATGCCACAAATCGGTATGGCCCCCACTATTACCTACCGCTGAGACAAGACAAGACAATAATTACAATAAATAATGTGCAGTGGAAATCTAAATGATCTAAAAAAAAAAAAAAAAGAAGAAGATATTATCAATAATAATAATGTTTCTGTCATATTCTTCTGGTGAACTTTATGGGTAGAGGATCATATGGTCTAAGAACAACTTCATTCCATGTCATCTTCAATTTTTCAATGTTGGTAGACAAAGAGTACCGTGACAACAGCTGAGTGACCAGTAACAACATTTCTAGCTCTGCCAGTCGTCTCCCTGCAGGAAATAATAATAACTAGTGATGTGCTGAAATACAAAACGCCACAAATGGCGAGCAAGCTGTGCACAAATCGAAACACTTCAAAAGAATCTATCAGTTCACTTCTAAATGTATAACTACATAGCCTTTGTGACCATACTTTATCTAACAAATACAGAACTACACTGTTGCCTCGATTTCCCCAGTACTGGTATTTTCTGTAGTCTCTAATATCACATTCTGACTATCTGAGCTACCAGTAGCATTTGACAACAAGCACTCACTGCTGCACAGTGTTGAGTCTAGCAGTAAGTTTTAAGATAAGCGTGTCTTGTGGCAGTTAGAAACAACTTAATATGAAGAGGTAAACAATTAAATTTCCTTGAATGATACGGATCGCTAAACAGAAATATTCTGTTTAGTACAGGTATGGGAAGGGGTAGACCACGAAGCAAACACAAAAATGCTAGGGTCGAAGTACAAAATGACATACGTACATCCACACATAATAATTATATATATATAAACTAGTGGTTTGCTTGAGCACAAATATCAAGCAAGCCTGCCTAGATAGGTAACATAAAACTACAGTATTGTTACTACAGAATGCTTAGTTCATGTAAAACAGTTGACCATTAATTTTAGCAAACAAGTACAAAATTACTCTCTTACCTGAGTAATGGTAACTTCTGTAGTATACTGAAGCCATTCTGACTAACTTAATTACCAGTAACTCTTGAACAAGCTCTTAGCTACAATAAAAAAAAACAACAACAAAAAACAAAACAAAAAAGCAACAACAAAAACAAAACAAAATAACAACAAAAAAACAACAACAAAAAACAAACAAACAAAAAACAAAACAAAAAAACAGGCCAGTGTTATTTTTTGTAATTTTAATTAACAATAATATGGAATTACTATATACCTCGGTTGTGGTAACTTCTGTAGTACATAAGCTATTTGACTATCTCAATTACTGGTAATTCTTGACAACAAGTTCTCAGCTACAAAAACAAAAGATCATTAATTTTAGCAAACAAATACAAAATCACTTTTCTTACCTCATTTTCTTGAGTAGTGGTAACTTTTGTAGTATCAAATGTAAACCATTCTGACTATCAGCAGCTCCAAAAAACGGCGAGTCTTTGAATTTACGGCTGGTAAAAGGTCTTCAATGCCTTAGTAACCAGTTGCAGCAGCTTTTTGTGACTTCTCACAATTTTGAGCCTAAGTTTAATGTAAGACTTTGTAGTATAAAACAACAACAACTGGGGTCAAACCTAAAAAGCCGTGTTTTTAGGAGAAAAAAAGTCCCTCACGTGCGCGTTAAGGGACATATGTACCATCCATACATACAACATATACCCAATTTTGCATTATCCACCCCTAATAGTATCTTGCTTGCTTGATAACAAACAAAATATCCCCAATTTTCAATTGTGTTACCCTTGAAAGTGTCTCGCACGCTTCGCTTGCTTGCCAATAATAATAATAATAATAATAATAATAATCATGAAATGATAATTCATATTAAGTTAATTTTTATTCGCTGATGAAGATATGTCGAGATCGAAATATTTGGATTAGCTATGCCATGTTAATATTTAATATCTTTTTCTGATAATAATTCATGAAGACTACTATACGAAACAACAACAAAATAATAAACAAAAACAAAAACAAAAAACAAACAAACAAACAAAAAACAATCAGAAAAATAAAATTACATGTATCATTAAAAATTATTTAACCAGTCAGCAATATGAACTAACCGTAGCAAGATCTGGGACCAAATCCAAATGGTAGTGACAAAAATGGATGCAATTTTTCTTCAGCACTTTTGTTCCATCTGTGTGGAATGAATTTGTGAGGTTCTGTGATATACTCTCCATCAATGGCAACAGAACGATATCCAACAACTACTGTAGTCTACAATAATGAAGAAAATACAGAAGCCAATAAAACTTAATAATTCAGGGACATAAGTAGAGGGGGGGAAGAGTTCATACCCCTCCCCTTTTTTTAATTAATGAAATTCTTGAATCAATCCCACTTGAAGAAAAACATGAATGGAATGCAGTTAACTATTACAAACATACTGACAATAATAGGACCATATATGCAATTACCTTTAATTAAATTATCTAATTATGCCACTTCTCTAAATTTAATTAGCACAAGGAAACACTCCCTAAACCAGAGTAGTAAAAAAAAAAAAAAAAAAAAAAAAAAAAAAAAAAAAAAAGACTGATTAGATTGGACTAGATGCATTCTAGTATGGTCCAGCATACTTTCCGTACAAAAGGTAAAAAAAAAAGAAAAAAAAAAGAAAAAAAAGAAGGCATAATTATAATATGGAGTTTCAAGGAGTCATGAATTAAAATATAACAGGATTAGACATAGTTGTAACTGTACCTAGATAAATATCCTCATAGAATAGAATGTGCCATAATTATTACTTTAATTTGGAAAAACAACAATGGTTGTGGTTTTCTGGAATAGGTATGCTTTGTAAAATGGGTATGCTTTTACTTTCAGAAATACTGAACCCTTCTTTGAAAAATCCTGCCTACGTCCCTGCAATTATTGACATAGAAAATACGGTGTTTGTTTGCTGCTATTATTGTTATTGTTTGTTTACCCCAGCTGGGACTTCATACCCGCTGAATATTCCATCTTTTGCTAAGACTCTTGGAATACCCCCAGTAGGAGTATATACTCTCATTGTTTCCTTAATGCAGCTGCGGATTACATTCATCCTCTGGAGGTCTTCCCATGAAGGATTGCTTTTACTTCCAAGCACAGATGTCATTTCCTTTACCACTTGTTCTTGTATGTCTGGATGTCTTGCTAGCTCAAAGAGCAGAAAAGAAGACATATTTGCTGTCTTTTATAAAAACAAAACAAAACAAAAAAACATAATAAAAAAACTGTCCAACGTTGTCTTACTGTGTCAATTCCAGCTGCTAGCATGTCATAACTTTGTGACAATGCTTCTTCTTCAGTAAACTTTCCTTCTATCAGCCATTGATCCAATAGTCCCACTGCTTTAGTGTCGTCCACTTCTCCTGACGATATATTATCTTTGAGCCTCTCGGAGTGTTCTTTCAATAAAGTTTTACCTAAACATATATAACATAATAATTATCGATGAACATCTGGTTCACTTCAGATAAGAGAAAGCATCGTCTATAGTGTAGACTCTCCAAGTATAGAAAATAAACTACAATATGTTTCAGTATGAGTGTGGTAGCTACACCATGGATAGAAAATAAACTACAATATGTTTCAGTATGAGTGTGGTAGCTACACCATGAATGAGTGTGGTAGCTACACCATGTATGAGTGTGGTAGCTACACCATGGATAGAAAAATTGGCCACACTCAAATTTTACACTTTAAATTGGTTCCAATATTCTACTAGTGATGAGCACAAATGGCGAGCGAGCCTAAAGCTACACTTGTTATATGATTGATTTTAACTTCTAATACTCAAAGCTACTAAAAATAATGTCGAGTTTTTTAAATTACGTCTATACGATAAAGGGATTTAAATGCTATAGTAACCACTCGCCGCAACTGTTTGAATAGAAAAATAAAAACAAAAACAAAAAACAACAACAACAAACAAAACAATACACGTTATTTAAACATTTTCTTTGTGATATTCTTTAGCTAAGTAGAAGCTGTAACGCACAATACTTTCACACAACTGGACATACCTACACAAGACTTACCTACGTGGTTAGTATAGTGGACAACAATTTTCAAGTAAATACTGTTGCGTACGGCTTATAACCACAAAGAGCGCATTGAATTACCACCGCCACTAACTCGAATATAAATGGACTTCGGTAGGTCTTCAAGTTTTAACTGCACCCGCAAAAGAATTCAAAACGGTAAATAATTCAATTTCTAGGGAGATATGGGTAATGATCGATAAACGGGAGTATTCTGTTTAGTGAAGTTTGGGACGGGTCGACCACTGAACTAACACAAAAATGCCAGGGTAACATATACAGAATTACTCTCTTACCTCAATTTCAGGAATAGTGAAAACTTTTGTAGTATCCAATTTAAGCCATTCTGACTACCTCAATTACCAGGAACTGGTGAACAAGCTCGCAGCTTTACCAAAAAAAAAACGTAGCCAGAGTTATTGTTGTAATTTAGTTTGGAACTACGTACTTACCTGAGCTTCTCCCAAGTAATGGTGGCTTCCTAGGTTTTAATATTTAGCCACTCTAGCTACCAGTGGCACTTAACAATCAACGGGCGGCATTTAGCAGCCCCAAAACACGCCGAGGTTTTTCAAATTACGTTTGGTAAAGGGTTTCAATGCTGTAGTATCAGAAGAAAGTGGGGTCAAGCCTAAAAAGTCATGTTTTTAGAGGAAAAACGGCACCCGCGCGCGCGTTTAAAGGGCATACGTACCATCCATACATACATATACCTGATTTTGCATTATCCACCCCTATGTCTCGCTCGCTTCGCTCGCTAACAAATACCCCCAATTTTCAATTGAGTTACCCCTGATAGAGTCTTGCTCGCTTCACTCGGTCGCCAATTAGAACTAGCTCCAATATTCTATTTATTGGTTCCAATTTTCTATTTAAATTTTCTATTAAGTATGCTCAATTAGCTAGATTTGAAACTATTAGTGTAAGTCCTCAATTATCAACACCCATCTATTATCGACTACGTAAGCCTCAATTATCGACCGTTCAAAAGTACGGAACAAGCACGGATTCCTGTATTTTATTCCCCTTAAATTTGTATTGCGGCTCTGTGCACCTTCTTTTTCCTGGCTCTTCTTCTTCTTCGTATATCAAGGTAAACTGAATCGGAGGTAGCTGTAGATGATATCCTTCGGTGTTGAATTACGAATATCAGTACACTCTATCATTAATAGCTAGCTATTGCACCACAGCATATTAGCTAGAAGTTAGATAGCTACAAAACTAGTTATTTGTTGCGCTTTACAGCTGTAGGCTTCGTAAAACTTAATGAAACTTCTGATTGCATGCAATGATTCATGATTGCAGTGATTTATAAGAAGTTCAGCTGTAAAAAATCAATGTAGTATTTCCACAACCTACATCTTAAAGTAGGCTCACCACAGTCTCTGTCTCAAGTATCTCAAGTAGGCTTTCTGCGGCATCCATCTCCAGCTGAATCCCACAGCTCCTTTCTATTCCACATCTCTACCTCCAGTTCTGTTGTGAATTCAAGGACTCAGTGTTTAAGCAAGAGAGCTAAACTCAATCTATAATATCATGTATTTACAGATGTGTATGTTTTGAATCATACAAAGAAATTAGGGAACTACAAGAGAGAGGCTACAATGTCTATAATTGGTAAGACCCACAAATTATGCCCTAATGTTTGCATGTATTGTTTTTAAAAAGTTAACTACAAAAAATTGCAACGTAAGAAATTATTGAAATGTTATGGTAAAGGATTTTCATGTAGATTACAGTGGTATCATCCAATTTGAGTGAGTTCTTATTAGAAACGAGTTATGGGCGATTATTGCCGAGTGGCCGATAACCGTAGTATGCGAGCTCTATGGGTGGTCGATAATTGAAGGGCATAAACGATAATTGAGGTCCGACTACTGAGTACTTGAGTAATGCCCAGCGTTCTGCAAAAGAAGATAACAAACTAGTAAGTATCCACAAAGATTCAGTATACAACTGTTTAAAAGATGCTGCTTACTAGATCTTGACAAAGCTTATAGATACTGACTTATGCTTCGAGGGGCAAACTTCGGCCGATAATTGAGGACTTGCGCTAACAAAATATTCGTAACACTCTCCTTTAGTATATATTATATAACTAATTACTTAACGATTGCATATAAAATATTCCCAATGTTTCATCAGAAACAACAACTTACAACAACAACTTACAACAAAAACAACAACAACTATTATTGAAACACACACCAGCTGCATGGATGCGGTGAACCATTTTGACGTAGTCTTTGTAAGCCTTAGTTGGGAAGATCTTGTAAATAGGAGAAGCATTCATAGTCTTCACCAGACTTCTAATGTAGTCTAAACCAGCCTCTACAAACTCCTTCTGTATTGGATTCATGGAAGTGTAAATGTTTATCTTTTCCCCATAAACAAAATAAGACACTCCTGCACCAGAATCACAGAATTACATGAGGCAAAAACAATTTACAAACTGAAGGTATTATGTATGTTTGCTATTTCCATTTTTTTTTTTAATTACACTACTTGAATTTCTACCTTGAAAAGCCCATTTGTTAATCTCAGGAGCCACATCAGCTACAGTTCCACTGTCGTCCATTAAAGACTCCAGATGCTCCAAGAACTCATCTGCAACTTCACACAATGGATTCACAAAGTTACCAACTCTGCGAGGGATGATTTGCTTGGCAGCAAATGACCTTGTCTTCTTCCAGATATCACCTTTCCTATAGGACATAAAAAAGTTGAAACACAAACATTTCAATAAAAAAAAAAAAAATAAAAAAAAAAAAAAATAAAAATATTATTTAGAAGGATGCCATATTATTGTACTTTGACTATTTTCTTTAGTGAAATAATTTCAACTTAATTGGTAATTACACTGAACTAATTAGAAGGAAACTTGGGATTTACCTGCTAGCAGATAAAACACTACAAAGTACATGGCTCAACTTGTGAGTCCAGAATGTTGTTCAAGTTGACTGCAAATACTATAGGAAACTGACTCACTGCAAATGACAAAAGTGACTGCAAGAATTTAATTTCAATAAAACACTTGATCAAGCTAGTGATGCCATTACTTCTAAACCCCCCCCCCCCCACCCCCTGCAATTAAATTAATCAGCAAGTAAATTTCATTATACTACTTACGAGAAAAACATCGGGGGAGGGAGGTTAAGGTTCTCATAGATCCACATAATATTGTCTTCGTGGGTACCTCGAGACGGGGACTCCCCCTCTGACCTGAACATAAGCTCAGCATCTTCTATGGACCGAGTGGATACCACCCACTTTCTGCCTGAAACAGTCACTTCATAAACATTACTGCAGAACATCCAATATTTCTCTCACCCCCCGCCCCTCTTTCCTAACCAGAATAGTTCGAACAATAGGTGAGTATAAATCAAGAGTTCATTAAAAAAAAAAGAAGTTCTGTCTGCCTTTTATTTGTGGTGTTAGGCAAGTAAATATTATGTTAGCAACAAAACCATAGAGCAGCACGAGAGCAATGGAAGTATACCAGTAGATGTATGATACCATAGAGCAGCGTGAGAGCAATGGAAGTACACAAGTAGATGTATGATAACATAGAGCAGCACGAGAGCAATGGAAGTACACAAGTAGATGTATGATACCATAGAGCAGCATGAGAGCAATGGAAGTACACAAGTAGATGTATGATACCATAGAGCAGCACGAGAGCAATGGAAGTACACAAGTAGATGTATGATATTATAGAGCAGCAAGAGAGCAATGGAAGTACACAAGTAGATGTATGATACCATAGAGCAGCATGAGAGCAATGGAAGTACACAAGTAGATGTATGATACCATAGAGCAGCATGAGAGCAATGGAAGTACACAAGTAGATGTATGATAACATAGAGTATGAGAGCAATGGAAGTACACAAGTAGATGTATGATACCATAGAGCAGCATGAGAGCAATGGAAGTACACAAGTAGTATGATAACATAGAGCAGCATGAGGGCAATGGAAGTACACAAGTAGATGTATGATAACATAGAGCAGCATGAGGGCAATGGAAGTACACAAGTAGATGTATGATAACATAGAGCAGCATGAGGGCAATGGAAGTACACAAGTAGAAGTATGATAACATAGAGCAGCATGAGGGCAATGGAAGTACACAAGTAGATGTATGATAACACAGAGCAGCATGAGGGCAACGGAAGTATACAAGTAGGTATGATAACATGGAGCAGCATGAGTGCAATGGAAGTACACAAGTAGTATGATAAATGTGTTGACCTTACAAAATCTTCTAATTTTGAAAGTGTTAAAACAAACATGTACGTAGCTAAAGCCATTTGAGCAGACCTCACAGTTTAGCTCCATTCTTATGACTATTTTTTTTTTGCTATATTTTCAAGTCTTTAACCACTAATTACTTAGCCCAACCCACCACTATTTGCTTAGCCCCACCCAAAATTTTAAATCACATTTTTAACACAATATACTTAATTATGACTGATGGTCAGTCGATCGTCAGTGAATCATGATTTTAGAGTGAAAGGATTATTAAAATAGTCACGAATTGTAATGTAGCGCATGATAAGTTATTTAATTATTTTGATCAGCAGTTGCCACAACAACCATTCAGTGTAACTCTTCATTATAACATAATCATTCAGCGCCTTGGAAAGAGTTGCACTGCTGCTGATGATTCCACCAGTTATTTATAAATAACTGGAGATTTGGCAATGCACTTCTGTTATCCTACACATTAAAATTAATCAGTTATTCTTGTGCTAGCTCAAACAACACTTCTTTACTAGATCATCACTCTCTAGAATTTCTCCTAATACCTTGATATTAGCTGAATCCAATTGCTGTCAAAATGGCATCACTTTTTTTCTCTCGCTCTTTTAGGTTTTGGAAAACCACTATCTCTCTTAACCCATAAATATCGTTTCGATGTAGCAGGACCCTTTACCAAACAACAATCTAAGCGACATTCCGGGACAAATAGGGAGATCTTCCAAATGAAAAAAAATTCAGGACTGTCCTGGACATACCGTCGTGACGGTGGGAGAGTATGATGTAAAAAAATATAAAGAGGAAATGTAGCTACTTTCAAGATTAAAAGTTGCAGTTTGACTGTTAGTAGCCACTTGGTCAAGTTTCAAAGCTAGCAAAGCCACAATAATATTAACTAAAAAAAATTGTTTTTTTAATTTTTAATTTTGGCAACCAACTGTCCTTACAATCCACTAAGAGGAATAGACATACAATATGAATATAGAAAATTCCTACCTGGTAACCACATGCGCATTATCTTTCCATGCTTTTCATGAAGATCGTCCATTATATGCTTCGCTTCATAACTTGGGCCTTTTAGAAAAGCATTCCGAATGGTCCAAAATGCTTTAAAAGAAGGCTCTCCTGTAAGAAAAGTAATCATTCACAAATCTTAATTTCTTGATACTGCACTATTTCAACAATAATAATAAAATTTATTTTACAATTTGCCAACTTTTGGTTTGGAAACATGGGCATCCTGCAATTTCAAGTCTTAAACAGGAATTAAAATTGGCCGTTAAAACATTAGATTTTCCAATACACTTTAAAGGTGTAACCACCATAGAATTTTTGCAAGTTTTAATTTGCAGTTAATATTTTTTTGTCGTGCACTACACATAGCTACATAGTCAATTACTCTCGCAATCCAGAACCTTTACCTAACCGCTACGAGGAGAAAGAGGGTCTGGACAGTTACCTTTACTTGATTTGTTCCAGTGGAATATAATCATGACATTATACAATGTAATAATCTATTATGTAATCATGTAATTCATAGGGTGCGCTAAATTAGAAAGTTTGTGAACTCAGTACTTTTAAAGTGACCAATGGTTTGGAGGAAGCCAACTAAGTGAGCATGGCCAGTCACCTAGATGCAATCATTGCTAGAGCTTCTGGCTCACATGGATACACCCTTGGATAGCAAATCCGCAGCGCAAAAATTGGACCACGCCCATCTCATACGTAAACCACACCCATCCTAATACGTTATACACGTAAAGTTGTATGTTCCTCCAGAATCTGGAGGAATGGAACGAATCGAATAAAGGCAGTTGTCCTGACCCTCTCCTTCTGCATAGTGGTTAAGTAAAGGGTCTGGCTAGCGAGACTAACAGTCAAAGAAAGAATGCAATCCCGGTAAAAACTTATTTATTATCTTAGGAGAATCTTCTTATTTAATGTGGTGTCTTTTGTGAGTCTTGTCCTTTAGTTGCTTATGGCAAATAGCCACACCCCTGACAACTGTACAAAGCGCTGCCATGGTCTAAGAATCTCAATTATGAAAGCTGTGGCTAAATACCTGGCATCTCTGAAAACTTCTTCACATTCCCTCGCCGTTCCGTTGAAGTAGATAAACATTTCTTAAGTATTCTGCCTCGTCCAGTGTAGATCATCAGCTTTCTCATAGCTACGCTGGGCTACAATTGGGGTAATAGTACTCGTGACTTAGCAATTAAATTTAAATAATGGTATTCATGATGCAAAAATAACTATTAATAATGATATTCATAATCTCCCAATAGATAGAGTAGGAAGATGAAAAATCGAAGATGAAATACACATACGTTCTAACAGTCCCTATTTCAACGGGACACTCCAGATCTTTTGTCCCAAGTCCCGTTATGCACCCTACACAACCTTCAAGGGATTTTTGCTACTCATCCAAATTTTAAAAGTAGCTAATAGTTCACCAGGAACAAATTTCCACAAACTTAACAAATAATGCGCAAGATTAGCTCGAACATGGCCTCATGGCTAGCTATGACCAGTACAGTGGTGGGAAGATTTTGTTGTGAATTTAGCTGCTTCTGGCATTGGCTTTAGCTCCATAATGTGTTACTATTAGTAGTAGCTAGTCTTTTTCCCCCCAAAACAAATAGATAGTAAGCTAGTTATTACTGTTGCTGTTGTTTGTAATCGTCAATCTTGTGCAAGGTGCAGTGCTTGTGGTCATGATATTAGCTAGAATTTTACGGTAGCAGAAATGATGTTGTGAACTTCCTGACAATTTATGAAGAAACTGGTTTAGCTGGAAGAACATCATGCCCTTTATTATATATATATATATATTATACACATGTATACACAGTGGTATAGGAAGATGCTTCGGTAAGGGGGGGGGGCTCCTTATAGGTATGTTAAAAATGTTTGTGTGAGAAATCACTCCATGAGATAGTACCCCAAAATTATGGGGGGGGGGGGGTTCCAGCCCCCCTTCCTACGCCACTATATATATAGATTAATCATTGGATACCGTAGAATATTACGAGTCTGTCATAGAAGAATAAATGAAGAGTCTGTAGGAATACAGTTGTCAAGGTCATGTAATGCTGCGAACTTGTAGCAAATTTTGAACCCATGTTGCTTATGAAAATCTGTTACAGTGTAGCTAGGTGTCATTGAGTTGACTTGAATTACTTGATTTTGAGGAGAATCTCTTACCAACCTTGAAGAGTATTCATAACTCACTAATATTTTTTTTCAGATATAACATGATTCATTTAGGTCAAAATTGTCCAAAAAATATTTTGTCTCTTTATCACCATTAATTGATTCTCACTTCATATTTTCAAAAAATTCTCATATGGACTATAACACTATAATGCAGTAAGTATAGTATATATATAATATAAAAAAAAACAATAAACATAAAGTTGCTGTTAGTATCCCAATTTCTAGTGTGCTGTAAACATAAAGTATGATTAATTTAGTAATAATTGTTTATTTTAGATAAGTGCTAGCAATAGAAAAAATCAGATACTTACTCTATTCTATAATAGTGTCTTCTTTATAACTGACAACTGAACAAGTGCAAAAAGTATAAGCTAGTGCAATAAAACTTTTCTTTTTCTAACACATGTGGGTTTAGAACTATTTAAGTATTTTATTTTATCTGCATACACGACCCACTCACCATTTAAATTTTGAAATTTCAAGGGTCAAAATTGGACACAAGTTGCCTTAAGCAATTTCTAGATAGCTTACATTGCTTCAGCAGTTGATTGCACTAGTATTATGACAATTAGTTCAATGTAGCTTATGAATTTTTTTTTTATACAATGCCTCACCGTCGATATATTTGTCACTAGGTGATTGATATGCACGACTGCTTTCGAAATGTTTCCTTCTAATGTGTAGTGAGGGTGTCACTAATATAAGAAAAAACAAACAAACAAACAACAATAACAACAGCAGAAGTACTCAATGTAATGGTTATCAGCTAGGTAGCTGTATACAAATTCAGCCATTCTCGGCTGAAATAATTATAATAATAGCAAAAAAGAGGACTTTGGCAAGAAGTCAAAGTTTAAGTTAAGTTTTAATTAACAATATTAGCTGTTAGAACAAGAAAATGTGCTATTATACAAATTATATATCAATATGATTATCATACAATTTACACAGTTTCCACGAACTAGTGATGTGCTTCACCACAATGGGCGAGCGAACCATTGTACACCAGCAATTCAAACAACAAGTAGATATTTTAACCTGAGTCCAGGTTTCCCTGGAGAACAAGTCCACACAAAGCCAAGAGCCCCCACGTTAGCGGCGGCGCGGAGGGCGTCGAGACCCCCCGCACCTGGTCCCCATCGTTTAGGGCTAGGACTACCGGAGTATCTAATTCCGTTCGCTCCCCTAGCTTTCGCGCCTCAGCGTCAGGCCGCGCCCAGCAGGGCGCCTTCGCCACTGGTGTTCCTCCCGCTCTCTACGCATTTCA
>WLWI01003421.1_pt1 | contig 13611 bp, 11 predicted proteins | sample 6701501 | NCBI WGS metagenome assembly WLWI01 (sample SAMN12718690, study PRJNA515312) | sponge metagenome | isolation source: marine sponge | host: Mycale hentscheli | place: New Zealand: South Island, Marlborough, Capsize Point | collected 2014-11-01
CTGGGATCAGAGACTTTAGATTCTCTGATGCTAACTGAGAATGGAAAGAGTTACACTGTGCACTACAGTTAGATGTAATTTCTGTCCTATTTTTCTGTAAAAAGAGTCTGCTCGCTCGCCATGCATTCGCGCTATTCGAGCGCACCACTAGTTCTAAATATTAAACTAATAAATCTATAGTTGCTATTGTTTATTGATTCATACAACATTCCAAATCCTCTTCTTCTGTTTGGTCCCAATCTATAGCAACTACTGCCTCTAATTTTTTTTATTTGAGGAAAAACAACAACAACAAAAAAACAAAAACAAAAAACAACAACAACAAAAAAAAACAAAAACAAAAAAAAACACACAAAAAAAACACACACACAAAAAAAACACACACATAGTAACAGTAAATCAATAAATTAATTATAGTACCACAGTTGGCTATTTCTCGGGAACAAACTGAGCTGTTTCACACCCACACCTAATTCATGAAATAACAAAACTAAATCACCAAAATACCGCAACACGTTGGGACGGGTAAACCATAAAGCCCGTCAAGTTATCCCCAATATACAATTGGGCCTAATCAATCCAGTTAGTAAAAAAATGCGTGACATCGATGGGAAGACCTGCTGGTATCAGAACCTTGAGGGGGGGGGGGGCATAATTGAATATAGAGATCCTGCAATTATGGTTGGTCAAAACCTTATTCTTGTATTTTATGTTATCACCAGCAAATTTTGGGGGAACAACCGATCCAAAGGTCAGTACATCTTATAAGATTCTGGGGGAACAACCGATCCAAAGGTCAGTACATCTTATAAGATTCTAAAGATTACGCGGGAAAAAGTGAAGTATTGCAACAATAGTTGTACACAAGAAATAAAATATATACAATAACCCTCTCAATTTTGTTATTTGCTAAATTATTAGCTATTATTATTATTGTTATTATTATATTTAACGCCGACTATGTGTTAATGACCAATTCATGAGCTTAAACAGTTTGGTAAAGCATCATCGTTAGCTTCCATATTTTTTTTAAAAATTGTAAAAATGCAAATTCTCATTTTGATTTTTTAATTCAGTATAAGGCGATATTGTAGCTAAAAAGCAGGTGAGAATGTCGAGGCATAAGTTTCAATAAGGAAGGTGAAAGATTTGAAAGGGAAGAAGTTTGGCACAATGACGATAGAAGGACCGAAAGGCTCAAGCAGGAAAGATAGACAAAGGAGAAGGAACTCAATGACTCAAGAAGAAAGAGCTGAAGAAAGGAAAGCAGAAAACTGAGATAGTTCAGGAAAAAAAAAGAGAGCAGGAGAGGGAAACTGATGTAACCTTAACCAAGTGGTAGAGGATGATAACAATTAATAAAACTACCTTATGCTACTGCATTCTTAATTTGCAAAAGCTAGTGTGTCAAGCACCACGGTGTGACCGTGTGACTTGCTAGTTAAAAGTATGATTATGATTATTACCACCATCATTCTTATTTTAGACTGAGCTTCTAACCCTGTACTATAACACATTTTCGGGCAGACAGAAGCTTTACAGTTTGGGACTTTTTAATTGCAGGAAGTAATACTTAGAGCAATGTATACACAAAAAAATAAACTAAAACAGGATGTTATTTCTTTCCACATCCTTTCCCAGCTATCAATAGTTACCAATGAAATATCACTCCCTTCCTTTCTCCACTGATCAGGCAGCATGATTACTGCTAGGTAACAAACTCCCATCAATCAAACATTCCTCTGTGGTTACTTGGCTATTAGTGAACTTTATTAATAAACTCTTCCTGCACAATCAAGAATCAGAGCTAACTGAAACCTGGCCAGCTCTTTTAAGTAAGGGTGGTGAAAAGGTGTTAAGTTAAGGGCTCACTACAGTAGAGTTTGACTTGATTCCTCTGAACCCCCCCCCCCCCCTTGTACACAGCCATACCGCCTATTACTTCATCGTTACTTTTACCATACATTAATTTCAGTCTAGCGTACCCTTTTACAGACCACCAGTTCATATTAGCTATTGAAATATCGATGTGGTTGGTAAAGCGTTGGTAAAGCGTTGCTCAAGCTCGGTCAAATTGGTGGAAGTTGATTAATACAAACCACAGAAAATTTGATTCTTTTAGTCTATACTACAGACTATGTATAGAAGGAGCAGATGGAATCTTGGGAGGATGAGGAGGAACCTGAACTATCTGTTATGCCCACTCACACTTCAGTCACTGGACCATCTGCACAGCAGCCCACTCTTGCCTTAATTTCTGAATCAAGTACTAAATCTGTAGAGCTGTTCAGTACTATCACAGCTTGGTGAATCTGGATCATTCTTAGTGCCTGAACCACGTAGAATTGCACAGTAATTCTTTTCCTTTGTTCGTTGATGTTCAGCAAGTTTATAATTTGACACCACAGCTAGTTTTTCTTGAATTTTATTTATTAACCCTCAGCGCGCATTTGGCTTACATCATACAGCAGTCATGTGATCACTTATACTCGGCGTATTTTCTCTCCACGTGTGTCCTCAGTAGTTATAAGTTGAAGTAATCCGAAGAAATGTAATAATGTGCTGAGGGTTCGCACCCATGGTGCTCTAGTTAACCCTCAGCGCGCATGCGCGAGAGGGTTATAGTAGTCGTCCTGTCTGTCTGTTTGTCTGTCTGTCACGCTCTGATTTTGGAGATTACTGACAATTAACAGTTGATTTAGGTATGAACTTACTCAGGACGAAGATTTAAGACCTTTTATTGTGCTACTTTTTTAATTTCGGGCTATTCGTTGAGAAAAAGCGAAACTTTCAACTCTGCGTAGGTACCAGCTTTTATAGGCAACGCCCCTTCCCCCTAGCGTCACATCATAATCACGTGAACAAATAATTTCTGCAGCCAGTGGTGTACTTAGCTTTATGCTCAGGCTCCTAAGTGTTACTCCGGAGAAGTTAACGGAGCTGAAAGAAGTGAAGTTTCGCTTTGAAAATGTATACAGGTGAGTGTTTCTGGCTAGTTTAGCTTCTTCTCTTATGAAGACAGTGTTTCCATGTACCACTTTCATGGTCGAGCTATTTTTATACCTCATTAAAAATAGCTAACAGATTGCTTATTCTTTTGGAAGGTGATTGTAATATTGTAATAGCTAGGTAGTGTTTAATAGCGCTGAGGGTTCACACCTTTGGTGCTTCATTTATTTTATTGTTATTATTTTTTATAAATCAGATCATATTATGGTTAAATCATGAATTAAAAAACTCAAATTATTAGGTGAACATAATTATCACTTAATATCCTCCCTTTTGGCTCTAGATCAGCCACTGCAATACCTGTGTGTGTGTGTGTGTGTGTGTGTGTGTGTGTGTGTGTGTGGTGGCTGTGTGGCTCAGGGCCCCTGAGGTCCTGAGTTCAAGCCCAACTCAGGCAATTTTTCCATCTGATTTTCCATCTGCCTCCCACCAGCCCCACCAGTCCACCCAGTTGTGATTGGGTACCTGGCATTTGCTGGGGTGCAAATTCAAGGCCTTTTCTCATGAAACAGCAATGGTCTTGGGTGCCCACACCACTTGCTGTGAGGAAAGGCCTGTTCTCCTAGCCCAGCTCCAGGAGATTTTGCACAGCTCACAGTGCCTGTTTAGTGCACAGGCATCCTGGCCAGGTGTGAGAGCCAGGTGTGGTGACCACCTAGGCAGCAAGAGAATTGACATTTGTGTGTTTGTGTGTGTGGTGGTTATGTGTGTGTGGTAGTTGTGTGTGGTGGTTGTGTGTGTGTGTGATGGTTGTGTGTGTAGTGGTTGAGGTCCCACAGTTCAAGCCCCACTTCGGCTATTTTCCATCTAGCTTTCCATCAGCCTCCCACCAGTCCCACCAGTCCATCAGCCTCCCATCAGTCCACCCAGGTGTATCTGGCATTTGCTGGGGTGCAAATTCACCTTTTTACCATGAAACAGCAGTGGTCCAGGTGGGACTTAGGGTGCCCACACCACTTACTGTGAGGAAAGGCCTGTTCTCCTGCAGTTCCTAGCCTAGCTCCAGAAGCTTTGCTTGCACAGGCTCATAGTGCCTGCTTAGTGCACAGGCATCCTGGCTCTGCCAGGTGCGCATTACTACTAGCAGTTGCAAGAGAATGTGTGTGTGTGTGTGTGTGTGTGTGTGTGTGTGTGTGTGTGTGTGTGTGTGTGTGTGTGTGTGTGTGTGTGCACAGATAAATATTTTTTTTGTTGCTGTGGGGCTGACTGATTCACATTTGTTTGCTTGGTTGCTATTTAGTATTTCCGATTCTCCTAATGTTTATTATCATTGGAGAAAGCTACTGATTGTAGTATACTCAATGTGAATAAACACTAATCCAAAAAATATTTCGTTAATCCTTTTTAGTTTCGTAATTGATAGCATTTGATTCACTAAACACCAGGAGAGCTATGGTTAGTTAAAATTGTAGGCTAGAGGTTACTCCCAATATGATACTCTATTGTGATAAGATGTGATCAACCTTTCCAGATTATTAGCGGGTTGGTAGGGATAAAAGAATTGAACTTGTTTTTGCAAGCCCAAGGTAGAGGTTACCCCTTATATGCTTTGGACCAAAGCCACAGGGACTTTCTTTCATCTCACTAAACCAAAACTATTTCCAACATGGTTTAACCAGGAAAAAAATCCTCATAGAATGCAAGCATGTCCTGGTTATGACAAAATTAAAACTGTTTATTTTCCTGCTTATCTTGGTAATAACTTGAACATCTCAGATGAAGTAAAATATTTTTTTATCCAATAAGTAAACCTAGAACAGGACCTTTGAAAGCTCAGTCTCCACACATGTGTATATTAGCTGTCTGTATAAAAACTTGGATATGTAGAGAAATACATTTGTGGAGAAATTTTTATATTACTCATAGCAAAAATTAAATTCTGGAAAAATAATTGTGGTTTATGGTGGTTATCATAAACCTAAGTTACTGGGCAATCATGGATCTGGTATCAGTATTATCATATAAGTTAGGTATAAAATTATGGTAGACTAGTTTAATACAGTAATTGCTTATTGATAGCTAAGGGAATAAGTAATATGTTGCATTTGTGAACTAGTTAACCTCAGGCAAGCCAATAGGGTCAAAGGTGGCAGTAAGCTGGCAGATCTGGCCCAGGCTAGTTACTAACACTGTACTCCAGTTTCCAGCTTCTCATTCAGCTACGCAGCTACTTGACTGGGCTCTTGCTTTCTTGCTTAGTTTTTTATCTAGCTATCCTAATCTAATCACTGCTGCCTTACTGGCTCCCATCAACTCCTCTACACCTATGGCACAACACAGCCACCACCAGAGTTTCCGAGCCTATTCTTTCACATGATATGTCCATAGCACAGGTATCCAAACTACCTCTGGCCACCTTGAAACTCCAGCTGAACCAGTTCCACTTGCCTAATGATGGCAACAAAGCTGGGTAATTGTGAAGCGTCTTCACGTCTCGTCTCCAGATCTAGCAAGACATCTCTCAACCTCTCAACTCTGCCTCCAGCTGGGAACTCACTCCCTGGTCCTTCCAGTGATCAGTTCACCCCAGCCACAGCTCATGGCCAGAGATCATCTCGCCACAGATCCATGCATTCTGAATCGCGATGCTCGCAACACCATCGCAAAACCTCTCATCACTCCCGGAATAAGAGGCACTGTTCGGCTCGCAGGAGTAGAGGCAAACATGCCCACAAGTCCTATTCTAAGGCTAAGGATCGCCATCGCCCCTCTCGCCACCTGTAGGTCTCCTGCAGCACCATCGTCGTCATCATACAGCAGCTCCAGCTGGGAATCAGATTCTAGTTCTACTAGCAGCTCTTCACTATCCTGACAGCTCCTCAAGAAGTAGGTCCAGGATCAGCTCCCATTGCCGACATTGCCACACCTGACATCACCATGACCACGGACACCACGATCAACGGGTGGATCTACTGGTACCACCTTAAGCTTTAGGGATGACATCCGGCGTGGTAAGTTTGTGGTGTTATCACAGTTGTTGTGGGACCATTTAACCGTTGACAGTAGTTCTTCCAGGGTGGCTAACTCTAGAAAAGCAGCTCGCACGAGACCCATCACAGGTCTGGACACGTGGCTAGAGGCTTGGAGTATATATGCAGGCGTTCGCACGTCTTACAATCCAGAACTAGTGCCAGAGCTGTTCCGCTACCAGAATTTTAATACACGTGCCAGCAGACGATGCAAACCATACGCGTGGCTTCAGTACGATGCACAGTTTCGACTAAAGTTGTCATCTAACTCCTCGTTGAAGTGGTCTGATACCGACTCTGAGCTCATAGCTACCTGGCAGTCTACTGACGCTACCAGGAGTAAACCGTCATGTTTTACTTGTGGCAATCCGGACCATCTGGCCTCAGACTGCCCACTCAAGGCTACGTCAAGTACGCCAGACGTGCTCTGTCCCATTTGTAGTACCGCTGGTCATACAGCACGTGACTGACCTCAACTGACTTTTGCTAAAAACTCTCCATCTGTACTCCCTGCATCTAATAAACTAGAGTTTTGTCGCATATGGAACAGGAAGGGATCCTGTTTTCGGGCCTTAGCAGTCACTACTTGCATGCCTGCTCAGATTGCCATGGAGGACATCCAAAGCAATCCTGCCCCAAGCAGAGTCATTAGCCTGCACCCTGTGTGTAAACACAGAGTGCATACACCATTACGATTGCAGGTTTTTGCGCGATTTTTACTGCACCATCCTGATTATACTTTCGTCTCCCGCCTTATACAATCCCTTACCCACGGCTTTAATATTGGCTATTTTGGCCCCCACACCCCAGCTACAGCTAAGAACTTGCCTTCTGCCCTAGAACAAGCTGACATTGTTGACGAAGCTCTCCGGAAGGAGTTAGCCGAAAATCTCATGGCAGGTCCTTACTCTTCTGCACCATACACTAATACTCGCTGCTTGGAGTGGTTCCAAAGAAAGATGGAACATAGAGACTTATTTATCACTTATCAGCACCGATAGGCAATAGCATTAACGATTACATAGATCCTTTAGAATTTCGTTACAATATAGTACTGTAGACGATGCAATTGCTATATGTCATAGATTAGGAAAAGGGGCCCTTATGGCCAAGGTAGACCTTAAAAATGCTTTTAGATTGTGCCCAGTGCGCCCCAAGGACTGGCACCTGTTAGACATTTATTGGAAGCGCCAATACTACAGACAATGTCCCCCTTTTGGTTTGCGTTCTGCACCATATCTCTTCAACATGGTTGCAGATGCTTTGCACTGGATTAGTTGATTACTTTGGCAATTCTAATTTATTCCACTATTTAGACGATTTCTTCTTCGCTGGTAAAGCAAATACACGTGAATGTGCTCTATCACTGAATGATATGCTATGTTTGTGTGATGCTGTGCAGGCTCCATTGAAGCCAGAGAAGGTGATAGGTCCTTCTACTCAGATGATTATTCTTGGTATCGAGTTGGATACCATCCTTAGGCAGGCACGCTTCCACAGGACAAACTGCAGTCACTGTTGGAGGAACTGGAGCTGTTTGTTTCACTGCATCTCACTGACACATCTTACACTAAACGACAGCTCCTTTCTCTGGTGGGCAAGTTGGCCTTTGCTTGTAAAGTTATGCTTGCTGGTAGGATATTTCTGAGACGGCTTCTTGACTTGGCTCACAGTCACTCCACCATGGACAGCTTGATCCACATCAGTGGTGAGGCATTACAGGATGTTCTGTGGTGGACGAAGTTTGCTTCATCTTGGAATGGTGTGGCGTTCTTGACCCAACTTGGACCCCAGCATCTGAGTTGCAGCTCTATACTGATGCTTCTGGAACTCTTGGGTTCGGTGGCTATTGGAATGGTGCATGGTTTAGTCAGCCCTGACCACCACATCTGACTGCCAAACCCATCGAATGGAAGGAGCTGTACTATGCCATAGTTATAGCTTGTGAAGTGTGGGGCTGTCACTAGTCAGGGAAATGAATTTTGTTTCATTGCAATAATCTCGCCATTGTTTGTATCTGGGAGTAGGGTCTTCTTTGTGGCTGCATGTAATAACTTTAATGTATTGATCCACACATGTCCTGGGTACCAATAACTGTTGTATTGCTGATGCTCTATCTCGATTGCAGCTGCCTCATTTCCATGCACTAGCCCACCCAAGGCCAGCCCCTACCCAACACCCATCCCTGCCCATCTGATGTTCTGCTCCAGGCCAGGGGTGTGGCTCATTCCACCAGGAGGACATACCAAGTTAGCATATTGGTGTACCTCCAATTCTGCAAGCAATTTAATCTCCCTTCCTTTCCTGTTTCTGAGATGACCCTTCGTTACTTTTGCACCCACATTTCACAGTCCGGCTCTCACTGGACTGTGATGGTTTACCTTTCAGGTATTAGGCTGCTTCACTACCTCCTGACAGCCATTAGGAGGTCCAGTGCTTGCAAGCCTCTGCAGACACACCCTATAACTCCCACTCTCCTCGTCACCCTAAAGACTCAGCTGTACCAGTCTGATCTGACATCTAGAGACTGGGCAATGTTTTGGGCGGCCTTTACTCTGGCGTTTATGGGTTTCTATGTGCGAGTGAGTATACTTCGCCATGGTCACGCCACTACAATCCAAGATATACTTATCGTGGTCCAGTATTCAGATTAGGGAGGAGTCCATTAGGATGCAGCTTAGGCGATCCAAGACTGACAGATTTGGTCTCTGTGACGTTGGTTGTTGGACCAACAGGAACCTCAACCTGTCCGGTGGCTGCGATGGTGGTGTGGAAGGTTAGCAGATTGCTGGTCGTCAATCAATAAATACAGCATAGTAATTTGACTACTGTATAGCTAGAAAATACATAGCATAGCTTGTTAGACACAATAGGATTGTTTGCATCACACTTTAGGATGTTGAATCAGGCATATTGAGAGGTTTCACATCATAAATATTGATGTAATTAAAAATATTTTTATATGAATTAGTTCAATTCTATAAGCAGAAATTTAAATTTTATAACTATTACAATAATTATTAATAAAATAATAAAAGAAAACATAACAAATGAAGCACCAAAGGTGTGAACCCTCAGCATTACTATACACTAGTTAGCTATTATGAAGATCTCAAAAATTATTTAGTTGGAGTAGTATCAGTATGAATATACCAATGTGTAGCTCATGCAAGTTGATATGTACAGCTCGAGCAAGTCAATAAGCAATTCGTGCAATGAAACGTAGACGTTAATGCTGCATAAGAGAAGCTTAACATACAAGTGACACTCACCTCACCAGTAGTTTCTCCAAGCACTCTTGGCATTGTGAGAAATAGTATAATGCAAAACTACCGCGGGAAGAAAAGAAATTATTTGCTCACATAAGTACGGCTTGACTATAGGGGGCATTGCCAACAATTTCTTACGACCGTATGGCCTAAAATAAACAAGCTTTTTCTGAAAAAAATTAGTCGAAACTAAAAACTCTGGCAATTAAAGGGACTTAAAATGTCCCCTGCAACATTTTGATGCTTGTTTCAATCTTTGGAAAGCTGCCATCTTGAGATCCGCTTTTTGTTGTGTGACAGAATGACTGACTTACTGACAGGCAAACCAAGTACTGTAACCCTCTCATGCATGGGCACTGAGGGTTAATTACAGGGTTAATTGCAGTCTAACAAGCACCTTAGTTGAAGTGGAGGACAGAAAAGAATGTTTATAGAAATTTTATTCGATATATCTAGAACAGCACGGTCATTAACCCCGAACAACAGCACGGTCACTAACCCCGAACAACAGCACGGTCATTAACCCCGAACAACACAGGTTATTTATGTTACCTAGTAGGCCAGCTTCTTATCATTTGCATTGTAGCTACACTGTATTGTTCTTTTGCCAATTCTGTAGGCCAACATTTATTAAATTGCACTGTATCAACAAAGCATATAAAAATTACTGATAAGGTGAAAGTGAAGATGTGGTAAATTTGGTTACTCACAACGATGAGCATAGATAAAAATTAAACTTACAATATTATACATGTAATTGCTATTATTCTAGTTGACCTAACCAAATTTAAAGATGCTGTAATAATAGTCCAATCTTCATCACCAGATTCTATATATCCTCGTTTACGTGTAGTGCTAGCTCATATATATTTCCTGTCTTGTATTGTTGTTCCCACATATAAAAATGAAAAAACATACTGCGGCTGAGATTCTATAGGCAAAGACAGAGGTTGGAGTGGGTGAGTGACAGAAAAGGTTCAAAAGCCGGCGGCAAACCCTCTCCTGGTGGATTACTTATTCTGCTGCAGATCACTCACATGTATGTCAGTGGATGCACAAGCCTTCAAACCTTCCCACACTTGTGATCTCCTATTGTTGATACTTTATCATACTTGATATACCAGCTTTCTGACCACAATAGTTTTCAGTATACTGTGGTTGGTAAACCATGTACTGTGTAGTTCCTATGGTTTCTTTTCATGAATGTATTTAATTAGTTCTTCCTCACAGCCTGAACTGAATATCACACTGTTAATCTGAATTCTTTGCAGGACATGAAAATATTGGGGACGTGATGCCTTCAGAAGCGAGTTTGCTGACAGACAGTAATTTTGATAATAATCTCACCAGGTATCTGTTGGTGTCATTTAGATACACACATTGAGGGACCAATGATCTGGTTTACTTAGACCACCACAGTGTGTCTTGCAAGTCCTTCTGCCCAGTGTGTTTATTCTGAGGAATTATGTCATGGACTCAAAATCCTTTGAATTCATTTGAGTGTGTTCCCTGGATTCCTCTTGTGCCATATTGCTGGCTCAAAATAAACCTTGTTGTATAATTCAGAATGGTGGGATTTTCATCTCCAAGAAGTCCACATTTCCATAACAATTAACAACTCATCAAGAGCATTGCAGAACTAGCACTGGCAGGCTCTGTTAGCTCTGTTCTTGCACTTTCCCAGACCTCCTGCTCCAAATTCAATAGCTTTTCCAGTTGTTAATACCTTTCTATTTTATCAAACTTCCTATACTAAATTTAGCACCATTTTCCCTGAAATACCAATGTAAAGCCCAAAGAATTACTACCTTAAAACTTTCTGGCCCCCCCCCCCCCCCCCCATTTGGCTGTACATTTCACAAAGATGGACAATAATGCACTCAAGTCGATTTGAAATAGAGGTACCCTAATTTTACTTTGCTTGAGCCATATTTCTAGCCTGTCCACCCAGGTCTTTGTAGATGTCGAGGCATCAGGGTATTTTATTTTTAGAACCAAACTTGAGAGGGGGTCAAATAAATTTTTTTTGTTGAAAATTTCAGAAGAGGTGGGGGGAGGGGAGCTTTCTCATTTCTATGAGAGTGGTAATGTCACCATGGTCATAATAATTGTCAGGGAAGCCAATTTTATTATCTAGTACTCTCTGGATTTCAGACATAACCTAATTCAAATGGGTAAACAATTGATAATATGGGTAAAGATGGATAATCCAAAATATTCTATTTCGTGGAGTATGGGGACGGGGTCAACCTCCAAGGGAACCCCAAAATATGAGGGTCAAAGTACAAAATGACACAAGTACGTCCTGTTACCCCTGTATAGTGTCTTGCTCGCTTCGCTCACGAATGAATAAATCAAAGAATAAATGAAAATAAATAACTGCATACTAAAATATACTGTTTTGGTGGAGAGGTAAGAGTGCATCAAAGCATACTTTTTATAGAACAGAATTCACTGCATTTGGCCAAATAAATGTTTAAGCATATTTCTGCATCATGACAAGTGAGATGGATAGGCTAACATACCCATTAATTAAAATACTCCTGTCATCTACTGCATTTCAAACTCACCTTTAGTTGCTTTTGAAGTCCCTCCAACTGAGTTTGCAATATGGGAGTATGAATATGCCTCTCCTATTAATAGAATAAAATTAAAACAAAACAATAAGCAAACCTAGTTTCACAGTTTAAAACACAATTTCAAAAAAGCTTGTAGGGTACTTAATATATTAAGAAGCTAAAAGATAGTGTGGAGGTGGAGGGAAACAAATAAGAGTTTTTATTAGCTGTCTGTCTATTATATTCAGAATTATTGAATGTGAAATTAGCAGCAATGTTTTCTATATATTTAATATAAATGATTTAATGTGTGATCCAAAAGGAAGATGAAAGAAATGCTATAAGACAAAGGGTTTTTACATTTATAAAAGCTTGTTACCCACCTAATACATTTTCTCCCATAGCGTGCAGGGAATTATGAATCACAATTTTCTCTTTTTTGTATACAGCTTTAGGATATGTTCGCAGGTGGTACATTATGAGTCATGATTCCCTTTTTATAAATCTTGCGGTCTTTTTTGAACGTGTGTGCTATTGATCCCTAATAGCACAGGTTACCCGTGTTATCACTTGCTAATAGTAGGCCAGCTTTTTTTTTTTTTTTTTTTTTTTTTTTTAAATCATTTGCACTTGTAGCTACACTGTATCAGTCACTCACTATCTCTGTATTTCAGGATTAGCTTCCTCTGGAATTTCGATTTTAACCAATGCTCCACATAATCTGTTGAAAAGATTCCGTCTAATACGGGTAGAATTTCTGCGCTAAAGAATGGCATAGTCTCCAACTAGAAACAACTTGAACTGTATGTTTCCAAGCTAGTATTACATGCATGCACACTTACCCATATATATTTCACATAGCTACTGAGGTATTTCACTTAGTTACGTACTATTTCACGTTCCACTGTACTATTATAGACTATATTTCCCCAGCACAGGCATTAATTATCATATATAAAATAGACCAATTTTTAAAACATACTATGCAAATTAGATAATTTCTTTAGGTGAATGCCGCTACCACAATCAGGAACTGAGGAAGGGGTACAACTGCAATTACAATCAGGAGATTGAGGAAGGGATACACCTGCAATTTTTTCAGACTAAGAGGTCGGTCAGACCAATTATGAATGGGATGACTGGACAGATATTACATAGCAGGTAACCTAATCACTACCAGCCATTGTGGTATTCTCTCAATCTGTATTCTCTCAATCTTGCAGCTGTCGGTCAGGCATTATCAAAACCAAATTAGTCAGTTTACACTTCTAGGTTTGTTATATAATAATCCCAAGGGTACAACAAAAGGTAAGAATGAGGTGCAGAGTGGTAGTACTTGTGGGTAAACTTGATGTAAGGTTAGGTAATGTAATAGTACCTTGTGGGTAAGGTTTTAGAATTATGCCACCATAATTTTGAGCATAATGAGTGTCTCCTTATAGTACAGTCATTTTAGCCAATATTTGGGGTCAACCTCACACTAATTGCAACAAAAGCAAAATCAACAGATATTGATTCCTTATTATGTCCCTAATAACATAAAAAAAAGTCCTAAGGAATCCTCATGGGGGAACAGTGTGAAAATCACGAAAATATATAACCACTTAATAGCTCGTTTGTGGTTTTGTGGAATTTGGGTCACTTAGACCATTATATAAATGAATTGTTGGAGTCATTCGATGATGCACTACATTGTTTTTTCTACTTTATTGTGTCAATGCCATTTTAGACAAAATTTTGGGTCAAGCTCATCTGAAGAAAGCAAACTGAACTTATTTCATTTTATTGATATGTCCTCACTAATAA
>WLWI01003422.1_pt1 | contig 13609 bp, 16 predicted proteins | sample 6701501 | NCBI WGS metagenome assembly WLWI01 (sample SAMN12718690, study PRJNA515312) | sponge metagenome | isolation source: marine sponge | host: Mycale hentscheli | place: New Zealand: South Island, Marlborough, Capsize Point | collected 2014-11-01
CAACAGCCAGCAACCTACGAGACAACAGCCTGCAACCTACGAGACAACAGCCAGCAACCTACGAGACAACAGCCTGCAACCTACGAGACAACAGCCTGCAACCTACGAGACAACAGCCTGCAACCTACGAGACAACAGCCTGCAATCTCTGGTGGTAGTATTGGAACGACACCTGACACCCAATCCCTTACCTGGCAGAAGTTACAGACATTCCTAAGAACCCCCCCCCCCCCCCCAAATCATTAGCTGAGCCAGTTTGGTAAAGTATCGTCAGTAACCACCACAATGCAACAACAAGAGGTTGTGGGAAAGCTAAGGCAACAATGTGTATTCATGAATATTCATTAGCTGAGTGGGGTTGGTAAAGCATCACCCAAAAGGTGGTATTTACAATTCATGAATAAAACGGAGTAGGGTTGGCAAAGGATCACCTATAAGGTGGTGTCTACAATTTATGAATAAAGCGGAATGGGGTTGGTAAAGGAATCCATAAATGCAGTTTAAATTCTAAAACGCAGTTAACCTTGAAGTGACTATAGGAGGGCAGTGCCGGGGGTGTGTGGTCAGCAATTAAGAAAAGAGGCGCAAAGTGGGGAGAAGTAGTGCGCATCATTTCCCAAAGCTAGTGTAGCGATCCAGCTCAAGGGGTGAAGCTCAAGGCGCTCAGTTATTGTTGAGAGTTCGGTTATCACCTAGGAACGTAAAAGTGAGAAGAACTATGGATGAAGGAAGTTCTTCGTCGTCAACCACCGCGAGCACCGTAGCGACTACTCCTACCACTGCGGGCTCACCAACGTGATTCGCTGGTCAACGCCATAACTAGAGCTGTTCAGTCGGGCATGTCAGCTAGCATGGAAGAGCTGGGGAGGACGATTGATGACAAGATTCAGGCAGGCATTCGAGCTCACACATCAATTGGAGGCAGAGGAGTCAACAGACATAGCAGTTCATCCAGCAGCCCACCCATACAGGGCACCCTACAGCCAGGAGTAGGAACTTATCTAGGGGCAGCACCTGCTACTTGCAGCATAGCAGCAACACTCTACTTCAACTACCCCCTCCTCACAGACTACAATACTACCAGTTCTCGCTGCAAGTGAAATCTCGTCCACTCCACGACCAGGATCAGGGGATCTTAGTGCAACAGGGAGCACTCTGGCGGGGGGTTTATCGCTAGCAGCAGGTATGGAATCTTATTATGGTAGTATGCCCCCACCAGCAGCTATTGCCAGCATGCCGTCGTTTAGGGTAGAACCTCCTCAGGTACCGCTCTCTGTACCAGTTAGGGCTGAAACTGAGTCATTGGCGTTATCACTAATTGCATCCCCCTCTGTATTTGCACCCCCTCTGCTGACGGCGCCACAGGCACTGGCTCCTAGTGGGGTTACTGTCCCACTTAAATTAGCCCAGAAAATATGGTGGGGAGAGTTTATTGAGATGGCAGAGCTATTACCCGATAAGCTAGGCATGTCAGATGCAGCTAATGTGGTAAATGCTGCCAGGGAGGAGAAGAAAACCAGAAGTAAACGAGTATCCAGCATACTCCAGTGGGTAGAATGCTTCCACGCCTACATAGGGGTGGTAATTCAGCAACAGCCAGACAGGGCTCATGACTTGCTAGCATATGCATCGACAATAGTGCATGCGGCCAGAAGATATAAGGGCGATGGCTGGGCAACTTATAATCACAATTTTCGCAAGCGAGCAGCAGCGCATCCAAGGAAGAAATGGGGTGAGCTTAACACTCCTTTGTGGACACTAGCATTCTGCAATGCGGAGCCGAAAGAGCACTGTAACCTATGCTTTAGCCTAGACCATACCACTACACCTGCGAGGACTACGAGGCTACAGAGGAATTCCAGTCGCAATCAAGGCAGGCCTCACGAGCAGGGCGGCCAAAAGACAGAGCTTCCTTAAGCCAACACAGGCCCATTTGTATTAACTGGAATAGATACTCTTGCACTAGCTCTACCTGTGAGTATCTTCATATACGTCTAGAATGCCACCAACGGCACCGTGAGAGGGACTGCCCAACTTCTAGAAGATTCTAACCTTACCCGAAAGAGAGACCTTCCCGCAAGGAGGGAGCCAAACCCTAGGGGGCCCTAATCTCAGTAGGGCCCCAGTGCCCATATACCCCATGCATTCCATCACCAATGATTCAAGCAATGCCACACCTCCTATATTTGAATCCAAAGTTACACTCTCTCACAATCATATCACGGACAGCCTCAAACTCGATAATATAAGTTCAGTTTGCCAACCAATTGTACTCCCGCCGCTTAAGGCCCCCGGCATGGCCGAGTGTAAGCTCCCGTTTTCGTTAGTGACCGGACTGACAATCAAACAGCAAGCCTACCCATACACACATGACTTGCTGTTACTGGAGCAATTTGGTCCACACAGCCGCAAACTACCGGCTATCCCCAACATTTCTTCTATTGTCTCTCCTTTAATTTCTGCTACCTGGGAAACCGCCCTACACGATCCTCCAGATCAAGACCTATGTGCTTTTATTGGCAGAGGGATCACAAGGGGATTTAGAATTGGTTATGACTCATCACACCGTCGTCAATCAGCAGCAAAGAATATGCCTTCAGCGTTGTCCAATCCGGAGCCAGTGTATCAATATCTACAATCCGAAATAGCAGAGGGACGCATCATAGGCCCTCTTCCAGCTTCTTTCCGGCACTGCGTGCATGTAAATCGTTTTGGAGTTATTCCGAAACGGCACAAACCCAATAGATGGAGGCTCATAACGGATCTCTCCTCACCCCATGGTAAAAGTATCAATGATGGTATTTGCAAGGACCTATGTTCATTGCAATACGAGTCTGTGGACGACGCAGCAAGGATTATCATGGACTGGGGGGAGGGCACTCAACTGGCCAAAATTGACATAGCCCATGCATACCGTAACGTCCCAATCCACCCAGCCGACAGATGTCTACTTAGAATGGAGTGGAAGGGTAGTATTTACATAGACACGGCTCTACCTTTTGGCCTTCGATCAGCGCCAAAGGTATTCTGTGCGTTATCCGATGCCTTGGAATGGATTCTTCTCCAAGCAGGTATCACAGCATGCCTGCACTACATTGACGATTTCCTCACGTTTGGACACCCGAATTCGTCAGAATGCCAGCATAACTTAGAAGTCCTAACATCTGAATGTTCCAACCTTGGCGTGCCATTAGCAGAGGAGAAGATTGAAGGCCCCGTCACCTCGCTAACGTTCTCTTAGGCATCGAACTGGATACGACACGAATGATCATGTGCCTGCCAGAGGGGAAGTTACAGAGCTTGAGAAGGCTCATAGAAGAATGGACACTGAACAGGGCTGCTACGAAATGAGATATGCTCTCTTTGATCAGAGAGCTGGCCCACGCAGCAAAGGTCGCACCTTCCTCCGGAGAATGATCTTGTGCGCTAACTCGCGAAACAAGCTTGATCACTGGATTTGCATCACGAAAGAATTCAGATCAGACCTGTTCTGGTGGCACGTTTATATTCAACAATGGAATGGGGTTTCCTTCCTGGCAGCCCATGTGCATCGCCCACCCGACTATCACACCTTTACAGATGCCTCAGGCTCCTGGGGTTGTGGCGCGGTCACAGATCAGCTATGGTTTCACTGCCCTTGGTCACCATCCTGGGAAGGGGTCAATATAGCAACCAAAGAGCTGGTCCCAATAGTTCTAGCTGTAGCTGTTGGGGTGAGAGGTGACTTAACAAGCATGTTGTGATCAGATCTGATAATTGGGCTGTGGTTGAAATCCTAAAGTGTAGAACCAGTCGTGATTCCCAAATTATGCACCTACTCTACCTTAGATGTCTCCATTTCTTTTGTGCAAAATACAATGTATGGGTGACAGCCAGGCACATTCCGGGGGTAGAAAATAAGGCTGCTGATGCCTTGTCTAGGGATGATTTATCACATTTCTTTCTCTCTCTCCCTAATGCTCAACAGTGTCCTACCCCGGTACCACACGACCTATGGAACGTAGTGGTGGAAGAGCAACCGGACTGGCTATTCCAGAGCTGGAGACCAAGGCTGAGCTCCTGCTGAGCAAGGGCATTGCTCGCTCAACAGATAAAGTCTACACATCAGCACAACGAATTTTCCTGGACTTCTGTGATCGCTTAAGTCTAACACCAATGCCAGTTGCAGAATCTACCCTCATACTGTTTGTGACGGAGCTTGCTCAAACAAGGGCTCACTCAACCATAAGAACATATCTTGCAGGTGTCCGCCATCTTCATATCATCCACAACTATGGCAACCCCTTGGAAAAGAAACTGAAACTTGACTTGGTGCTGAAAGGTATTCACCGAGTCCAACCCAACCGGAAAGCCCCGAGGCTGCCAGTAACTCTAGTAGTCCTTGAGAAAATCCAGCAAGGATTGAGCCAGGCTCCAGGTTTTTAGAGTGTTATGCTGTGGGCGGCGTGTTGCTTGGGTTTTTTTGGTTTTCTGCGCTGCGGGGAGTTTCCACCTCAGAATGCGTCACAGTTTGACCCAGAGCGCCACTTGACAGCTGCAGATGTCGCTGTGGACAATCACTTGAATCCCACTCGTTTGGCAGTTCGCATCAAGCTCTCAAAAACGGACCAATTTAGTCACGGTACAACCATCTACATTGGGAAAACCAGCCACAGCATTTTTCCAGTGTCAGCCATCTTACAGTATCTTGTAATTCGTCCCACATCTGAGGGTCCACTATTTGTCTTGTGCAATAGCAGGCCAGTCACAAAGCAGTCCTTTATCGAGTCTGTAAGGACAGTGCTGACCAAAGCGGGAGTTGACCCATCGGGTTACAAGGGACACTCTTTCCGAATAGGGGCCGCTACTACTGCAGCAGCCTGTGGCCTCAGTGACGGGCTAATCAAGACGTTGGGAAGGTGGTCTAATGCAGCCTACCAGACTTACATCAAGGTGCCTCCGCAGGAGTTAGCATCAGTCGCACCTATGTTGGTCAGCCAGCACTCATCAGGGCAGAGCTAACAAGAAGATTAAAAAAAAAAAGACATAAATAAATAAATAGACTCAACTACTTGGGGAGGAATTTCTAGCAGAAATTATGGTGTTAAGGTGTGGGGTCACTCCCCAAGTATATGTGGGCCAAACGATGCAGTATGATATATATCTCATGCATAAGAATTAGCCTCAACTAGCCGGCTGATGGGCAAGACAATATGTAGAAGCTCTGCCAGAAGTAGTTAATCCTCGTCAGTGCCTCCAGTCGGGCCGAGCAGGGTACCAGAGCTGCAAGCACTAGTTTCTGTCTAAAGCTAATGGCCTGGGCTTGCACTAATACGAGTCGTATGCAACAAGACTTTCAGAGACTTCAGAGGGCAGAGTCAGAAGCATCTGGCTCTCTACAATGCCAGACTATCTACAATGCCAAGGGCAGAAGCATCTGGCTCTCTACAATGCCAGACTATCTACAATGCCAAGGCCAGAAGCATCTGGCTCTCTACAATGCCAGACTATCTACAATGCCAAGGCCAGAAGCGTTTGGCTTTCTGCAATGCCAAGGCCAGTAAATCTGAGCTGGCTATAACAATGCCAGGGCCAGAAGCACCTGGCTCCCTACAAGGTTAATGCCGAACTGCTTTGATCTTTACAATGCAAAGGCCAGTAACAACTGGCTGTCTACAATGCTAAGGCCAGAGACTGAAGCTTTATGCTGGCTGCAGGGGCAGAAGGGGAGCCAGGCCCATCCCTTCTGCCCCTTGCCCACAAATCCCTTGCACTGTACCCTCCAAAGCTGTAGTTACTAATTGGGCCAAGAATGTACTAGTGGTTAAGGTGGTGATAAAGCTGAGTGGGGTTGGTAAAGCATCATTAGTAACTCGCCGGTTGTGGTGGGGTATTTATTGTTAGACTTGGTCTTCTCAAGGTTGAGTATGCTATTGCACAGTATAACATTAGTAACATACTCTACTCACTTTCTTGCGTTGCTTTATTTTATCCAGAGATCCTGTTCTGTCCCAGTGTTGATACACCTTGTTCTCGTATTCGTAGGAAGGAAAGAAACAGACCACACCTCCTGGTACGATGGTGCACAGGTTGATCATGGAGCGACCCAGTTCATCCAGCTAATAATAATAATAAATTATAATAATTGGTGAGTGAGCAAAGCGAGCGAGACACTCTCAGGGGAAACACACAAATGAAAATTGGGGATATTTGTTTGTTTATATATGTGTGGACGTACATGTCATTTTGTACTTTGAACCTTGCATTTTTGTGTTTCCTTCGTGGTCTACCCCTTCCCATATCTCCACTAAACAGAGTCTTTCGGTTTAGCAATCCCGTATCAGGAAATAAATTATTTACCCCTCCGTTATTAGGTTATTTCTGAATGCCACAAGATGCAAAAACTTACTGTTATACTCAACACTGTGCAGTAATTCTTTAGAACTTCTTGTTTTTTCAAGTCCCAAAATGTTATGGCAAATAGGTACTGTGGTATTGAAACCCTTTACCAGACGTAATAAAAACCTTGGCCTTTTTTTAGTAGCTGTGAGTGCTTGTTGTGAAAAGATAAGGTTATTCAGATAGTCATACTACAGAAAATACCAGTACTCGGTGAAATTAAGGTAAGAAAGTGGTTCTGTATTTGTTAGCTGAAGTATATAATGGTCACAACGGCTACTTACTTAGCTATACTTTTAGAAATGGACTGATAGATTCATTTGAAGTGTTTTGTTTGTGCACTGGCTCGCTCGCCCATTGTGCTCAAGCACATCACTAGTAATAAATAATAATACGACGATCTACCTGTGACCTCTCCACATTTCATCCACGAGGCAGTCATAGCAAAATACCTGAGCAATGCTACTTCACAATGGAAAGAAAGTGTGAATAATGGCAGAATCAGAGTAGAACAATTATGAACTAATTGCAATTTATATCTTAATGGCAAAAATATTAGGCTATGGATGCTATTAATGCCGAATGCCACAGTTTTCCATGCTATTACTGCTCCCAATACAATTGTATAAATGAAAGCAGGATCACTCAACTTATACTGACAACCATCAGAACTCCCACTCAAAACCATAAGGAATAAAACACAGTTTGAATATTGTTTTTGGTAGTGCAACACATATGGTGTGTAAAGTTTGCTATCTGAAGGGTTTCATCAACATCTACTCATTGAGTATTGAAAGTTAGTAGATATGAACTTTACAGGCAAACTTTGCAACTTTAACTCATAGATTGTTAGTTCCAGTTTTAGTTATTAATATACCGTGTGAGATTTAGTTTGGGAACTAAAAATGTTTTTCATCTTCCCATAATATAGTTTACTTTAGCAAACCAAAACAACACTAATTGGCACTGCCCAACAGTTACACAGAGAAGGCACACCAGAACAAATTTCACACATTTGGGTTCTTACAAATTTTCATCAACATTGTTACTTATTTCAAAAAAGTATGTAGAAAGCAGCTGTTTAATTAAAATTCCACAGGGAAAGTGAAATAGCATGGTAACTAAGTGAAGTAGTAAGGATAAATGCACATGCGTGCAGTGCTAGCCTTGTTCAAGTTGAGAAAGAAGAAATCCAGAGAGAATGTGAATGATAGTGTAACTAACTACAATGAAAATGAGTAAAAATAAATCTGGCCTACTAATAGCGAGTGATAGACTGTGCTATTTGGGATTATTAGTACTTGTAAAGTATTTCATCCTCATTACTCGTGCCATTAATTGTGAATACCATGGTTACCCGTGCTATTACTCACACAAATATTTCAACTCTCGTAGTAATAGTACAGCTTCCCAATGCCCTAATAAATACTATACAGTTGGCAAGTCATTGGATCTTTCTTAGTTTTAGTTTCAACCCGAGCAGAAACATGTGAATCATTATCATTATTTTACTAAAAATTCTAAATATTAAATAAATAATAATTAATAAATTCAATAGAGTCTCTGGGTTACTAACATGTGAAGTTTTGATCTGATAACTTCTGGGACAATTAAACCAGAGTACCACATTCATGCATGGAATAAGGACAAGGATAGCAGCTTTGTTCAGTCAAAATTGAGACTTGTGGCTTACCAGTTGAACTGGAGGTGGTTACGTAATCTGAAAATGTTTTTGGGCCAAACTTAAGCTTAGAACAGTCAACTATTTTGAGGAAACCAGAAAACAAGTTTCTTATTTAATTGAGTTTGTGGTCACCAAGGTGCAAATTGTGGGCAGGTCCTGATCACAAAATGATTATTGGGGCATATAAAACTTGCGCACAAAAAGTCATGCCTTTATCACAAAGTGCACATAGGTGGCATAATTCAGCACCAAGCAGCTCCACTAACTACATAGCTACTTCGTTATTTTTTTACTGAGTAAAAATAGTAATCATAAAATTTTCAATATTGCAACTTCTCGTAATGTAACTTTTATAATTCAGTCTCCTAGTCAACATCATCAGTGACGAAGGTTCTGCGGTGCTAAAAAGAAGTTGCAATATTGAAATTTCACAATTTCTTTCTCAGCCTTCTTTTACTAATTAGACGTATTCTCTCTCTTTCATAGGCTTTTTTAAACAATACAGAATTAAAAATATTTGGTTGCCACCAGGAATCGAACCCAGGACTGCTTTGCTTGTGCATTATACAAGCGGTCCTGGGTTTGATTCCCGGTGGCGACCAAATATTTTTTAAAAAGCCTGTGAAAGAGAGAGAGAGAATACATCTAATGAGTAAAAGAAGGCTGAGAAAGAAATTGTGAAGTGATAAATTAGAGGAGTAAAAAAAATTTAATGAATAATAAGAATCTTTGAAAAAAAGAGAATTTTCGTTGGTCTGTTGAGAGTGAGACTGTAGCATAGCAGTACCCCTTAACAGTATAAAATTGGAGTGTTTGTTCATCGGCTGGTTGTCGTAGCTCAGTGGCAGAGCACTTGTACGTTATACAAGCGGACCTGGGTTCGATTCCTGGTGGTGACCAAATATTTTTAATTCTGTATTGTTTAAAAAAGCCTGTGAAAGAGAGAAAATACATCTAATATTGAAATTATTCCTGCGATTACACTAATTCCTAATAGGTATGTAGAGAAACTCACTTCATTTCCTATAAATACTGTCAGGCTTTCTTTAAAAAAAAGTCCATATCACATCTTCCAAGATCTTCAAGTGCATTCTCATTTAGTTTATCTGCAGTGTCAAGGGCTGCTTTAAAAGTTTAAAACAGCTTCTGAGAATATTTTAAATAACTCATTTATGAAATACTTTATTCCACAGAGCTAGTTGTAATAGTTGCCAGTATTACATTGGAAATTAACTATATGTATGAGTAATAGCACGGGTAACCGTGCTATTTGGGATTAATAGCACGAGGCGAAGACGAGTGTTATTTCAATTGCTTTATGAGTGCTATTGATCCCTAATAGCACAGGTTATCCGTGCTATCACTCGCTAATAGTAGGCCAGCTTTTTAAAAAGTCTCTTGTACATTGTCCCCTACTAGAAACTACTCAAACTGTACGTTTCCAAAGTTAGCGCTCTACGTGTGCGCACTTACCCGTACTATTTCACTTAGCTACCGAGGTATTTCACTTAGTTACTGAGGTATTTCAATTAGTTATGCGTTATTTCAATTGAACAGCGATTTTTCCCATTCATTTTTTAATGGGCAACTTACGCGCCGTACTATTAAATATTATAATGTCACTGATAGTCAGCTCTTTCAGCCACAGCCTCTATTTATCTCCTCTGATAGTCTAATAAACAGTCCGTATGGATGTTCTCCATTTGGTGCAAATATTTATTGTTTGAGGACTTTCTTTGTTGCTGTCTTTAAATTTTTTCGATGTCATAACTTTCAGTAATGAATTGTGACATTGTAAATTCTTCTGCATGTGCTACAAATACCTGGAGCAGGTATTATACAGGATCAACATTTCACTTTTAGCAATAACATGAAAAATAAATTTTCTGTGTAGTCTTGTGTGACGGGTAAGAACTATTTGTGAACGTTCTTAAATGGGGGATTACACTCCGACAAGTTTAAGTGCATGTCTTCATAAAATTCTTCAACCAGCTGGAATAAAACATACCCTACTCCATAATGAACTAGTTCATTGAACACAGCAAAACTTAATACTCAATTTTCTCAGTATCTTCATGTGTATTCCTATCTTGCGAATGAAATATTTTCATAATGCTATAACAATTCAACTATCCTAGAACTTTTAACAGACATTCTTGCACAATTTGATAGTAAAAACAAAAACAAAAACAAAAACAAAAACAAAACAACAACTTATTTTCCAAATCGCCCTAAAGTAATTTCTTCATGATAGAATGGCCAGTGGATCTCACCATTTTGACTCTGTCTCTGGTTTGGAAGGAGAACTCCAAGTCCTCACCAGCTGGACCTTTACACAGAACCAGTGGGAGTATGTGATGAGGAGGAATGACATGGCCTGTGGAAGACATACAAGACCACCCAGCCGTGACAGTGTGAACAAACCCATTAACTCATTAGTTACAGCCATAGAATCAGCTGATGGACTTGAACACACTCTAGGTTCAATGGGTGACCAAAACCAATAGGAATCCCACTTACCACAGGAGAACTCCACCAGTCTTCTATCTAGGTCTATTCCTCCTCTTCCAGCTGCCAACTGCTCTTTCAACTCATCTGCCTGAAGGGCAACACACACACACACACATACATACAGTGTGCTTGTATGCATAACTTGCATATATGTCTATTGGTGACCACACCCATTAATTGTCTTACAGGCTGCATTGTGCCTCCAGCGACTATCACTGCTCGAGCCTCCTTGACGATGCGAGACAACTGAACTGATGGATTCAACAGAAGGAACTTCAGACTGGACATCGACAAGCTCTCTGGAGAGAAAAACAATTCCTTGATGAAAACCTCCTCTATATGATCTTGTGCTGCCATTAACTGGGACTATTCATTTGTATGAACAATGACTCTAACATCAATTAATGATGTGGAATTTATGGTTTAGGGAATTCCCCCTGTGATTTCCTTCTGTGATTTTGTTGAAAAAGTTAGGGGGAAAAAATGGAAAGAATTTTTTGACATAAGTGTATGCATTAACTATGAACTGGAAGACCTCTCCAGAAACACCTGCAATAATCACATCATTGTTGCTGATGAAATATTAAAATTTGACAAAATCAGGCCCAATGAAAGTGAGACCAGAGTTCTACTGTATATGAAGTGGACCCTAGGACATTTGCCTGTGGCATGGGATTACCCCAGGGGAAATCCCAACTCAATGTTAGCAGCACACGGTATGGTTGAGGGAATTTCCCCTGCAATTTTATTTAGTTTAAAAAAAAAATGGAAAGAATTTTGAACAAGTGTATGCATTAACTATGAACTGGAAGACCTCTCCAGAAACACCTGCAATAATCACATCATTGTTGCTGATGAAATATTAAAATCAGGCCCAATGAAAGAGAGACCTGAGTTCTACTGTATATGAAGTGGACCCTAGGACATTTGCCTGTGGCATGGGATTACCCCAGGGGAAATCCCAACTCATGAAGAATGGTTAACAGCACACTTCCTGTTTATAACATTGACATTAGTGATTTTCACTTTTTGTCTTGCCTTTCCTGGTGATGACTATTCTTCCATTAGTGTCCATATTCGTGAGTGCCTGTAAGAAGCTCTCTATGAGCATCAATGGAGACCTCATCTGCTCTCCTCCTCCTCCTCCCAAACTACTACCACCAACATCCTGCTCACCATCTTGAACTTTGACCTCTTCTCCAAAGTACCTCTCAACAAATCCATTCAACTAATTCAATGCACACAAATATTCACTCCAGGTAGGAAGGGAGAAAGGAACTCACCTTTCTTGATATGAGACTCTTCTCACAATAACGCAGTATCTGAGTCAACCATAAACAGTTATGCCAAAATAACAGTTTATGTCAATAAAAACAATTTCTTCATGTCAACAAGAGTTATGTAAACACAAACAACACATGTTGACAAAACTGTGATATAAACACCAACTAAATATGTCAACACAAACAACAGTACATTAACAAATATGTCAACAAAAAACAACAACAGCTGTGTAAACACATAAGCAAAAACAGTTAAAATGTTAATGGTGTGAACATTAATTACATATGCCAATACACACATCTAGAGAGACGTACCTTGAAGATGTTAACATTGTCCATGTTGGAAGAGAATAGGAAGTCATTGAGACCAACTAGCCTGGACTCACATTCCGGAGTCTCTTTGTCTCTGTTTTCTAAGTAAAAACAACAACAAACAAACAAAAAACAAAAACAAAAATAAACAAAATCAACTACACTTTTTCTCTCCCTTTTCCGTGTTCTGTTTAATAAAGCATTGCCATTGTCGAGATAAGTAAACATATCACTCTTTCAGTCCAGGTATAGGTGTGAGTATGAATTATACTAACTACAAGAACTTCAACTCTGATATAGTCTCTGTGTGTGTGTGTGTGTGTGTGTGTGTGTGTGTGTGTGTGTGTGTGTGTGTGTGTGTGTGTGTGTGTGTGTGTGTGTGTGTATAAATGCTAGCCACAGTTATCCAAGGGAGAATGAAATTGGCAGAGAAATAGTGTGGATTCCGCAAAGGGAGAAGCTGCTCAGATATGACCTTTGTGGTACAGTAACTATCTGAGAAGGTTATAGAACATCAGTCAAAGCAGTTTATCATCTTTGTTGACCTCAAAAAGGCCTATGATTCTGTACCAAGAGGGCTTTGTGGGTGGTCATGGAGAAGATGGGGGTCCCTGAATATCTCATTGATATTGTGAAGTCCTTTCACGAGGGGATGGAGGCACGAGTGAGAGTAGGTGAAGATTTGTTAGAGGAGATAGAAGTGAGCAAAGGTCTGAGGCAAGGCTGTACCATGGCACCCACTCTGTTCAACTTGTACTCTTGTGCAGTTGTGGAGAGATGTTTGGAAAGAGTGAAGCACATCAACGGGGCTGGGACATTTGTCTTCTGCAAGTTTGACCAGAAGTTGTTCAGGAGGAGTGGGAAGGAAGCAACTAAGGAGTTTTTGAGTGAGTGCCAATTTGCAGACGACATTGCCCTTCTTGCTACCACAAGAGCAGCAGCTGAGGAAGTCACTAGGGAGTCCCAGGCTACAGCCAGGGATTTTAGACTCACTGCCAGTATTGAGAGGACCAAATTTATGGCTACGTGACAGATATAGACCTGGAATCTATCAGTGTGAATAATGGAACAGTGGAACACGTGACTGAATTCCAATACTTAGGGTCTGTAATAGCTGAGAATGGAAGGATCGACAGTGAAGTAGACATGTGCATAGCTAACGCATCCAAAGCTTTCGGAGCATTGAGACAGTCTGTAGTTAGTGACAAGATTCTCACTATCAACACCAAGAGAAGGATCTATCAGGTTTGTGTGCTGTCTGTGCTGCTGTACAGGAGTGAGTGTTGGACCCCCACTGCAAAGACACCTGAGGAGACTGGGTGCATTCCCCCATAGATGCATGTACTGGGTGCATTCCCCCATAGATGCATGTACTGGGTGCATTCCCCCATAGATGCATGTACTGGGTGCATTCCCCCATAGATGCATGTACTGGGTGCAT
>WLWI01003423.1_pt1 | contig 13607 bp, 11 predicted proteins | sample 6701501 | NCBI WGS metagenome assembly WLWI01 (sample SAMN12718690, study PRJNA515312) | sponge metagenome | isolation source: marine sponge | host: Mycale hentscheli | place: New Zealand: South Island, Marlborough, Capsize Point | collected 2014-11-01
GGTGGTTTGATTTATAGTTTAAGTATTTGTCTGTATGAGTCTTCTTTCTGAAGATTGAGGTGATAAATTTGTTATTTTTTCTTTCAATCTGTACATCTAGAAATGCTATTTTGTTTTCATTTTCTTCACGGAGGGTAGACTGACCACACGAGGCAAATCAGCCTGTTTTTCTCCCGCTTGACCTCACGTGAAGTCATGCCCCGCACACCTATTCCGACCCACATAAATGAACCCCTACCCAAATCGTAGGAGTTCCCGCCTAGCATTAACCCCACCTAACTTGCAGTTAATGGCCATTTGTTATGCAGTATAGAAATAATATTGTTTTTAAATTGTAGCAAACTTTAATTCCAAAAAACCTTAAGTACAAGCCAATCCGACTACGTATATACAATTTTCATATAGACTTGTAATTATTTCGTTAACATCCTATGATTATAATCGTAAGTGCAACATAAAGATGTTTACACTACATTTTGTGATTAATGTATATGTGTAAATAAGTACGTTTTGCTTTCTGTGTATGTGTAATAGTTGTAGTAGCTCTTACTCCTAAGAGTCCAGCAGGAATAGCTGGTAATAGTCTGACTATTCAGTGCACAGCATCATTGTCAGAACAGGGTACTCCTAGCTTCTCCTGGATGCCATCATCTGACAGTGTTCAAACAACAACAACATCAAGTACAACTATGTATATGTATAGTGAAGATTATTCACTGGGAAGATTACGTGAATCTCAGAATAATAGTGATATTACTTGTCGTGTTACATTAGGAATGCTTTCAGTAGTAGCTTCTTTTACATTATCAATATCTAGTAAGTGGTCACTCATTATTTGCATGTATAGACTTAACAAACAATTTGATCGTTCTTCTAGTTCCCAATGTAACAGTAAGTATAATGGAGTATAATGGTCCACCTATTGCCAAAAGAAGTTACACTCTCACTTGTAATATTGGACAACTTCCAAATTCTTTAAGTCTTGCTAATCCATCTTACGCTTGGTTCAGAAACAACTCACAAGTTATATCTAGTCAAAGTGTAACTTTAAGCCAGAATCAGATTCAATTCAATTCATTATCTCCATCTGAAAATTATTCATTGCACCAGTGTCAATACATGGCCACTTCTGAATATGTGAACAATAATACGTATGTAAGAAGAAGTGAAGTATTTAAACTGATGATTACAAGTAAGCTAAATCATTTTATTTAACAAGTGTGTATGCTTGTGATATAATTGTATACTGCATTCATATAATACTAGCAAGTACCCCGCCACATAGTGACGCTTGATGTATCGCCAAGTAAGAATGCAGTAGCACAAGTTATCTTACTCAATCATCATTCTCTATCATTGGTTAAGGTTACATAAGTTTCCCTCTCTTACTCTCTTTTTTCTGAACTATCTGAGCTTTTCTTCTGAACTATATGAGCTTTTCTTCTACCCAGCTCTCCTAACTTAAGCTATTTTTCTCGAGTCATGGAGCACTTTTACTTTGTCTATCTTTCCTGCTTCTGAATTTCTGTATTGAGAAAATTTTGTCTTTTTTTCGTACTTTAGCCTTTCTTTTGAAAACTAACACCCGCCTTTACTCGTCGATTCCACCAGCTTTTTAGTTATAATTAATCGCTCGCCTTTTGCCTTCTCTTCTCTTCCATTTTTAAACCTACACTGCCTTACCTCTCAAATTCCATCCGCTTTTCAGTTACGATTAATGGCCTTTTACCTTTTCTTCAGTACTTTCGCCTTCCTTTTTGAAACCTACACCGCCTACCATCGTCAATCGCACCCGCTTTTTAGAAGTAACCAACACGTTCTACTGATTGCGATGATACTTTACCTAACATAAATGACCGATGCTTTACCGAACCATACAAAGCTCATGAATTATTCATGAATACACACACCGTCAGTCGTCGTCGTCGGTTGTCGGTACTGACACACAAGTGTATTATTATATAGATATTGGTATAAGCAACTTGCAGTTCATAAAATGAAATTACTTATGTCAATGAATGACTGTTCATAAAATGAAATTACTTATGTCAATGAATGAGAGTAGTCGTGATAAAATTTACTTACAATTGTTGTTGTTTTTTAATTTATTCAAATTTGGTTGTTTGTAACTTTTATGCAATTAGACACATAAGTATAGTTTTCCATATTATTATTATTATTATGCCTGTAATAATACTATTACTATATGTATTTGTGTTAACTTTATTATGTTCGTAGTGATTATTATTAAAATTTTTAGTTTCTTATGAATAATTGTCAACATAATCATTTTCATTGCATTACAATAATGTTTATTTGCTTATGCAAACAAATTAGAGTAATTTACATGTTAACATTAATTCCACAGTTGCAGCAATATCCAGTCCTTCTGTTACACTAACTCCCAATACTACATCCATACAAGTCTCTTGGACTCAACCTTCAATGGATCTAGTGAACTCTTACCGTATCTCTTACAGAAGAACGGGCAGTTGTTCTAACTCCCAAAAAAAAAACTTATCAGGACAAACTTCTCCTTCCACTATTAATAATTTAGAAGAATATAGTACATATACAGTAACAGTCACTGCTATAAACACTCAAGAGAGTCAGACATCAGATATTGCATCTACAAGGACTTTACCTACAGGTAAATTCAATGAAGCATAATGTAATGAAAAGGTTATCAGATTAACTGGGAGTTTTTATTATAGATTGAGGTTACCTTTGAATTGGTTCATTATGTTTTTAAGAAGTGGTAAAAAGAGTAGTAGGTAATATATCTATATTAAACATTTCTATTTAAAAAAATTTACAATTCGTTAAAATATTCTCTCTCACATATTCATGTGATCTATGAGTACAACATCATAATATTAATTTATAAATTACATGTATAAAGGTAATGATGTGCTTGAGCACCAGTGGCAGAGCCGAGCCTAAAACTACAGTATTGAACAAGTCACAATATCTTTGTGATATTATTTAGCTAGATAGTAGCTGTAATGCACTTTACTTTAACACTACTGAAAATACCTACACAAGACTTACCATCCTGGTTAATTCAGTGTACTATGAATTTTCCAGTAAATACTGTTATGTAGGGCTCATAATTATGTCAAATAATGCATTTACTTACCACTGCCACTAGCTCGAGTTGAATGGAACTCCAGTATGCTTTTAATTTACAATGGTAAACAATTCAATTTCTAGGATGATACCATTAATATTCGATAAACCAGAGGATTCTATTTAGTGAAGTTTGGGATGGGATTAACGGCCATACTAACACAAACATGCCAGGGTCAAAGTACAAAAATGATGGGAATATATATATATATCCCCAATTTTCAATTGTGTTACCACTGATAGTGTCTCACTCAGTTCACTCGCTCAATAATGAGCAGCTGATAGAGTAATAGAAGCTATAATATTATGAAAAGTGTGCATGTTATTCACTTAGTCATATTTGCAATGAAAAAAAATGATGGTATTATTTTAAAATACCATAGCCGTGAAATTCTGACAGTGATTTGATTCTGAAAAATATTAAAAGTACAAGCTAAATCAGACTGGGATAATTTCTTTCAAGAAAATACATTGCAAATTGTACAAGATAATTTTTTATGAATTGCATAATATTATATTTATCTTTTGTTCTAGTACTGGCACATTTTATTCAGATTAACAGCACTCATGTAACTAAATATTTAACTTTGCTTTGTCCAATGAAATTTTTCTCTCACTTCCAAATATGCTGTTAATCCCCAATACAACAATTTTTTTTGTAGCTCCTGGCATGGTGCAAAATCTACGTTATGAAACAAACTTCACACAAGCATATCTATCTCCTGGCAACCATTACATTGCTTATTACAGAATGGACAAATTACACAATATAGTATCATGTACACTGAAGTTGGAATTAATAGACTCGTAGATTCTGTTAGTCAAGACAATGATGTACTGAAGTACACAGCAAATGTTCTCAATCCTGGAACAACTTATCTATTTCAAGTTGCAGCAAGAAATAGCATGGGATTGGGTCCGTATGCAGCAATTACAGCAACTACAACATTACCTACAGGTATACTTGAATGGTATAGCTTAAATGATTAATTTATCACATTATTTATAATTAGATGTTGGTCTTCTTCGTGGCATCTCCTATTCTAACAACAGTTTAATTAATATTGATGACATTGGAGAAGGTAGCAATGCATTGTTTTGCTATGTGAATGTGGATGATTGTTGCCAAGATATAGATGGCTCTGTAATGGATACTGAATGGTTTTATCCTAATGCCAGCAGAGTAGATAGTAAGGGAGGAGGAACATTCTATATAACTAGAGGTCCTAAACTAGCTATTCTTCATCATGATGGAAGTGTAATATCATGTGGTATCTTTCAGTGTCAAATACGAGATAATTTTAATTACTTTGGAATATATCCTGAGAATGAAGGTAATGTATTATTATGATTATTCATGCTCACTGTACCATTAATGAATATCTCTATAATTTTAGATGCACACATAGATAAAATGAGATCCTTAAATAGTTCTGTTCTATAAATTTATTTACTATTTCTTTATATTAATTATCTCAAAGGTATTCCATTTGTGTCTTCTGTCTACTACAACGTCAGTACTGGTGTTATCATATGTACATCTACTGATGGTCCAGCTACTGATGTCACATGGAGTAGAACAGATTCTTCATCATATGAACAAAGTCAACGCATAGTATCTATGGAAGATGCTACTTATCTAAATTATCTCATTATCACCAGTTCAGACATTTCTAAATACACAGGATCATTTGTGTGTACTGTTAGTAATGCCAGAGGCAGTAATTCAAGTATGATTGGTCCATATTTAGGTAAAAAAAAATTCTTTTATTAAGATTAGTCAATATTTTCCTCTTTTTTAGATGTATCAATCACTGGAGTGAAAGAAGGTCCATATTTGATTGGTTCATCAGCCACAATAACTTGTTTCAGTAATTTTACTATACGCAGCATCACATGGAAAAGCTCTACATCTAGTGATTTCACAATGAGTAACCCCAGGCCAAATTTATCTATATTGTATATTTCAAACATAAGACGAGATTTACATGGTACAGTGTTTGAGTGTGTGGTTATTATCACACTGCCAAATGGAGAAGATATCACAAGTAGTGCTTCATTTACTTTAAATTCAGAAGAAACACGTAAGTATTTGAATACTCATTTATCTTAACATTTATAACAATATTCAATTACAGTTTCTGGCCCTGTCCTAAATTTGATGTTGAACTCCCTCAACGACAGTTCAGTAAGCATATCGTGGACCAGGCCTTTGAGTCCTAATGGAATTCTCACTGGTTATAATATTTTAATAAGAAAAATGCCAGACAATATTTTAATTGTAAATGAAAACAGAACTTCAGGAGCAGAGCTAACTTTATTGGCTACAAATCTGAGTTAGTTTGTAATTTTTGTTTATGAATTATTTATTGTTTATAATAATATCATATAGCTGCTGGAGTTCCTTACACTATCATTGTATCAGCAATTAATTCCAAAGGTATAGGACAACCTGAGGAAGAAATGATTTTTACAAGACAATTAAGTAAGTGATATTTTGTGATTTCGAAGATGGCTGTGCATTATCTCAAAGAAAAAATAATAAATATTGAAATTTGAAACGTGTTTATAAACCCCATAATTGCTATATCAACTTCATTTTAAGATAAATACAATAATAAAATAGACTATGGCATTTTGCAGTGTACATTTTAACATGCTATGATTACTTGTAATTAAAATGACTTCTTGACTTTGTATTGCAAATGGTTTAAGTAAATTTGGCAGGAAAATGTTTAGCTCATTAGTTGTATGCATGGTATACATACACATCTTCTAAAAATCAAAAATTTGCATACAACATGCAACTTAGCCTAAAAATCACCATTATTTTTTAATTATCACTCTGGTAGCTATTCTATAGCTTATTAACATGTAATCATAATTGTGCCTAAAATCTTGGTGTTTTTTTGTCCATTAATGTGATAAATATCGCAAATATTAATGCTCATTTTAAAGTATTTGTTAGCATTAAAATTTTAATTGTTAATTTTGTTGCCACTGTACTTCAGAAAGTGTAATTAGCCATACACCAATTTATTCCCCGACAATTCATTATTGCTTTAGTCCCTGAAGTGTCACCAATGAATATTATGGTCAGAAGAACTTCATCAACCACTGTGACAGTGTCTTGGATTAAACTGATGCTTCATGAAGCCCGTGGGTTTATTAGCAACTACACTGTGGAATATTCTCCTGTATTATCATCGAGAAGAAGACAAACCAGTGTTCTAATGTCAGAATCTGTGGGTAGTGATGCTGACAGTGTCTCTATTGATGGTCTAGAGGAGGAATTTACATATGAGGTGCAGGTGTTTGCTTCAACTGAAGCTGGTGAAGGGAAAAAAAGTGATTCAATTTATGTTCCACGAATAAGTAAGTATAATTTATTATTAACATGAACTTGCTGTGTTTGTAGTAATTTGTCATATATACTTCATAATGTTCAATAAATATATCCTAAATTATTATATGCTTTAATTTTCATACTAATGTTGTACTTGTAATATTTTATTCTCAAAAATTGTTTAAATTTTCAAGCTAACGCTGTCACAACTGACACTACAGATGGAAGTGATGACTCCTCTAAATCTACCGGGAATTCCAATGTGGTTGTGGTGATTGTTATTGTAGTCATCTTAGTTGTGGTAGTCATCATGGCTGTTGTAATAGTGCTGATACTTCTTACAATGAGGTAACTTTTAGCGAAAATGGTAGAAATCCTAATATAATTTTTTACTTATTAACATATTAATAGTAAAACGAGAAGAAAAAAGGAGTATATCTCAAATAAACCAGATTCTGTTAGATTTATGAAAACTAGTCCAGTTAAGGCACCTACAGTGGCTAAGAAACCAAAACGAGAGAAATCACCAAAGGAAATTGAGGCTGAAGCTGATTTTATGGATGAGCAAACGTATGAAAATACAGTGATGCTAGGTAATGGTACTTGTTGTTGGAGTTTATGTTATCTTAATATTCATTTTTTTATTAGTAGAAGACCGATTAAAGCCAGTACCATTGGAAGAGTTTGGAGCTCATGTATCTCGGATGCATGCTGACAGAGACAAATGGTTTGAAATGGAATACAATGTAAGTGGTATATTATTAAGTCATTGAAGTAACTGAGCTGGACATAACATTATAGTGTATTAAATTAATTGAAACAGTGAATATGATAGCAATCATCTTTGAATGAATTATTCCACCTCAAAAATGTGCTTCTTATTGTAGTCAATCGAAAAGTCTGCTAAATTGGACTACAAAGTTGCTACTATTCCAGAAAATCGGGCAAGGAATCGATTTGGAAATATTTATCCATGTAAGATAAAACCATACTTTAGGGAACGATTACTAGCAATAATAAATGGTTGTATAGAATACTTTGGACAATGCATAATTATTTTAAAAGAATTGTTGATTGTTTTTAGATGACAATAATAGAGTGATGTTGAATAGGATACCTGATGTGCCTCATTCAGACTACATCAATGCAAGCTATGTTAACGTATGCTCTTTTTAATAAATATTAAATATGCAACTATAGTTAACATTGTAGAAACCATGTATAACAGTAATTTTTCTGCTAATATATATTGCATAGGGTTATGGAAGGAATAAAGTGTATATTGCTGCTCAGGGTAAGAATTATGGCCATGGTTATATTCATGAGACTATGTGGTACTCTTTAGGGCCTACGGAGAACTCAGTTGAAGATTTCTGGCGTATGATATGGGAGCAGCAAAGTCCCACAATTGTGATGCTTACGAAAGTATTTGAAGGAAAGGTACAGTAATTTTTTTAAACCGATATCCCATAAACAATCATTTGATGCATATAATATGTAGAAAAAATGTGAGGAGTACTGGCCACAGAGCACATCTGAGCCATTTGTGCCATGTTCAGAGAGTTCATTTGTCATTGAGTTGAAGTCTTTCCTGCCATTTGCTGAGTATGTCATCAAGAAGATGACAATTACCAAGGTAAAGAGTATAGTCCAGGGGCATAGATAGAGTTTTAGAGGGGATTATAACTTCTGATTTTACAAGATAAAGTGGTCAAATAAAACTCTATCAATCTCAAGATCCTTCAGCAAAAAAAATTTCCTTGATTGGCCATATATATGATCTATTTCCTGCAACACACATGCTAAAAACACATGATTATTCTCCAGTATACAATGAATAATATAATATAAACATGTAAATATAATAATGGTGAGTAAATGCAATAGCAATATTTATAATTATTACTATAGCAATGATGACAACTCAGATTGAGACACAAAACAGTTATAATGTAACTATAAATTTTAATGTGAAGTTGAAGTACTAGCCAGAATTTGATTTGACTAAATTTCATACTTCCATTATGTACAATAAATCTACTCCCACTCTTTAGCCATAAAAGTACACACTTTATCAAAATATTTTTGTTATTCAGGCTAGCTGAATGTATGTGTCACTGATCGTACTAATTACTGCCTAGCTTAATTTTATATGCTGCCTCTTTTAAACACAAAAAAATTGGAATCATCCTTATGCTGTTATCAAGATACCCTCTCTGTCACCACAAAAAGTGACAACTCTGTCCTCTGGGTCAAAAACTTGTATTTTATGATGATATTTATATAGCCAAGATGGCTATAGTAATGATCAAATATATAATCAACCATAATTGTAACAACTAAAGAAGCCCAAGCATATAATTGTCATAGTGAGTGTATGAATAATTTTGTATATAGTAATTATTAATTTAACTGTAGAACAAGAATCCCTACAACAATTACATTCTCCTAAATTATTTTCTATACATTACGTATTTTAATGTGTGTAAAATTCAGACTGATAGTCCAGGATCTCCTATTCATGATGTGACCTTGTTCCACTACCTTGGCTGGCCAGACCACGGAGTTCCAGCCAATGCCATCTCTATGATTAACTTCATTAGACGTGTGCGCAAATCCCACCCTTATAGCCACACAGACCTCATGGTGGTCCACTGTAGTGCTGGTGTGGGCAGGACTGGAACATTTATAACTCTGGACTATATGCTGGAGAGGATCAAAATTGACAAGTCCATAAATACATTCCAGTTTGTCAGTGAATTAAGGAAACAAAGAGTGTTAATGGTGCAGACAAATGTAAGTTCATAAAATTATTATAAATGAAATAATTTGATCATTATTTCTTTCTTTGATCAGTGCTAATCCAAAGTATTAGCTACCTGCATATAATATATATGTTGTAAATGATATGTCACTCCCCTATACATCAATGCTTCTCTAAATCTATTTTCTTCATCTATAACTTCTTTCGCTTCAATGATGTTGTCAGAACACACACATGTATGTCTAAAAGTGCCTCACGCTCACTACATTCTTATGATAACCAAACAGAGTGTTCATCTAGCTACCTTACAAGGTTCATCATGGCAACTTCTGTTATAAAAGATTAAAATATGTTCCTGAGACTTTGGTTATCTATCAACTAATATACCGTTTTACTTTCTGGTAATGAAAAAAACAGTCAATATATCTGTTTATTTTCAGTTTGAACAATTACAAGTCAACTTTTGAGCAAGTTGCTATAAATGCACTTACTTGCATGTTGAAATTATAATGTTAGCCATGGTGATATATCATCTGACATGCACTTGACAGAATGAGGCAACAATCAATGCAATGTTAAGTTAACTAAACAGTAGTGTTCATCCTGCTACCTTACAAGATTCATCTTGGTAACTTCTGTCTTTCAATTAAAAGATGTTCCTGTGAGCTTTATCAATAAGTATTGACCAATACATTTATACACTTGTTTATCTTCAATTTGAACAAATACAAGTTAACTTTAGAGAAAGTTATTGTAAATTGCACTTACTTGCATGTTGAAATTGTAGTGTTATCCATGGAGATATAACATCTGACAGGAGCTTGAGTGTCAATACAAAAACATGTACACACTCACATCACTAAAACGAAACCGTCAAAATGTTTTTACCAACTTATTCTGCTCTTTATAACAATACTACCTTAAATACTACTCTGAACACTGCAAATAATGAACCAATTTTTCCCAACTTTTTTAGAGGGGCATGCAAGTGCCATCCTGCAGCATAACCATCCCGTTGGTCCACGCAGTCTTTATATAGATACAACAAGCCCCACTATGCTTGACTATATTAAACTTACATTGTTCTTGTTATTGTAGTTTATTACTAGATGAATCAAGCAGGGAGTACTGGTTGTGCAGACTCCAACATACAACAGTATAAAATAAACTTGTTTAAAAGTTAAATGAGCATAATTAAGAGAAAAAAACAATAAATTTATAGAATAAATTAGCTAATATTGTCTTTGTAAATTATTTCTTAATACATTAAACATTATATATGGTTGTTTTCCTGCATCTTTTGTAAACAAGCTTTTATAAATGTCTATATTTACTAAATGTTTACAAAAATTTAAAAAAATTTACTTAAAAATATTTTTTTTATGAAAGTGAATTCAATTATATTACTAGCAATTTCCCATTGAATCTTAAAAAATTGTAACACTGGGTCGGTGATCTGAGTTGGGAAGTATTGGTCAGCTGCAGGGGAGAAATCTGGGGGCTGGAGAGGTAAACAGAGAAGGAGAAGGGAATCTATTGGTTGTAAAGAAGGAATAACAAAAACTGGGCCAGGATGATTGTGGGAAAATAAGAGAGGAGGAGAGGGAAATTGTGGATAAAACTACTTTATGCTGCTGCACTCCTAATTTACTCAAGTTATTATGTCAGGTGCCACTGTGTGTGACGAGGTTATAAGGCACTTCAAGGTACTCCAAGCTGTTTAGTCCCGACTTTATAATCGTTTGTGTGTGCACTTTGCATTCAAAGATTGCAAGTTCAAACCCCTAAAATGTCGCTTTTTATCTTCCATTTTTCCTCTTGTCATTTGCACATTCAGGTAATGATGATCCTTAACCAACTTTAATCACCTAATAAATTATTCATGAATACACATTGCCAGTCACTGTCATCGTTACTGCTACACAATCATATTATTGCATAGATTGATGAAAATAATTCCTCTATGATGTATAAATGGTTATGAAAAAACATAAATTTAAAAAAATTAAGTTATGAAGGCAAAACATTGTCTGCAACGTTTTTTCATATGGTGTGGCACTAACTATCTATTCTTTTGTTTTATAATTTTGTTAAGAGCTTTATTACATTTTTCATATACAAACTACTGTATTGAAAAAATTCAATTTAATACTGAGTAGTATATAAAACTATAACAATATATAATAATTTTGTAATGAATTATATTTCTTTGACATGTACAAGAACTTGTGCAATACATAGGAAATGATATGTAGTATATTTTATTTCCATAGACCCAGTATGTTTTCATCCACAGTGCTCTGGATGAGTTGTTGACTTGTGGAGACACTGAAGTAGCTGCTGCCAATATGAGGATTGCCATTGGAAGATTAAGTAGACCAAATGAGGAAGGGTCTGAGGTGTCTGGCTTTCAGAAGCAGTTTGATGTATGTTTGTCTGCAATAATTATGGTCATCTACAACAAGCTATTTAAATCTAGATAGCTGACTGAAGTTGGCAAGCTGAACATTGGCCAGGAGTCCAAATTTCTCCTTTTAGTTAGACACATGACTAAAAGAATATTACAGCTTGGTTAATTGTTTCAACAGAATAATCACTACTGTACCTTTAATTTAATTATGAAGGTATTAAATTTCATATTGGCATATTGTTCCTGAATTTCTGATTTTGCTGAAACTAATAATTCATTAAATTAACAATATTTTTAAAGTTTATTTTTGTGTAATAGACACTGAATCAAATAACAAACGAGATATCGGGTTTAGACTTCAGCCAGGCTGTGAATGAGACAAATAGAGTCAAGAATCGCTATTGTGACAAAATTCCCTGTAAGCTGATGTGCACAATGAATTGGTTATGTCAGTCACATGAACCAAAAGTTTTTATGTACTTCACAAACATTATCTAAATGTTTGCATTTACTGCTTTAAAAGTCTACATACAATTATCAATACAATAAAATAGTGAGCTCAATATTCCCTATTTCATTGTATGCTCACTAAAATAATGCATATGCATTATAACTATTGCTTAAATTGTATATTATATGTTTTTATAGTAATTTTGTAGATATTAAATTGTTTAGGTGATACTAAGAACTTTATAAGCAAGCTGCACTGGTCAATTGTAACAATTAGTAGTTCCTATAATATAAAATGTATTATCTGCAATGCTGAAATAGTTATAATTTAGTAGCTAGTTTTATTGAATCATTTCTTAAATTTATACATGATTGATTATACTTTGATATTGTTGTGGCTTTAGTCAACCATACGAGAGTTATTATTCGAGCTGGTTCTGATTACATCAATGCCAGCTTTGTTGAGGTGAGTGTATGCGAGCATTGAATTAGAATTACAGAAAATACAAGGTAAATTATTAAAACACTTTTACTCCCATAAAGGGGCAAGAATGCTAAAAAAGTCCTTGCACCATGGGCATGCCCATTTACTAGAGTTGGTTTTCAATAATTGTGCACACAGCAATGTGAGGCAGTGTAGCTACACTTAAAGGAAAATAGTAAGCATAAGAAATGTTGTAATTTAGTATATAATTTTTGGCTAATTGCTACTCAAAAATTCTTCACGATTAAATTGTTTAACGATGAGGTTTTGCTAACTACACTATTGAAGATGGTCAAAGTGAGTGATATTTTTTTAGTAGATTCACCAAATAGCTTTTTAGGTACGCAAAATGAAAATGGCTTACTTTGTAACCCAAATTATTTGCTGTTATTGTATGATTCCAAATTGAGATGTAATAATATTACCACATATATTTTGATTTTTTCTACACACAAGGCTAATATTAAATTTTTTTTTATATAGCTACGGTTTGTTTTAACCTAAAATGTATGAAATTAATTTAGGACTGAAAAAGTAATAACTCATTTTTTTAAATAGAATATGACATCGTAATGCATATAAATTGTATCAGGGTTATCGTCATAATGGAGCATACATTGCTACTCAAGGACCACTCCCCCATACTGTCAATGATTTCTGGAAAATGATCAGTGAACAACAGTGTAGATGTATTGTCATGCTTTGTAAAATCGAGGAAGACGATAAGGTATAGCATGTTTTTTGTCAATATACAATTTTAATTGTATTTCAAAAACAAATTCATAAACTCATGTTGGCTTTGTAGTCCCTAACCTTACTACATTACCCATACTTAATAGTAATGAGAATTTGATGTTGCGTGTATAGGAAGTGTGCCATCAATACTGGCCTCGGGGCAGAGGTACGACAACAGACTATGGCAAATATGCTGTAACATTCAAAGACAAGAAAGCCTTCAGTGGATATGTCATGAGAAAGTTTGAGATAGTTGAGAAACAGAGTCGCATGTCCGTGACACCAACTG
>WLWI01003424.1_pt1 | contig 13606 bp, 11 predicted proteins | sample 6701501 | NCBI WGS metagenome assembly WLWI01 (sample SAMN12718690, study PRJNA515312) | sponge metagenome | isolation source: marine sponge | host: Mycale hentscheli | place: New Zealand: South Island, Marlborough, Capsize Point | collected 2014-11-01
ACGTAATAACTATGAACACAGGTGATATGGAAAAATATTGCCCTAAGCCACATCCTGTTTACTTTAATGCATTTTCTATGTGGCAACAGTTATCAGGCTCTGTTCAGTACCTAATAAATACATATATTTGCACGTTTTAAGTGAATCTTAAGTGAATCTCTTATACAATAGAATATGTCTGTAAATTCTCTTGTCCCTCTTATTAACTAAGACAGTTGATTTTCTCCCTCCTAGATTCAGTCTGCGTACGCACGCAGCTATGTTGCGATATTTAATTGTATAGCTTATTGCTAGTTGTATACACACTCTAGTTTAGTTATTAGAACCTAATGCATAGTTTCCTATTTTAATGTACTTATAGTCGGCCATCTACTTTGATGGGCGTCGCCTCGTCATGTCCAGCGATGAAGTGTCCCTGGCGGTGGTCCCTCAGAGCCGGCTCTCCATCAGCAACCTCAAAACTCCGCCCAAGTTCTACCTCTTCAGCGATGCCTTTGTGGTCGTCCAGGTAACTCATGTGATAGTGGGCTTGCCATTCCATTAGTGAATTGATTTATTATTTAATTATTTCAATGATCCAGTCATTCTTGGCTGAAATAATTATAATAATAACAAATATATCTCAGTTCTTACTGCCCAATTATGTTTAATTAAAACTTAATCCCTGAAGAAGACTTCGACAAGAATTCGAAACATCGGGTTAAGTTTTAATTATTAAACGCTCATCTTGGCTTATAAGTGAACATATTATTATTATCTTTTTTTAACTTATCGTAGTTATTGATGGAGTTTAATTTTATCAAGAAAAATGAGATGTATTATGTTCACTTATGAGTATTAACACAGTAGTTCAATCGTACATATCTTTGTTGTTATAACTGCTATTATTATAGACTTTTTGTCATTGTTTTTTCTTTATTTATTTACTCTTTTTTTCTTTATTTGCTTAGAGTGGATGGATTGATGTTGATGCTTTAACGACCAAGCGCTCACCTTTAATACCAACCGTATGCTTGCAGCCTCTGTGTGTGTTTGTGTGTGCGAAGTGTCTGTATACATACATCTAGGTGTTTGTGTGTGTTTGTATGTGTGTGTGTTAAATGTCATGATGTTTCACTCGCGATCTTGATGACCACGCCTTCCTTCTTTTTCTGGTGCAATCATGATATATTCACTTACCTTCCTCGCAAGATGTCTTTCTTTTGTGTCAGAGTTACCTTTAAATGCTTCACGTCGCTATTTCTCTCAAATCACTCACTTCTAGGCTCAACTTCTTCTTGCGTTCATGTAACTTTAATTTTCTCTTGAGCGTCATTCTTATTTTTCACTTTTTGTCTCGTACACAGTATGTTTACATGGTCATGTCCTTGGTATTGGCCATTCATTTAAATGTAGATTAATTTATTTTTAGTATAATACATAGTTTAGTTTTATTTTTTAATTTGACCAAGTTACACTTTCACTATAAATTACATAATTCTTTTCTTTTTTTTTCTTTTTCTTTTTTTTTTAGTCCATTTATTTCTCTGCTATTGCAGTCTCTTTTTATTGCATTTTGTGTGTATATATGTACATATTGGCGCACAATTCCCGGGAAATTTCTATCATTTTAAGATCAGTGTGTTGTGTTTGGGGATTACTCATGCCACCCTTTACCATATCATCGCATGACTTCCTCCAAACTCTCTCATGTGTTTTGAACAGGGTGCGACCATTACCGAATATCCTCTGGACATAGTGTGGGTGGATCACATCATACCTACGGACAACCTGCAGATTCAGAGTCTTCAGCACATGTGAGAACCCTTTACCTATTATAGTTATATGGTGTTTGTATCAAATGGAGTATGTAGAGAATTGTCGGTTTTGCGATTGTGAGATGTTTGATATACACTGTATATTGACTTCCATAATGAGGAGCCCTTAGTTGTTTAGTTGTTGTTTAGCCACTGGCATGTCAGGACCACGCCTCCAGTCTAATGACAGTGTTATTGATTGAGACATCTGAATATAAGATATTGAATACATGATCACCTTCGAGTAATGGTCACATGACACATAACAGAGAACTAAACCAGTTTAGACTTTTATGCAGCATCTTCTTCTTTACACTCCAGCGATTACTTAGTTTAGATATTTAGGTTATATATTTAGGTTATATATTTAGGTTAGTTTAGATATTTATGCAGCATCTTCTTCTTTACACTCCAGCGATTACTTACCAAAAAACAACAAACATAACAAAAAAAACAACATTGTTTTTTTTGTTATGTTTGTTGTTTTTTGTTCTGATTGTAAAATATCATGACAAGCTGGATATACAACCTTCCTTAATATGCAGACTGCCTTTCTCTGAAGATTTGTTGTGAGTTTGAAGTCTTCATCTTTGTTTTAACCAGAGGAACCAGCTAGCTACAGACAAAAGATAAATCTTTACTTTGATCAATAGTTTGACCTTTTTACCTTTCCCCAGTCATGTGACCACTATGTGACCTCTTTAAATCAGGAAGTGGCTTTTTTATCATCACTTCCTAGATCCATGAGGTGGTTCGGTAAGGTGTCAGTGCTTACAAGGTATATTGTATGTATAGCAAAAAAAATCAAAAGAAAGAACACCATTCGTACACATGTAACTGTATGTTCATTGTATTTCAAATAGTCAGTTGATTAACTTGTCAAGTTCTGAAATACCATAGAACATGAAATGCATGGCACTTCATCTGGTTTGTCAGAATTGTATCTCTGAGTTCGTGGAGAATATGCTAATACAAAACTATACATGTATGTTCATGGACTTGAATGACTCTAAGGAGCTAAAAACTGGAGGAACGGGCGCCCGACCCAACCCTCTTTTTCACTCCGCTCACTCCCGTGATATGTATGTATGTATGTATGTATATAATTATTTCACTTCGTTGTAGGATGTGAACTTTTCTTACCAAACACTGAAAGGTTTTAAGGGGGGAGGGGGGATGACATGGCGTGCTGTAAAGAAAAATTAGGCACATGAAGTGTACATGTGTGACTAATTACATACGTAAATGAAAATTCTGTTATGCTTTCGGGGGAAAATTCACTGCAAAAAAGTTCTCGTTTGAAGCATAAAAATAATTTGTGAGTAAAAAATCATTTATATTACCGTCTTGTATGTAATGCCACACCCTCCTCTCCCCCATTTAATCAAACAATTATTTCTACACTGACATACACTACAAGTTTAGAAATGGCAATTATAACTAGCGTCTTAGTCTTGGCTAGTTCACATCATGATAGGCGTGGTCTGTTAGAGTAGCAAAGTTAGAAGAGATTGATTACTCTGACCTTCACACGCTAACTTCCCACAGGTCCTCATTCCGACTGGTGTTTCCTGAAGGTAGTTTGGAATTGCAGTGTAAAGAACTCATTCACAAGGTATGTATGTATGTATGTAATGCACCAGCAATCTAGTATCAATTCAGTGTCACAATTTGCTTACGTATGATATTCCTTATTCCGCAGTCCAAGTGGGTGATGGCGGTGGCTGACTGCATAGGCAACATGCTTCATATTCAACAGTTTGTACCTGGACGAGGGTAAGTAGAGAACTATGGAGTTGGTGGATGATTGTTGTTTGTTTGTGTGTTGTTGTTTTTTGTTTACTTGTGATTTGTTACTATTAATTGGTGCTATTGGTCAAGCATGGCATCCATCAACTAGTGTTATGTTGCTTAGTGCAATTAAAAGACATGTACATATAGCCAGCAATAATATTGCTGGTATTGAAATATAGTGTCTACATAATTATAGATTAATCATTGAATACTGCAGAATGTCACAAGAGTGTCGGCTAGCACCATGAAAATGCCACCGATAGACGAGTGATATTCCCGCGGTATCCAATGATTAATCAATTTATTGTGTACTTATCATGCGCGAATGGCATAGAAACCGAGTGGCTAATGTAATGGATTCTGCCAAGAAGTCTTTCGATTCTTTTTTTTTTTTTTTTTTTTTTTTTTTTTTTTTTTTTTTTTTTCCTTTTGATAGTCATTGAAAATATTTTCTCTAATATTCAAGGTGGAGTAGAAAGGGAATGTGAAAGGCAAGCAGTTCTGCCATCTTGTAATTGAGAGTGAACATTCAGTTAGTCTTGTCGATGAGGAATTACGGAAGTTGTTAGAAGACCAAAAAAACTGTAATACTCAAAATAAAACATTACCTGACTTGAGAACGTGGTATTGTTGGTGCAGAGGGATAAATGAAAAGCGAAATATTGAGAATATTCCACTTAAAGAGTTAGACAGACTTCTCGCGGAGTGCAAGCGGTAGTCTGTATGAACTGAGCACTCTTACTTCCATTCAAGGAAGTTTAGATAGACATCTGACAAAAGACCATCACAACAATATAGCATCATAAGAGATTCTGAGTTTAGCTCATCTCAACAGCTACTATAGCTAGTAAGAAGAAGTCTCTGCATTCATATGAAGCTATTTTATTTAACCAAATTAATGTAATTGGCACAGAATGGTATTATAGAATTAGCAGATCCTCAGGGGATGCAATAAGCGCAAAAATAAGCTTAGGGGGACGCAATAACCAACACAATAACTCCGGACTTCCCCTTTACTGCGGAATATTGCAGGCACACGATACTTTCCAATTCAATACATTTTCTATGTAAAGGCAGTCAATAGATTCAGTACACAATAAAAACTTTATTATTGCGCGATATAGAAACAAAGTTAAGTTATTTAAAGCTACAGATCTTGCAATTTGTTTTGGTTTATGAATATTTTTATTCATATTGATTGATTTTACATTATTATTTTTTCAAGTGACTTAAACTTGGATACCAAGTTGGAGTTGCTGAGGAAGAGAGAGTCCCTTGAGTACACCTTCAAGAGTCTTCCAGACATGAAGGATGGCCGCTACAAGGGAGAATGGAGGAACAGCAAACCTTACGGACGGTAAGTAATTAAGTACTTTATGCTGGAACTCGTAGTAGGGAAATTGAGGGGCTCATTTTTTTTATTTTTTTTTATTTTTTTATTTATTATTATTATTTTTTCTCTTTTTTTGTTTTTTTGTTTGTTTTTTTTTGTTTTGTTTTTTTGTTTGTTTGTTTTTCTTTTATGATGAGATTATTCATCTTGTTTCTCCAGTGGTGAGTTTACTCAGGAGACGACTGGTCTCTTGTACACTGGTGAGTTCAAGGAGGGCAAGTTCCACGGCAGTGGAGAGATGCACTGGTTCTCGGATAGAGACTCTCGCAAGAAGTACATCGGGGAGTTCAAGAACCACAACTTGGACGGCCATGGTGAAATGAAGTGAGTACTAAATTCACTCGTATACAATGTTTTATATTTTTCTGTCAATGAATTTGCCTTTTTGCAAACATCAAGAATAAATTACCTGTTTCATTACAGATCCTTTTGTCATGCATACATAATATTGATTTTGATTCAGTCTAATAATAGCACATTTTCTTGTTCTAACAGCCAATATTGTTAATTTAATCTTAACCCGACGTTTTGACGACTTCTTGCTGAAATCCTCTCAGTTGACCACTGAAGAGGACTTCGGCAAGATGTCTAAATGTCGGGTACGTTTTAATTAACAATATTGGCTGTTAGAATGAGGAAAATGTGCTATTAATATTGATTTTATACATGTATCATGAGGATTTGGTTGAGAGGGTGCAGAATGATTAGTTGACTGCAGGTCTGGTACATGTATTTAATAAACCACTAGAGTTATCTGTGGCATTGTTCTATTGTTGTTTTCCTGAAATGGTATGTGTGTTAGACTGATAAAGTAGTAGTATGTCAAGTATTAAGTTTATAGAATGCTAGTTGAATATGCCCATGAAGATTTTTTTTTGAGCTTGTATGAATAGCTACATCAGGGGCGTCGGAACGGGTGCGGCCGCACCAATAATTTAACAAAAAGGTGTGTGTCTATATTATTTTTCTACTCTTTACCTGATCTCGTGGTCGTCGTCTAATTTGGGCGGTCGAAATGACTTCTACCAGGTTAGATATCCTATATTGAGCCTTTGTAAGATTTTTAGGAAACTCCTCACCAGCCTGGCATCTACGCCCCTGTACATGAGTACCTAACATACATACACACACACACACACACACTAGTACTTACATTTCGTGTACATTGTTGTATATATATACATGTATGTATGTATCATATTTTTTCAGGTATTCCAATGGTGACATTTTTTCTGGTCGATGGGTCAATGGACTCAGGTCTGGATTTGGTAAAGGAGAGGAATCCAGCAGGAAAGGATCATTTTACATCGGTGGCTGGAAGCAAGACAAGAAGAACGGATACGGGATTTATGAAGACAAGATTAGGTAAGCATCATCACTAATTGAACTGTGTACTAATAATATGACAGTATTACGTGGCATTAGGCTGTATTAATGATGTGCATGCACAATACAGTGAGCTAAAACTGGTGTTGCTGTTATGGATTTTTTAAATCTCTGCAGTATCTTTATGTTTGCTATTACATGTACACATTTTTTTGTTTTGTAGTTATTACAAATTGGTTTATTTATTTATTTTTTGTTGTAGGCATGAAAGGTATATGGGCATGTGGGCGGATGATATGAGGTGTGGTCCGGGAATGGTCATCAGTTCTTCTGGCACATACCACGAGGCAGTGTTCACCAATGGATCCATCAGTGTGAGTTGAAGGAGACAGAGAGGTTAAGTAAACTGGTACAGGGATATCACAGAGAAAAATGAACTGGTACAGGGTCGTCAGGGGAATGGGTTGTTAGAGAGGAGAGAGTTTCAGGTGCAGGGTTTTCAGGGAGGGAGTTTTGTCAGAGAGTAGTGTGAATAGGAGATACAGTAAGAGACAAAAAAAGTTCTGGATTTCGTTCCGTAGTATGGCTGTAAAACGGTAGCTTTTAAAGCTGCAGACCAAAGTTTCGACAGGCACACAGCTATAACGAGGTCTGCACTTCGTAGGTCTTCTGTTAGCTACTGATGAACCTCCAGTAGTAAACAATCTAAGCCCGAGAAGGCCCTAACATCAAGAAAACGTCGATACTGTGCGGTAGTCGAACTAACAATTTTCTGCGAGACAACTTCGAATATGACGGCTTCAATTTTTTTTTACCAGAAAAGCTCCACCTCAGGAACCTGTAAACAAAAAATCAGAGCGTTTTATTGGATAAAAGATTTTTATTTATGTTTCTTAGAGTGAGGCGTGCGGTGAATGAGAAAGTTTAAACGGTAATGTGGTCGAACAGAACGACCGTTTTTTTACCAAATGGCGTACCGTTTGTCCCCTCCGTTTTTAATCGTGTAACGGACGTTCTACGGAACGGAATTCAGAACGTTACTTTGTCTCCTACAGTAGGTTGTTATTAAGACTGGACATGATTTTTTTTTGACTGACAGAGCAAGACTAGGTCAAACATGAATGGTGTTGTTTGTTTCCTTCGTTTAGGCTGGTCACGATGGTTTCGTGATAGATCCTAATGGAAGATCATTCATTGGCAAATTAGGACCCGACTTAAAGCTTATGGGAAAGGTAAGGGAATGTGATGAAAGTGTATTAAGTATGTATATTAAAAAAAAAAATCCATTTCTACCAAATTAATAAAGGCAATACAATAGTTTGTGTCAATATACTTGCTTTTTAAAGCACGCCATCGTGGGTATTTTATTTAGTACAACTGAACTGTAGACATGACATGTATGCAACAACTAGAGCTCAGGTGACCTCTGAACCCATGTACATGTATCATAGTGCTTTTGGCTAAGAATTAATGACATTATATTAATTTTTTTGTAGGGTACTCTGATATTGGACAATGGTACTAAGATAGAAGGGAGTTTTGGAGGCAGTTGGTCTAAGAAGATTGAAATACTGAAAGGAACTTTGGAAGATCCTGTTCATGCTTCAAGCTCAGAGGGTAAAGATATTGCGGCAACTCTCGCGGACCTGCAGTGAGTCACGTGTGATTTCTGTATGTGTCGTGCAACATGTGTGTATGTGCATGTGGAGGGGTGTGGCATGATCCCATGCATGCATGTAAGAGGTGTTAGATAGTCTGGCACACCAGCTTAATAGGAAAAACAAGAGTCCATGCCTTCAAAAATACAAAAAACAAACAAAAAGCAACGAGAAAATACTCTGCAAACATACCTAAATGTATTAGTGTGTACATTGGTTGGTTATAATCGTTGGGTAGTAAAATAATTTGTAATGTTAACTAAGACTAATACAATTTTCAATTGGAATATTTTAAATTTTGAGTTAAATTTTTAAAATATGTATGTATTTCTTATGGCCGCCAATAAGAGACAATGGTTCCCTAATTTTAAAAAGGAATAATTTAATTTATTCTTTGGCATTATTACTATGTATATAATATTAATTTTTAGAATAGCCAAGTTGGACACTCGAATTGGTAACTGCACTGTCTTTGCATGCAACAAGTGGCAGGAGATCTTCAAGGAGTGTGAGAGCACTCTAGGAGTGAGCGGAGATGCGGCCAACGATGTCTTCTCAGCCTGGAACAGATTGGCGTCCGATGCCTACCACAGGAGAAATGTACCGCAACCCGCCCTTCAGTCCCGTGCAACCTCCATGACCCCTCCCGCCAGACGCTCGAACTCACTGACGGGAATACGAGGACGGACGGTCAAGGTACCCGTACGGCTCATTCCCCTTGAGCGGGCGCGTGCTGCAACGTCATCGGATTTCGCTCGCGATGAGAGTTACTTAGCGGCCATTCGGAACTCCGTTGTATCCAGGAAGTCGATGCTGCAGCAGTTTGCAACAATGGCCGAGGGAGACGGTGAGGTTATTGAATCCAACGATGAAGTAGCGGACAATATGGAAAAACCAGACATTAGCAGGCCGATCAATTTAGAAGAATCTCTCTTATGTTGTTCTTATCCGTCTGGTTTGTCATATAAGGCATCCACGACGCCGTACGCACCACAAGCTGATCTGTCGGATGGTGGGAGTGGCTGTCTGAAATCGGCGTCTGCGTCTCAAATACTCGATGAAAAAGAGTTGGGGATGGCAGTGGGTCCTAAAGACGTGAGGGAGGGGATTCAGAGCTATGTTGACAAGGCATTCAATACTCCTGATCATCCTCTCGGAGCTCTCATGAACAAGTTAGAACTAGTTTACAGGTATTCATATGGTGGTATTGGAGCCAGCAAGTTCCTTCTTCCTCACGCCATAGCTGAGACCCACTCTCTCATTCAGAGAATACACGGAATAGTTAGGTGAGTACATGGACTGGTGCTTTAGAAGTTCTCACATGTGTGAATATATTGGTAATTTACTACTAGAGCACTAGTAATTTTATACATAATCCTTTGACTGTCCGAGTCGAGAATTCTCGGTGTTGTACCACTCTCAATTCTCCTGTTTTTTTAATCGATTATCTAGTACATAATATAATGTTTCCTTCTTTTTTTTTTGCTTATACGTTGCACTGATGTCGTACTTCCTGTAATAAAAAAATTGAACTGAGTGCACCAGAATTTGTTTTTAAATATATATATTTTTAAGTATGGCTACTGGAAAGCTTACCATTTGGGCGTCTAGTCGCGCAAATTTTTTTTATAGTACAGAATTTTGAAGCTCAGAATACAGCAATTAGAAGGTGAGTAAGCTTTGCACTATGTTTGAACCCCATAGCAACTCTGAGATCATCGGAAGTTGAGCTTCAACTAGAACCGTTAGAAGTTTGAATTTTTAGCTCTTCTCTTTGCAGACTAATATACTAACTCTTTTTTGCGTAATAGAAAAAGTTTGGGATTAATGTGCTTTAAAAATCAATTCTTGCTGGAATGTCTTTACAGAAAAGAAATTAAAAAAAATATATATTCACGCATTCTTCATGTTACCCAAATAGTCAACATAAAATTGACAGGAAAACGGTTAAGTATGGAAGGTTTTCACTAGTTATGTTAACTGCTATGTAGTTCAGGTAGGTATTGACCTACCAATCCCTTTGATTGCAAATATTGATTACAGCACATTATCTTTGTAGAAAGCCTGCCCTAGAATTTATATCTTCTATTGTTGTATAACGGAACTTTTTGTGGTTGTAGCAGTGTCTTGTATTCTATTTCTTGCTACTTGTGTCTTAGTGATGGTCTGTTAGCCATTATAATGTTCATTGTATTGTTATCAAGGGAGTGAAAGTTGATTATCATTTCACAATTTTTTTTTGTAGAATATTATTTCCTTTTCTGAGTAATGAAGACAAGAATTTGTCTCAACATGGTCACTCCAGGATTGATGGCAATAATAGTTCAGATCCTGAGGACTACTTGTCTATTGAATCAGGTACAGATATACATACAGGCATGCAGATTCTAATACTTGCCCTTAAAGAAAGCCGATACTTATTTACATTGTACCTAGTGATGGAAAGTGATAATTATTATATTGTATTTAATTGTTAGAGCAAGCTGTAACCTTGATAATCTAAGGTGCAATACTTGTAATTTATAATTTTATGTTTGTAGATAACAATTTATTTACTTTTATTCTTTTGTTTCGTTTTTTTTTTTTTTTTTTTTTTTTTTTTTTTTTTTTTTTTTTTTTTTTTTTTTTTTTTTTTTTTTTTTATTTTTTTTTTTTTTTTTTTTTTTTTTTTTTTTTTTTTTTTTTTTTTTTTTTTTTTGCTTTTATTCATTGGATTAGTTAGTCAATTTTCTTATTCTAACAGCCAATATTATGCTAATTAAAACTTAACCCGACATTTAGACTTCTTGCCAAAGTCCTCTTGACCCCAGAAGAGTACTTCAGCAAGAAGTTGAAATGTCGGGTTAGTTTTAATTAAGATAATATTGGCTGTTAGAACGAGAAAATTAGCTTTTATTATAATTATTTCAGCTGAGAATAACTGAATCATGATTAGTTAGTCACTATATCATAGTGATTGATAGCATCCATTTCCTTCACTGTGTGCAGGTTACAGTCTTCTTCATGCACTGGTATTCACTCGTCTGTACCCTGTCCTCATCAACTTGTATGTCCTTCACCATGATGACCAAGATCTCACCTACAAGAAAGGCCTGGAGATTCTGAAACATTTGGACGATGAGAAACTTTTACGTCACATCCATTTTCCAGAGTGAGCAATACACCATTATTGTTTAAAACAGAAAAGAAAGTCACTTCATAATTTCTTTCTCAGCCTTCTTTACTCATTAAATGTATTCTCTCTCTTTCACAGACTTTTATTAAACAATACAATATTAGAAATATTTGGTCGATATTTAATTTAAATTATTTAAGCAAGCAGTCCTGAGTTTGATTCCCGTTGGCGACCAAATAGTTTTAATTCTGTATTGTTTAATAAGACTGTGTGAAAGAGAGAAAATACATCTAAAAAAAGAAAGTCCTTTAGTCTATAGATCTCCTTACTCTCCTTACTGGACTGTATGTTCATTTTCTTTCTCCTAAATTTTTTGATGCTTTTATAAACTTGTAATCAGATTATTTATTTGTTTCTTTTTAGCCATATTTGCTCCAAAATGATGGGCAAAAATGCTGACAGTGAAATTTTAACGGTTAGTCTGTTAGTACTTACTGTTTACATTGTGTTTATTTAGCTTCCTTATATGATTTGATTAGGGATTAGATGAAGCCTCCAATACGCTGAGAGTAATAAAGTAAGCGATGCGATTATAACGTTATTTGATTTTAATTTATTTACATTACTTTTTTTTGTTTTCTTTTAGCTGTCTGTTCACGCCAGTGGAGTTCTTGGAACACTTTAAATTGGCATTTTCACAGCTCAATAATGTAAGTCATACACACTTATACATTATGTACAGTAGGAGACAAAATAAAGTTCCGATTCTGATCCGGACAGAATCTGAAACTTTATTTTACTTGTCTCCTACTGTACGTCCATGCTCTTGCATATTTTTCTTGTAAGGTTAAAGCATATAATAGTATAGTGGGCTCTGTACTATATATATATGTTTTTTCTTTGTACCAAAAAATTGTTATGTTAATTTTACTAAATTAAAGCATCTTCGAAGTGACTTATGCCAACTCAACAAGCTCATAGATAGTTCTTTATCTCATTTATTTATTTATTTATGTATTCCTATATTTATTTATTCATATATATTTATATATTATTTATTTATTTATTTGTTTATTTTTTAACGCAGATCACTCAGTTGTCAGGAGACTTCCTGCTACCAGCCACTGTTTACATCCTGGTCACAGCAAAGTAAGACAGCACATTTAAACATTAGCTAATATACATAAATATAGTGTTGTTGTTGTTTTTAATTAGTTAAATATAAGAATATTAGTAATGAAAATCGGGAAAATGTAGTTTCTGTTTGTATTACGAATCCCAAAACATACTAAGTAAAAGTTTTAGAATCACATTGTATTATTGTATCCTAATTTGTATATTATTTGTATGTCTAATTGTATTATAGTATTGCACATCTTGGAGCATATCTTCACTTCCTCATGGATTTCGCTCACACTCAGTCAGAAGATGAGTACACCTTAGTCACTTATGAAGTAAGAATAATAATGAGTATTCACTCCTTAATACTACATTCTACTCTACTGGCCTCTAGTCATGGTTTTTCAGGGGGAAAATAGCTACAATCTATCCACTAGTGACATTTCCAGCTGGTCTGATATTACACAAGCTGAAGCTATAACAATGTACTATTCAATTGTTGAAATGGGTGTGAGGTGTGGTCAAAGTGCCGCTCTACTTGCTTTTTCTGGAGAAACACTGATTTTTTAATGGTTGTTTACTTTTGGTGTTTTTTTTTAGTTGTTACTGTTTTTTATTAGAATTTTTTTGTAACTGTAGGAACTATTATAATCCACCATCTGACATGTATATATGCCCTCTTTAAATGAATTTCCTATGCAAGCCATTCATAAAGAGTGTAGTTGAACATTTTAGAGAAGAAAAACATGATTTTTACTGTGGAACGAAATTATCAAATGTCATTTAATATCTATTGTATTTTCATATTGGAATTTAACTATGGCAAATAATTGTTACTCAATAGTAAGAATTGACTATCTTAATGAAATAAGCTGTAACTACTAATGTTATGCTCTTTGTATTTTCCCTTTAGGCCGCCTATAACTTCATCAAAAGAAGTTACCCACCCCTCCCAGTATCATTATAACAGATTACATCATTTCTGATTATTTATAGAATTGCTAATCACCACTTTTGGAATGAAATTTGTTGATTGTAATAATAAATTGAACCTATTTCTTACTATAAATAGTGTGTTTGTGTGCGTGGAAGTTGAAGTGGCTAATAGGAATTTGTTTATCATGTTCTATACACTTTAGCTTCATATAGCTAGCTATAGTCAGGAAGAAAAAAAACTTTCATCATCCTCAGCATTTAGGTGATCAGCTAAGCTTGCGTTGCAGTTATAGTAATAATGTGGCTTGACATTGATTTTTGTTTGCTATACAAAATAATTATCACCATGCAAAAAGTAGAGAATACTGATGTGTATTGGGAAGTGTATAGCACTAGAATAATTGAGTTATACTCACATATGTATTTCAGTGGAATACACATATGTAAATGATATGTATTCTAAAGTAAT
>WLWI01003426.1_pt1 | contig 13602 bp, 18 predicted proteins | sample 6701501 | NCBI WGS metagenome assembly WLWI01 (sample SAMN12718690, study PRJNA515312) | sponge metagenome | isolation source: marine sponge | host: Mycale hentscheli | place: New Zealand: South Island, Marlborough, Capsize Point | collected 2014-11-01
TTGAATTCTTTTGCCGGTACAGTTAAAACTTGACAACTTAAGGGACTTCCATTTCTATTCGAGTTAGTGGCGGTGGTAAGTCAATGCGCTCTTTGTCATGGTTATAAGCCGTGCGCACAGTATTTACTTGAAAATACATTGTCCACTAGACTACTGCGAAAGTAAGTCTGTGTAGGTGCATGTCCAGCTGTGCCAAAGCATTGTGTGTTACAACCACTACTTAGCTAAATAATATCACAAAGAAAACTTTTAAATAACGTGTATTGTTTTGTTGTTGTTTTTTCCTTCAATTCAAGTAGTCGCAGAGAGTTGTTACTATGGCACTGAAATCCCTTTACCCTGTATGCTATATTTAAAAACTTGTCCTTATTTTCAGTAGCTTCAGTGTTAGAAGTCAATAAAAATAGTATAGTCTTTAGGCTCGCTTGCCATTTGTGCTCAAACACACCACTAGTACATACGCACAGAATCACTAACAATAAATACGTTACGACCTTTACGTACGCTAATCTAAATGACACAAAAATCAAACACTAAAACTAGTGATGTGCTTGAGCACAAATGACGAGCGAGCCTAAAGACTATACTACTTTTATATGAATGATTTTGAATTCTAACACTGAAGCTACTGAAAATAAGGTCGAGTTTTTTAATTGCTCATACATGGTAAAGGGATTTCAGACAACTCGCAGCAACAGTTTGAATTGAAGGAAAAAACAACAACAAAACAATACACGTTATTTAAAAATTTTCTTTGTGATATTCTTTAGCTAAGTAGTGGCTGTAAAGCACAATGCTTTGACACAACTGGACATACACCTACACAAGACTTACCTTCGCGGTTAGTCTAGTGGACAATGCATTTTCAAGTAAATACTGTTGCGTATGGCTTATAACCATGCCAAAGAGCGCATTGACTTACCACCACCACTAACTCGAATAAAAATGGACGTCCCGTAAGTTTTCACGTTTTAACTGCACCCGTAAAAGAATTCAAAACGGTAAACAATTCAATTTCTAGGGTGATACGGGTACTGATCGATAAACTGAGGATTTTGTTTAGTGACGTTTGGGACGGGATCGACCACCGAACTAACACAAAAACGCGAGGGTCAAAGTACAAAAATGCCTTACGTACGTCCATACATACTGATAAACAAACATCCTTGATTTTCAATTGTGTTACCCCTGTAAGTGTCTCGCTCGCTACGCTCGCTCGCCAACTACTGATGTGCTTGAACACAAGTCTCTGTCTTCTTCTCCATGTTCTCTTTACCTACTCTCCTTCTTCTATCTGTCACTGGAGGCCAGACCCACACCTACTACTAATTTATGCTTTGTTTTTCATACTTTGTGGGTAACTTTTTATACAACAAACAGACACAATTTATAAAGAATAAATTATTTGAGATTAAAAAACGAGTTGGCGTTTTTATAGTTCAGCTCCTACCATTATATATTCCATTATAAACAATTCAAATAATTTTTCATCATAATTTGAAGTTTTACATTGAAATAGTCAAAATTATGATAATTTCTCTCTTATTTCATTATCCTTAATATGCACAGCCCTATTAAATTCATTATGCAATTTTAATCACAGGTCTAATGTTTGATTCATTTTTAATAATTGTTGAATCATTAATACTACATGCAGCATACTTCACTCACAGCAATAGCTATTAAGATCGAACAAGCAAATTCATCACTGTTTTTCATGTCACCTCCACATAGTAGCTGGTTTAAATTCTTTGAAAAGATACTTGACTTGTGAAGTTTGAGATCAGCTTTTACGACTGACAACTCATAAGCAAGAAAGAAATGAGTCATCACTAATGTGATTACTTGAATATTAATTAAAATGTGAAAGTTAGTATATAATTGTGTAAACCTAACATGCTGTTAAATTATGGAGAGAATTGTTTACATAATTAGCTACATATTTATAATTTTAGATATGTTACACAACAAGTTAGGTGAAGATCAAACAAAATCCGTGTGATAGAACAATCATGCCGCCCGAACATGTCTGTATACTAACTATAATGTGTGTACAATACATATAATATTTAATTGTGAAGACAAATATTACAAACAGATCAAAGAAATAGCTATGGGTCTCCCTTATCTCAAGTTCTTGCATGGAAGAATTTGAGAAGAATTCACAGTAAACCTCACAATTGGAAACCAAGTCTCTCCGTCATATAGGTAAACCATTGTGTATTGTGGCCACATTCGTCAGTAAAGTTAACAGATTTCCACTGACACCTAAACAAACCAAACTGATTCAATACAATTCACTATGGAACAAGAACAGAACAATCAATTGACATTCATGAATATACTTATTAGAAAAGATGACAAGCAATTGTATAGTATTAGGGTTGGTAACTCTTGGTATAAAATTGGCCACAAAACTTTCTAGGTCTTCCTACACCCCCTGCAGATATTTTAGCAGCTGCTCTAACCTGGTTGGATAGGCTTCACTAGAGGAAGGTAGCTATAATAATACAGACAACTAGTAAGCTAGGCTGGTTGCTATAATTATTAGGGATCCAGAGGGTAGTGAGCTTGGCAATATATCTTGTGATAATGCCAGTTATCTCACTGGTCAAATACCTAATATTAACATTGTGAAGATATCTATTGTGGAATTAAATCACTTTTTCAACTGTTTATTAAGGTTCTTAGTACTTTCTAAGTAAGTATTCATAAAGAGCCCATGTCAATATCATAGTAAACATTGCCCAGAATTTTGGTGACTTTGAAAAGCAAATATTTGGAATGAATCATCACGATGGTTTTAGCCTAATTCTAACATAAGACTTGCTTATTACTGTACTATAACAAGAAACTTGGAGCTAGCTAAAAAAGCTGTGTTTTTAAAGGAGAAAGGAACCTCATGTTCGTTCAAAAGGGCATAAGTACAAATTCATGCATAATCAAATATATATCAGATTTTCAAATTGTACACCTCTAGAAATATTTTGCTCATTTCGCTTGTTCCATAACTAGTGTTATTCTTGAGCACAAATAGCAATCGAATCTTCCTAGTTAGGCTACATAAAACAAATTACTATTATACGAATAAATTTATCTTTTAACACTCTAGCCAGTTAAAAATGGTCTATAGTTTTTAATTACGTATAAATCGTAAAGGAATTTCAGTGCCATGGTAACCACTACGGCAGCTATTTGACTTAAAAAAAAAAATGAAGCAACAAAGGTGTGAACCCTCAACGCTACTACACACTACCAAGATATTACAATATCATCTCAGACCAAAATTTAAAAGAAATAGATTAGATATTTTAATTTGGCATCAATATTGCTCGAGCAATGAAATGCACCATGCAAAAAATGTTATACTTATGTGAAACCACGTATGTATAACAAAGTTATACTAGTAGTATACATACCCTATGTAATCTTGATGTTTACTTGTGGAGTATAACAGAAGCATACTCCACTTTAGAAAGCCCAATGTTTTATCGTGGTGTGTATACTAAAATGATGGTCAAGTCCAATGTTTTATCCTGGTGTGTACACTAATTATGCTCAAGTCCAATGTTTTCACTAGGTGTGTATACTAAATGTACTCAAGTCCAATGTTTTCACCCGACTTGTTTAGCTATGATATGATGATGTTCACTAACACTTTGTTTTAATTAATTCATTATGTACTGAATTAAGGGAGTGTTCCTGTTAGCTCTCTGCTAACTTAAAATAGCTTATATATAATAATGAAAGATATTCCAATGCAAATACTAGTTTCTTTTGAGGTTACCTTACACAAGAAGAGACTTAAAAAGCTTTGTGAACCTGAACTTTAATTTAATGTATGTTGTTTACAATTTGCTTTACCAAGCAAAGTGTACAAACACAGTAGACTAAGTAACACCTGAGGTAAACTAGGTATCTAATTTGCTTTACTGAGCAAAGTGTACAAACACAGTAGACTAAGTGACACCTGAGGTAAACTAGGCATCTACTGGAGTTTACTGAAGTGGTAAGTTTACAGGCAGTACCACTAACAATACCCGTAGCCAGGGGGAGGGGGGGGGGTTCGTCGAACCCCCGCTTTGAGTGACCCGAAGTAAATTATTTCGCCACACCTCACATTTAACTTAAGGAATATCGTATCGCAGTGGAATTTTCTGCTATTTAGCTATAATCCCAGGGTATACTTCATACTCTATATATGGACGGCCTAGTCTGATTTCAAGGTTTCAGTGGCACTGATAAAGCAAGCTACGCTACAAGTATTCTTTTTATGGTGTGCCGTAAGTACTTATTTAGATAACTTATAGTACGAAAGGCCTATTAATGGTTCACTGTTTGTGTACAACTCACGGTAGTGGTTAGAAGCCTGGTTACACGAGAACGATATAGCGCTAGCAGTTTACCGCTTATTGCCGATAGTCAGCTGTTCAATGAATATATTAATAGAACACATAGAACATCAGACAAATTATTAGTTTTGGCATAGGCTCCAACTGTCCTGGAATCTGCGGGACAGACTCAAATTTTACCTTTGTCCCAGATCCTTGTTTGACATTGCTCACCTTCACTACTAAGTGCGAGTAAACTGCGCCACGGTTATCTTTTCATCTGGTAAAAGGTCACATTCAATCTACGGTTTCATTTTGTGCTGCAAAAAACAATTACTGATCAACATCCAAGTTTGAAGCATTGATTTTCAATTCTAAGCAATATACCCTTTGCAGTTACGTAATTATTAATGACGTAATTTAGAGGGCGGCCATTTTGGTGCACAACCTACCCGTGGCTTAAACCACCATCAGCTGAGAGGGCTGCGATACAACTGCCAGCCAAAAGGAAGTGTATGTTGCCAGGGTATTTCTTGTCTTTGCAGGACAAGGACGGAAGGAAGAGGTACGTGGAGAAGTTGATGGCCATTGGGGGTGTAGATCCTTATGAAATACCAAAGAATGAGTGGCAAGATGATGTAGATTTGTGGCATGGTATAACTTACATCAACTTGGGAATGTATTTACTCCTGACACCTTTTAGTCCATACACTAGAGAATATCTTGTGAATTGTAAGAGTTTAGATTATTACAAAAAAAATTGTGTCTGGATGGGTCAGGGAAGTATTGGTGAAAGATTTTTCAGGTGTGAGAGCTGTTATTGGTAAGGTAAGAACTTAACATAATTAGTGCTTCACATTATTTAGCTGTGTTTAAAATTGGATAGGTGAATCAGTCAATGAGCTTAAATAAGAAGCCTCTTACTCCCTGGATCATTGCTGAAGGTACTGGGAAAATTATTTCTGCTCACTGTGACTGTATGGCAGGCCTGGGGGAGTCCTACTCTCATGTTGCTTCTCTGCTGTGGGCAATTGAATCAGGAGTCAGAATCCGAGATTCCGTGGCGGTAACCCAAAAGAAGGCTTACTGGGTTATTCCCAATGGAATCAAAGAGTCCCATATGCTCGAGTAAGAGATATTGAATTTACTGAAAAAAGAAGTGTTGGACAGCTGTTGAAAAGGTGATTTTTCAGTAAATTCAAGATCTTCACGTTCTTCTACACCAAGAGCAGCAAAATCGCCTTCTCCTATAATCAAAACAGGAGATTGTATTAGCAGGATGAATAGTTTCTTGGTATCTTTAGCAGGTTGCTTATCTAAGCCAGCTATTCTCTCATTAGTAGAGCCCCACATCCAAGTATATTCCAAAAGCTGCTGATGGTAGTCTTCCACTGTGTTTAACTACACTCTATAAAGCTTCTTACTTAAAGTAAGAATTATTCAGAATTGTTGACTATTAGTAAAGAAGTAAAAATTGAAGTGACAAAAGAGGAAGTTGACCAAGCTGAAATTATTACTCGCTCCCAAGTTCAATCACGTTTGTGGCAAAAAATGCGTGCAGGTAGAATTACTGCTTCACGCTTTAAAGCTGTGTGCCACACTGATCCATTAAATCCCTCCAAAAGTTTGATTATGAGTAATTGCCATCCTGAATTGTCTAGGTTTAAAAATGCAGCAACTCAGTATGGTTGTGAGCATGAAACAATTGCTAAAAAAAAATACACCACTAATCAAGCCATGTCCCATCATAAATTTGAAGTGAAGCCATCAAGATTTTGTATTAGTACAGATTACCCTTTTGTTGGTTCTTCTCCGGATGGCTCAGTTAATTGTTCTTGTTGTGGTGATGGTATCTGTGAAATTAAGGTAATATTATAAGCATGAGTAGCTAGCCATTTTAATCAACTATGTTACTCACCAATAAATGTATACAGTGTCCCTATGGTCATCGGGAAAACCATATTGTACATGCTGTGAAAGATACTTCATTTTGCTTGAAAGAAGATAGTGGCAAATTTCTATTGAAGCATGATCATGCCTACTATTACCAGGTATATTCTTAGTTAATGTTTAAAAAAATTATTTAACACCCTTATTTTCTGTATTAAGGTTCAGTGCCTGCTATTTTGCTTACGGAAGAGGTACTGTGACTTTATAGTGTGGATGGAAAATGACATGAACGTTGAAAGAATTTATCCAGATGAAAACTTTGGAAAGTTAACATTAAAGCTAAAGCTCTTTTTGAGCGAGCAATTCTCCCCCAGACAAACCTCAACAACTTACTGATAAAGAACTGCATTTTTTACAACAATACAGCAGTTGTTGGGGCTGCAGTTTACCTGCAAAGTGTTGAAACGGTGGATATAGCTCCTCTTCTCAAAATACCACAATTGATTGGAAAATTTTATTCTCGTGTTAACACACATGAAGAGAATCAGACATGCAGTTCATTGGTAGGCCCCGAGTATTCTAAAGTAGTATTAAATATTCCTGAAAGCTCTGAAGAAGCATTAGATATTTCAGAGTACCCTGCTGAAATATTAAATGTCTCTGAAACCCAGGTAATGAAGTGCAAATATGTCATAGTGTAGATATTTACAAAATATGTTTATATATTAAGGAAATGACATACTGCTATTGCAATGGGCAGGAAGAGGGTGAAATGGTGGGGTGTGATAATCCAAGCTGCAGCTATCAATGGTACCACCTCCCTTGTTTGAAAATGGATTCTCCACCTAAAACTAAATTCTGGTACTGTCCAGATTGTCAAAAACTGCCCAAATTTCAAAGAAAACAAAAAATACAAAAGTGTTCATAGGCGTAACAAACTATCTGTTTCTCATGTAGTTTTTTATTGTAAAATATTATTAATGCAACAGTCAAAAATGAAATTCCATCGAAAAGGAACAACTAAATCACAAAATTTATCAGTCCACATGACACACGCACAATTTTGTTAAAAGTTGTTACTATAGTATCATTTTGAGTGAGAAAATCTATTGCACTCAAAATTGAATACTTCTTTCTGAGGTTGCCAATGACTCTTTCCACATGAATGTGAACATTAGCTATACTCCTTGTTTGCTCTACATCTATCGCATAAGTTGATTTTTTCCTTTTGTAAAGGCTGGAATTTTTAACTGTGAACTATATGAGCCAACAGAATCATGTATATCAAAACCACGATCTGCTAAGATGGTATCGCCAGGATTTAAATTTTCTAGAAAATTGCTGTGCTCTGTAATATATTTGTCACTGGTCCTCCCACCCCAGCCATCTGATATGTAGCTAACAGTTCCTTGTGGAGTTATTCCAATTAAATACTTTACTGTATTATGATGTTTGTAAGCTGAGTATGTTTGTGCTCTGGCCAGTAAATTGGTAGCTTTTTCGTAAAAATCTCAAAGCAGTCAATAATGACTACGCAGCTTGGGCAGAACTGCCTAAAATCCATAGGCATAGTTTTTCTCAGAGTATCTCTATCTGGCCACAATATTAATGGCTTTAATTCTGCATACAATATGTCAAGAACAAAGTGAAAATTACGACTAATTGTAGAACAGTGTACTTTGAACCTATATGCAAGATCCTGGCAAGCAAGATTAAGCCGCAATCGCATAAGAACCACTAGTAATTGCTGAAAAGGGCTTAAAGCTGATCGCTTCATCAAGGAAGGTTTATATGCTTAAATAAGGTACATACAATCTCCCAGTTAGAAAGACCAGTATAGTACAGGACCTTATCGTCATTCTTCAAAAAAACTTCTTTCATCCAAAACCATAGTTTCAACTTCTTCTTTTAGTCTTTTCACCTCTTTTTCTGATTCACGTAATGTTGCACTCACCATCTCCAGCTCTGTTTGCAAACCATTCATTTTGTCTTCAAAAACAGGTTCCAGCTCACAGTTGGCTGCAACCGGACTTTCAAGATTAACACTTCTTTGAGTAGCTTTATCAGAAACACCATCATGACTTGTCTTTTCAATTATATCATCAGCATCAGAAGTCAACATCTTTTTGGAGCTTGGCTTAACAAGTGTGGTAGCCAACCTCTTTTTTGAATTTCGTTCAGCAATCCTAGCAGAACGCTCCTGGCTACTTTATAGTTTGATCCAGTTTCCATGTTCTATAATTGAATATCCTACACTTTGTAACATAGCCCAACAGCACACTTCAACATTAACTCTCAGTGACCTACTGCACCCACAACAATCTAAGGCCATGAACAAGACAAAATACTTTTTCACAGAATTATTGACACAATAAATTAAATAACGATCAATTCTTTAAATGATTGATCAATAATATGAATTAATTTGAATCATTTTGAAGCCTACAAAGCAATACAAGTACATACTACAAGTCCAACCACAGTCTGTAAATTGATAATAATTAGTCACATTTGTCATACCAGATTTTTTAATATCAGACCAAGCTTAGTATGTTCTGATATTTTGTCTGAGCATTGATGAATAGTTACAATCCACACTGCATACATACATACGTACATACATATATACTTATTTTTAATTACCCGCACACTAGTGCTGTTGGGTAAAATGATTGCATTCATTTTAATTGTCCATAATATATTATATTCCATGCATTCATTTTAATTGTCCGTAATATATTATATTCCATGCTTGATATCTTCACAATAATATTTTTAAGTTTATGACCCATGACATATTTTACGATATCAAAGTTCATATCTAAAATGATATCTCCATTGTTTGGTAAGACACAATCATACATAAAGAATTCAACACATTTCATGCAAACAGTTAATAGTGTATGCTTGAGATCTGATGAAATGATGGTGAGTTTTGATGTGTCTTTGCTGTTCACCAATGTTCCAATAGACGAGGCAGTATCTGAGATCAGAGTTAAGCTCCGGAATGATGAAAGTCTAGATGAGAGAACATGTCTATCTCCTGAGTGTATCACAGAATTATTAGTGGTCTGCCTTAAGTCAACTTACTTTAGGTACAACGGGAACTGTTATGAACAAGTAGATGGAGCAGCCATGGGTTCTCCTGTTTCCACAGTTGTGGCCAACTTGTACATGGAATTCTTTGAGGAAGAAGCTTTAAACTCAGCTCCAGTTAAACCTGTATTATGGAAGTGATATGTAAGATGACACCTTTTACATAGTTAAGAAAGAAGTGAAAAACATTGTTGGACCATTTAAACTCTGTAAGACCTTCTATAAAATTTACCATGGAATCAGAGGAAGATAGTATAGCTACCTTTTTTGGAGTGCTTTTTAAAGAGAGAGTGTGATGGTATGCTTACATCCACTGTGTACAGAAAACCTACACAGACAGGTAGATACCTTCACTTTAAGTCTCATCATCCTAATCATGTAAAGAGAGATGCTTGTATCAGAGAGCTAGGAGGGTAATTAATATGAGTGAAAACTTGAAGGAAGAAGAGAAACACCTACACAAAGTACTTCAAAGTAATGGCTATGACAACGCAACCATTAGGGCAGGCTCTAAAGAGTTAACTTCTAAAGATCACACAGATACTGAGCAAGAGAAAGGTTTGAACTATTCCGTACATAGCAGAATTGAGCGTGAGCATTCAGAGAGTGTGTAGAGACTTTGACATCAAAACAGCATTTAAGTCGGGTAAGACATTAAGATCACATCTTACTAAAGTCAAAGATACAATACCTATTACAACAGAATCATCCCATAATGTACAGTATACCCTGCAGTTGTGGTAAAGTATACATAGATGAAGCAACTAGAAGGCTTGAGCAGAGAGTAAAAGAACATCAGGATGCTTGTAAGAGAGGTGATGAGAATGTTTCATCCATTGCTTAACATGCTTGGCAGCAGCATCACCCCATTTAATGGGAAGAGGTAAGAGTTGTAGATAGAGCCAGTAAGAATGGTGAGTTGATAATCATGGAAGCTCTACATAATATACAGATGACACCTGACAACAACAAGTTTAACAGAGACATAGGTTTATAGCTTCCAGGATGCTGGCTGTCCATGCTGCGTGCAAATCACCCTCCAGGATATAATAAACAGTAAACGTGCCCTCCAGAAATCTTGCTGTTTACTTCTTGTTATTATATCACCACGGAGAGTTCAACCTCAGTTGACCCCTGAAGAGGACTTCAGCAAGAAATTGAAACGTCGGGTTAAGTTATAATAAAAAATATTGGCTGTTAAAAAGAGAAATATTTCCTATTAATACATTCATAATATCAAAACTTAACTGAGTTTCACTGAATGTCTCACTTGATTTGAGATGAGTAAGTCCCCACCTACATGTAGTGTTTTTGGGTCAACAGATATGCATAACATTTATAGCTATTGCTGGGAAATATTTTTTAATAAAGTATTTTGACTAATCTAATACTATTTAATAAAAATGTAGATGATCCAGATTCTGACCTATAGTCATAGGCTGGTCAGTCTAGCTCGAGATAACAAAAAATAGAATCTTGTAGCTTAAATTTAGTCTTTTGACACCTATAAAGTTTCAACCCTGAAGACATGTGTATGTTATCTACTGTACACAAAAGATGAGATGTATTGCTTGGTGGGGAGTGGGGGTGCATGGAACATACCTGTACTAGGTCAGATTGGACACATGCCTATGCATCTGGTAGAAAGTTATTTAACTTAAATCTGGTGCAATCATGCCCTAATGCTATCAAGGGGCTAAGACTACTTCACCTTTTAGGTTATTTTTACCACTGACATTTGTGCATCAAGTGGTAGTTAATGGTTCACACAAATCTGTAGCTCTGTTCATTTCCCACAAACACATGTTTAAAATATAGACTCTGCAGATTAATTGTAACAAGTGGCTATGTCAAGTTGTTAAAGAGAACTACTACTATATAAAATGTGGTTGTGGTTGCTTTCCACTGATACCCAGCAACGAAACCCAACAAACCGTCAGTGGATACAATGAAGCAGCTTGATGTCTACTGCCAAATCAAAAGGTGAAGTTTTTTGGTTGTTTTTTTTTTGTTTTTATTATATATTTGTTGCAAACAGTACTCAAAATAATTAAGAGATGTGCTTCAATTGTAGACACCTTAGCTTTTGCAAAGCCCTCCTGGCTCTCACAAGGAAAGGTTGTGAGTACACTGAATTTGTGTGGGTGTGCATTAAAATGCTCATAAAAATATTTACCTCTCTCTTTAGTTAATCTTTAACCTGCTATAGCTATTTGAACTACATTTTTTATTGCACATTTACTGGAAATTGTGTTTCTGACATTTATAAAGATATTGCTTTGAACTTCAATAAATTTGTTCTCTTCCCAGCTAATAAATATAAACTCATACTAGGATGTTCTATGATAATGCTGAGGCCATTGCATTTTCAAGAATTTATATGTTGTTAGTATGTTGCTTTTTTCACCACTTTTTATCTAACCATTGTGGAGATTAATTTACTCTAAGATGAACTTCTTCAAACCCTATTCAATTGAAATTTTCCATTCTTCAACCCAATGGGCACTCACACTAACTGAAAAGTATGGGAAAGAGGTTGCTGCCCTTCTTTTACCTCTTATGATGCACTCTCTGATATCCTGCAATTAATAGCACTATAATGTCATCAAAATGTATTCAAAATTAAAGACCTAAGCTTAACTTCAAAGTTAATACTAGCCAGTATCAAAATTTCAGTCAAGATTACCTTTTCATAGGCTAAAAGTACATAATAGAAATGAGAAAAAATTATCTCAATCCTTCTAAAAACACCGAATGTATATTCATTTTATAGTCATTAAGAATTAACATAACACTAACGAGAGTGTGTTTAATAAAACACTAATTGCTTGATATATTGAGCATGTTCAAGTATGTTTTCTTTCATAATTTAACATGGAATCCTCTCTCTCAGGCGTCTGATTTGGTCGTTGACTCACCTTCATCCAAGCATTATACGATGCCGCTGCTCCAATTGTCAGGCCAGAAAATAAACCAGTAATTGCTCCAGCTACTCCTCATGGCAGCATCAACGGCCATGCCAATGGGTTCCCCAATGCTCCTGCTGCTGCACCAATTCCACTTTTCCAGCTCCAGCTGCTCCACCAGCAATGGTTGGCCCCACTGTAGTAACAACAGCCTTGAAGTTATTTGATGTTAGTTTTCCTTGCAAAGGTGCTGTTTTGGTATTGATTTCATTCATAGTCACCATAGTCCAAACTAACTGCTTCAGGAATGCCTGGAATTATGTTGGGGTTGTGTTCAGACTCATCAGAATCAGGACATAGTTCCTTGCATATGGGTACAGCAACTATTCCAGGGTAGCCACTGTTTTGTCGAGTGTATTCATTCTGGTAATCAAGCGCAGTATTTACTTTATATTCTTTGTTCAAGGTACTATTAAGCAATTCTCGAAAGGTAGTAGAGTAATCAGTAATACATCGTTTGTACCTCTCTTTGTCACTTGTACTCCGTACTAGATCATCACTAAAGGTAGGACACATTTTCCCCATATTCTGTCATGGAGGCAATCTTGCAATTGGATCAAAATATTTCGATTTGTATCACTATTAATATTGCCAGAGTTTATGGGCAAGCACGATAGAAGAGTAATGTCCAACCCTTTAATAGCGTCTGTTGACAATTGTTTCACTTTTTTATCAGGTATCTTTGTGCTTCCAAATCCAGCTGTGTCTACAAGTATGTATGACCGTCGTTCTCGTCGTACTTCTCTTACAGCTGTATCGTTATTAGAACTTGCTTCTCAAAGTTTGTTCCAAAAATATTATTCAAAGCGGTAGTCTTTCCTTTTTGAGCTTCTCCTACGGCCATAACTACAATTGGTCTTCCATCTGTCGGAGCAGTCATGTTTAAAACCATTCCAAGCCTAGACAAAGTCGTTCGAACTGGTAAAAAAGCCGAGTCATTACCATCTTTTATAACGAGCGAATTACGTAGTGGAGCGAAACGCATAAACCAGCGGTATCCGTAGTCTCGCAGGCTTAGCCAGACCCTTAAAATTAGACTGGTGGCGTTATTACATAGAACTAGTTCAAAACCCTCCAGATCCCAGTGGCTTATAAGGTATATACAACATACTAGCTTGTAACAACAACGTACCAATACAAGTGCAATACAAGTACATGTCAATCAATTTGCTAAAGGATAGTTCATAATACTCCGAATTCTTTTGTACAAAGATTCTGAATGCCAAAACTAAACCCCCCCCCCCCCCCCCCCCCCCCCCCCCCCCACAAACCACCAGAAAAGCCTTTTTCTCCTTCTTACTTCATTTTGTATCTTAATT
>WLWI01003428.1_pt1 | contig 13601 bp, 8 predicted proteins | sample 6701501 | NCBI WGS metagenome assembly WLWI01 (sample SAMN12718690, study PRJNA515312) | sponge metagenome | isolation source: marine sponge | host: Mycale hentscheli | place: New Zealand: South Island, Marlborough, Capsize Point | collected 2014-11-01
CATCGGGTTAAGTTAAATTAACAATATTGGCTGTTAGAATGAGAAAAATGCTATTAAATTGTTACAAATACTTTTGTTATTCATGAGAGAATGATATATTGAGGAAAACACACGCACACACACACACACATGCACACACATACACAGAGTAAACATCTATCTCCATTGAGCTATGTCTTCTCTAGCGAAACTCAACTCATAGTTCAGATTCTCAGGAAGTTTGACTGTCTTGCAGAGTCGTTGTTTGGAATCTGCCTTAATGGCGTCCTCTGCCAATACCGAAGCTGTGTGTATTGTAAACAGAAAGCAAAATTGTTTTTTTCTGTGGAAATATTTGTGTCAGCAATGAAAGGCGGGGGAAGGAAAGCCTTGAAGGTGTTTGATGTTTGGATCCGCTAGTATAGCTGTGTGTGTCGAGTGTGTGTAGAACTTCGAATGTGTGCATGTTGTCATGTGGGATGTGTAGTAGGTTATTACATGCAGTGTTAGTTTTAGCCCTCAGCGCGCATGCGCGAGAGGGTAATGGTAGTAGTCCTGTGTCCGTCATGCTCTGATTTTGGAGATCACTGACAATTTATCTTTGATTTAGGTTTGAACTTACTCAGAGTGATGATTTAAGACCTTGAATTTTTTGGCTGATTTTTTTTTGAAAATATTATCAGCACGTGTTTGTTTGTACGTCACATCGTATTCACGTGAGCAAATCATTTCTTGCTGCCCGTGGTAGTTTTGCTTTATGTTGAAGAGTTAGCGGAGTGCTGGGAGTGGAGTTTGTGTTGAAAATATGTACCGGTGAGTGTCTCTGGCCTGTTTAGCTTCTTCTCTTATGTTTCCCATGTACCGTTTTCATTGCTCGAGCTGTATTGATACCTGATTAGAATAGCCAATCAATTATTCTTCTGATCTGAAATGATATATAGCTAGCTAGTGTATAGTTACAGTGAGGATTCATTTCATTATTATCATTATCATCATCATCATCATCATCATCATCATCATCATCATCATCACTTGGTTTGCTGTCAGTTGTATTTCATTAAAGCAGCTGATACATTTACAACTTGTACATATTAGATTGTGATGTGAACTTATCTCCATGGTGATGTGAGTTGTGGGTGTGTTGTTTTTTTTTGTTTTTGCTTAGGCGAGAGCGGGGCAGGAAAGACGGAAGCGTCCAAGAAAGTCATGAAATACATTGCAGACATTACCAACACCAGTCAGAGGAAGGAGATTGAGAGGTGAGTGAGGTAAAGGGTGGTCATAATTGTGAACACCACACTGTGGTGGTAGAACCCAATCTTTAATGAAATAACCTTACGGGCTTACACAATTAACTAAAAGCAAGCAACATATACTAGCATATGCACTTCAATTATTTGTTTGTTTTAATGAAATGAAGTTGATACAATCTTGCAGAAGAGTTTGATTCTAGCCATATAGCTTCCAGTAATGCTGAATTAGTATTTTGTAACATATTTAAAAAGTGTGCCCACACCTTACCAGAAATCACATTCCTATGAGCTATTGTGAGTGGGCAGATATATGTGGGCGTGTTGACTTAAGCATGATAAATTATGGTGACAAGACAAGCTTAATTAATTGAGTAATTTTACAATAATAATATATAATTAATATGCCATATCAAACACTATATTATAGTGTTTGATACGGCAACTTCTGATGGCACAACCTCGATGGTTGGGATAAAGATCTTGTGGCGAAGTTGAAAATGATAGTTATGTTGATCGTTTTTATCAACAATAAAGCAGGAAGAGAACACCAAGTAAACAGTGCCTTCTCTTCACTTAGTAAACATAATGCCTTCTTCTCTTCACTTAGTAAATGATGCTTTCTTCTCTTGGCGTTTTCTTTCTCAGCTCTTTTTTTACAGGCTTAAAACTATGTCTGTCACTGTGTGAAGTGGTTGTGTGTTTGATCACTGGTGACTGCCTCAGTTTCTTTTAAAACTCTGCAATGTTTCCACAAAAGCCTGTGAGAGAGTAGATACATATCATACAGCCTCTATGCTGATCGAGTTAACAATGGCAGTTTAACTTTTAGTCTAATACACTCACGACTTATTGTACAGTTAAATGGGAGATTATAATTAAGCAAAACACTTCCTTATAATAATGTATTTTTTAAATATAAGCAGAATAATTTGTTGCAAAATAAATATTGACATATTCTCTGTGTTTACGCATGCAATTAATTAAACCTAGAGGCCAGAAACCCATGGCAACAGTTGCTTGGCGATTGTTTGGACATGGTGGCTTAATCAAACTTCACGCAATTAACAAATTCAAGGAGTATAATTATTGAAACCCCTTACCGGTTTAAGATAGCCGTCAGCCATCTAATCATTGCTGATTGAGTTTGGTATCAGCTGGATTAGCCAGTAGACAATAGAGAGAGGGAGATAGTGGGGGTGTGGGGCTAAGCAGGTTGGTAAAGGGTATGTCATACTTTTTAGCAAAAACCAATGAAGCCAATAATTTGACTGGTAGATAGATTGGGATTTTACTTCAATTAATTTAGAAACAGACCACAATTATTTTCAAAAGGACCTAAATCAATAGAGGTATATATATATAGCAGCTACCCTAATATCTATTCTCAGCCAGAATTTACATTTGAATGTTAACTCGTCCTTTAAAAAAACAACGTACTGCACCCATTTTAATTTCATTTAGTCATTGCTATAGTTACGATCATCATTATTTCTACTAACTACTTATATTCCTGTATCCAGGGTAACCAACATGCTCATTCGATCCAACCAACTCATGGAAGCTTTCGGTAATGCCAAAACTAATCGCAACGACAACTCCAGTCGCTTCGGCAAATACATGGACATCAACTTCGACTTCAAAGGAGACCCAACTGGGGGCCACATCCAGAACTACCTCCTGGAGAAGTCTCGGGTCGTGAAGCAGCAGAAAGGAGAGAGAAACTTCCACGTATTCTACCAGCTGCTCAAAGGAGGCTCTGATAGTTTGCTCAAACAGCTCAAGTTGGAAAGGGATTGCAAGAAGTATCACTATGTCAACCAGGGTGGTTCTGATAAGGTATGTGTGTGTGTGTGTGTGTGTGTGTGTGTGTGTGTGTGTGTGTGTGTGTGTGTGTGTGTAATGTTATACCACTATGTGGAGGTAGGTATGGTGATTTACACAACTGAGGGCTACAGGCCCGAGGATAGTGTAAATCCTGTACCGACCAAAACAGAGCAGTGCAGCTGACTTGTACCATGGCTCTAGGCTATAGGAAATACACAAAACTAATTTTGATTGGATGGTTCACTTATTCACCTTTAGGAGGTGGGTGTGAAATATACACCGCAAATTGAGCAATCTGATTGGACAGTTTGAACATACCATGGCATAATATCCACAGTCACTGGTTATCACCGCTGTCTTCCACTCTCTACAACAGCCATTGCACCAGCTATCAGCTAATCTTCCACTCTCTACAACAGCCATTGCACCAGCTATCAGCTAATCTTCCACTCTCTACAACAGCCATTGCACCAGCTATCAGCTAATCTTCCACTCTCTACAGCAGCCATTGCACCAGCTATCAGCTAATCTTCCACTCTCTACAACAGCCATTGCACCAGCTATCAGCTAATCTTGCTCTTTGTCTCCTATTCAAAATATTTTATACAATTTTTTTTCTCACTAGGTTGATTCCCTGAATGACAAGAAGGAGTTTGATCAGGTCCGGACATCGATGCGTATCATTGGGTACAGTACGCAGGAGGTGGACACCATCTGGATGCTACTAGCTGCCATATTGCATCTGGTGAGTCCTTTACCAAGTCAAACAATCGTCTACTTAAAAAAAAAACCACAACTAGTTAATTAGTTGTTTGTTGTTGTTGTTGTTATTGTTGTTGTTTTCAAGACAATAGTAAGGGCTGGTTAGTCTGTGTGTTTCTAGTCTGTCACATTATTTTGTTGAGTATTATTTTAGTTTTCTATTCTTTAAATTATATAAGTTAAAAGCTCTAGTTGTAGACACCTCTCATGCTACCTTTAGTGATAAAATACAAACAAAAGCTAAACAATGAACTAAATAATTATTTTTCCTTTCTTTTCTCAGGGAAATGTCAAGTTTGAAACTCAAGAAGATGACTCTCTGAAGTTTGAGAACCAGGAGCTACTGCCCGTTGCAGCTGAGATGCTGGGAACTACGTCGGACGAGCTGATGAAGGCACTGTGTTACAGAGTGGTGGGCAATAAGCATGGAACTGTGGACAAGATGCACACGGCAGACCAGGCGGAATACGGGAGGAACGCTTTCACCAAGGTGAGAGGGGGGGAGGAGTTTGGGTTCGCTGGCATAGCTGATCCTTTTCCAATGCGAGGAAAGAGGCAATGTGTCATTTATTATATCCATTTCTACATAATGCCAGAGAACGCTGTTGTTTTCAATGAATATTATTATTGATCGACGTCAGTTGTGGTTTGTGGATGGACTGTGTTTATAGCAGATATTTTTATTCTGTCATGCTTAGTTAAGGAGCTAGGTAAAAGATCAACATATTGGAGTATAATTGGTCTGGTAAGAGGTGGATATAGCGATACGCTCGTTTACTAGTAATGTTTAATGAACTCCTGCTGTCGTGGTTTATTTTAAGCTTGGGTTTGTCCAGTTGGTATATTAGTCATGATATGGTGGTGCCTGTTGAGTGACATGACCTGTAGCTGACAGTTAAACTAATAGTGCCACTATCAGATATGGTGAAGGAAGTACACAGCTACAGAGCCTAAGAACCACCTACTTTATCATTACGTAAGTAAAACATGTGAAAAGTATTTGATGTAAAAAATAGTCAAGTATTCAAAAGTAGAATGACTAAAATTAGACACCACCTTATTTAATACTACCAACTGACTGTTCTGAAAGTGAAAGAATTCCACCTTATCACACGTCTGAGACATCAGATAAATTTAATTGTGTGTGTGTGTGTGTGTGTGTGTGTGTGTCGGCTGTTGTTGTTGTTGTTTCCCATTTTACTTATTTTGTGTATCTGTATTTGCCAGAGCTCTACTTGCTGTCCTGTGAATGACTGTGTAATTGTATATGTTTACTACTGGCATGTGGTAGTCATGGTGACTGTGAAGGCTACCAGTGGTGTCTTTGTTCTCTCGTTGAGTTGTGGTATTTCTGCCTGACACTGGATGCAGTGTTGGCGTATTGGGTAGTGAAAGTGATCTAATGACTTTACTATAGCCCACATTGGAAGCCAAGTATTCAATAAATAACAGTCTAATGGGGTATATCACACACGCCCATACACACATACACACTGTGTGTGAGTACGCATAGGATTTATCCTTCTTTAAATTGTTCTAATTTTCAAAGACATAAGGTCTTAATTAACTTGATGATGTCATGGATGAATGATGATGTGGCACCCACAATTAAACTACTTGAGGAATCCTATAATTTATGTATTTATTTATTTATTTATTATTATTATTTATTTATTTATTTATTTATTTTTGGTTTAACCAGGAGATTATTCTGGTACTCAGCCAGCAGTAAGCAAGTCTCTACTTAAAACTTTCTTTGTTCTGTTTTATTATTTGTTTGTTGTTGTTTTTATTGTGGAATGGCTGCTATGGCATGATGATTGAAAAACAACAAAACAAAAAAAATGTTTGCATGGCCATTTACAGCTTGCTGTCCATAAGAACAGCTCATGATTTTACTACCATTACTTGAGAAGTTGAGGTAGTAGTTCTGTATTGAGATTTATTATGTCAGCAAGCTATGTACTTCTACTTGTAGAAATACATCCTCACATGAGCTGGAGTAGCTTCTTGCCCGTCATTTACTTGTAAATAATAGCTTGGCTAACTGCAGCTTGATTGGTATTCAAGTATACCTGAGTTTAACCGTCTGCTGATATTAGTATGTGTAGTAGGGTAGTTAGTGTCATTGCTGTGGGATTATTAGTAGCACACTAGAGTTTCATTAACCCTCAGCGTGCATGCGCGAGAGGGTTATATTGCCGTCCTGTCTGTTTGTCTGTCTGTCACGCTCTGATTTTGGAGATTACTGAAAATTAACAGTTGATTTAGGTATGAACTTACTCAGGACGAAGATTTAAGACCTTTTATTGTGCTACTTTTTTTTAATTTCGGGCTAATTGTTGAGAAAACGAGAAGCTTTCAGCTCTACATAAGTACCAGCTTTTATGGGCAACGCCCCCTAACATCACTTCATAATCACGTGAGCAAATAATTTCTTGCAGCCAGCGGTGTAGTTTGCTCAGGGAAATTAACGGAGTTGAAAGAGGTGAAGTTTCGTATTGAAAATGCATATCGGTGAGTGTTTCTGGCTAGTTTAGCTTCTTCTCTTATGAAGACAGCATTTCCATGTACCATTTTCATTGGTCGAGCTATTTCGATACCATCATTAAAATAGCTAACAGAGATTATATTGTAGTAGCTAGGTAGTGTTTAATAGCGCTGAGGGTTCACACCTTTGGTGCTTCATTGCTTCAGGAGTTACTCTTCTCCTCAGTTTTTCATACCATTGATGTATATAGTGTTTGGTCTCACTTGTTCTCTTCTAAAGGGTCACAAGAAGTCGAGACATTCCAGAGTGTTTATCTCTTCACACAATACTGTGCTAAAATTAGTGGGTGGAGGAGGGGGGAGGGAAAAGTAGTTAGGTGGTATGACAAAAAAAATGTGGTTGGTAAAGGGTGGTTTATGACAAATCTCCGTTTCTAACATTGATGAACTGCGTTGTTAATTATTTAGGCAATCTACGAGCGTCTGTTTTCATGGATTGTGAGGAGGATCAACAACCAGCTGGAGGTCAAAGTTCCCCGCGAGTCCAAGAGTTCTGTAATTGGGGTCCTCGATATCTACGGCTTTGAAATATTTGACAATAACAGGTGAAGTGTGTGTGTGTGTGTGGGGGGGGGGGGGGGGGGAGGGGGGGAGAGAAAGAGAGAGGGGGGTAGAAGTGTATTGTAGACATAGGATCAATCAATTTTTTATACTTGTCAAGTTGAGAAGCAAAGCGTGACTCTGTTTTCAGATTTGTATTCTTATTTTTCCTCTAATAAATTGTATCAAGGAAATGTTTATTTTCTTCAATTAATATGTTTTTTTGTTTTGTTTTGTTTTTAATTAATTTATTATTATTATTATTTTTTTTTTTTTAGTTTTGAGCAGTTCTGTATCAACTACTGCAATGAGAAGTTGCAGCAACTCTTCATAGAACTGGTGCTGAAACAGGAGCAGGAGGAGTACATGAGAGAAGGCATTGAATGGGTCCAGGTATGAACAGACAGAGGACCACATGTGTGCATACATGCATGCATTGAGGAGTGCCTTAGAGAATTCTATCTGGCAAGATCTTGTCAGATCTTGTAAGATTTGTCTGCCTTGATCTTGTGAAGAATTTTTTTTTTTTTTTGCAAGAACCATGTGAGATACTGGCAAGATCAGTCAAGATCTATCAAGATATTCACCTGTGAGAAACTAGCATAGCTGTGTATGATTCTGGCAAGATCAGTTAAAATCAGTCGAGGTTTATTCCAGCAAGAACCATACAAGATTGATCTTGTAAGATTCTGGCAAGATCAGCTAAGATCAGTACAAGTACGTGTAAATGGATGAAGTTGAGGGGTTTTTTCTTTGTTGTTGTTTGTTTAATTTTTCGTCTGTTTGGTTGACTTTGTGGGACTGAATTTGTGCATTTTGCTCCAAATATAGAGCACCAGGAATGAATAACAGATAGCAGCTGCTTATTTTGTACATTCTAACATCGTTAGACTTCAAGCACATACACTTTTAATTATCTTACAATAACTAGCATTGAATTATCTTTAGTGAAGATGATGATGATGATAATTTTAGATCGATTACTTCAACAATAAAATCATCTGTGATCTGGTGGAGGTCAAACAGTCTGGAGTCATAGCTCTGCTGGACGAGGCTTGCTTCCTGGTGGGGACTGTCACAGATAAAGTAAATAAACGCATTATCTTGTTTGGTAAAGGGTGTATAAGTGGTCATACTACTTGACAATGACAATCTCGACAAGTGCCAATTGTAGTTTTTGACTGTGATTCCAACCAATTGTGGGTTTTCTATGTTGACGATCTTTTACCAACCAACACAACCAGTTGTAAGCTTTAACGATTCCTTACCTAATGCAATATTTTATGAGCTCATCAACTATGTATACATATAATTGTGTGTCTAGCATTTCCTTCATGCCATGGATGAGAAGTATCGCACTCATGAGCACTACACCAGCAGACAGAAGGACCCTCAGGACAAGACTATAGAGAGAGATGTGGAATTCTGCATCAAGCACTATGCAGGCAATGTCACGTGAGTGTGGAGACCCTTTACCCAATAGTTTTTTTCCTGCTTCATTGTATGTAATATTAACCCTTTCACCGTTTTTTTATTTTTACAGGTATTATGACCAAGTAAACCCACGTTACAATTTGTTATATAACTTTCAAATATTTTCATAAACTCCCTAGCAACCATATATTTATAGAAAGCCACGGACCTAATGAGCACGTGTACGTGGTTTTGGTTGCCAAGCAACTAAGTGCCAAAGTTTGACACGACCGCGGCCGCAACGGTTAAAGGGTTAATGAACATTAAAGATAATTTGAAGGTTATATTTCTATTAGTGTTAGTAGTACACATACTACAAGTACATGTTTTGTTTGTTTGTTTGTTAAACGTGCACCTTCAGGTATTTGGTGACAGGTTTTATAGACAAGAACAAGGACCCCATTTATCAGGACTTCATGAGACTCCTCTACAACAGGTAAGGGTACAGCAATATAATATACTGCGGTCTCACTGAATGTGGACAATGTAGTCTGTGAATATCATAGAATGCATGCTCCATGTCCACACTGTACACATACACACTGGGATGGGCTGCATATAGAAAACGAATCTAGGGGCCCAAAGCGACTTTCTTCTATAGGTTTAGGAAGAGTGATGAAACTAAAATACAGACAATTCAAAGATCCTCTTAAGGCGTGCAAAAGTAAGACTTTTTAATGCATGGTCAAAATGTTTGTATGAGTAATAGCACGGGTAACCGTGCTATTCGGGATTAATAGCATGAGTAACGCGATTGAAATTACATGAGGCAAAGCCGAGTGTTATTTCAATAGCTTTACGAGTGCTATTGACCCCTAATAGCACAGGTTACCCTTGCTATCACTTGCTAATAGTAGGCGAGCTTTTTAAAAAGTCTTTTGCAATTGTAGCTACACTGCATCATTCAGTCACTATCTCCTTATTTCAGGATTAGCTTCCACTGGAACTTTCTTTTCATCATACGACTCCTCCTAATCTGTTGAAAACATTCCGTCTAATACGGGTAGAGGTTCTGTGGTAAAGAAGGACATTGTCTCCAACTAAAAACTACTCGAACTGTACGTTTCCAAGGTTAACGCTCTACGCGTGCGCACCTACCTGTACTATTTCACTTAACTACCGAGGTATTTCACTTAGTTTCCACTTAGTTACCGAGGTATTTCAATTAGTTACGTGCTATTTCACTTTCCCCGTGCGATTTCAATTGAACAGCGATTTTTCCCATACATTTTTTAATGGGCAACTTACGCGCCGTACTATTAGTACACTAAAGGGTTTTAGGGGGGCCAGGGAAAACACTTTTCTGGGGGGCGGGGGAGGGGGTGAATGCCCCCTTTGCCTCCCTTAAATGCATCCCTGACTGAAAAGTAAGGGGAAAATGTATTATTGTTCATACATCTCCAAGTGGTTCAATACTAACTGTACCCAAAACTAGTCATATGAAAATTTCACAAAAAAAAAATATATCTGGACTAGTTCGTGATCGCCATTTGTGTGAAGCACACCACTAGTATTATATATAAATGGCTTCTCTTGTCCCATTGTCTTGCCAGCAAACATGCTCTGCTGAAGGAGCAGTGGCCCGAGGGAGCTAAGGCTGTCACGGAAGTCACCAAGAGACCTAAGTCTGCCGGCACTACATTCAAGGAGTCTATGATAGCTCTCGTAGAAAACCTCAAGACAAAGGAACCTTTCTACGTCCGCTGCATTAAACCCAACGAGTTCAAGTCCCCCATGAAGTTCGATGACGAGAGGTGCCTGCATCAGGTAAAGGATCGTCAGTGGTTGGGTAGGGGTGCTTCTGTAAGGTGTGATATTTGGAATTAAAGAAGTTTAGGTGGCATGTGATATTAAGTACTGGAGTTTGTAGCTGTGATAAAATGTAATAGATATTTAGAGTTAGTTGTTGCATCTTCAGAGTAGTAATTGCAAACGATCAAACGTTTAAATCTGTCCTTCCTTCAATGTAATTAATAAGCACTGGCAGTATATGAACTCAATCTATCGTACTATTCATAGGAAGATGATCTTTTGTAAACTGTCAGTGACTGACTTGCTCATAAAAGCAAGCATGGAGAGATCACCTGTATCTCCTCCAGTAGTTTCTGTTGCCTTAGCGTGTGTATGTGTGTGTGTGTGTTTGTACTTCCAGCGTCATAGAAGGTTGTGAAGGTTTATATGTTGTGTCTGTTGTCATGGTGATGCTATGTTGTAGGTGAACTATCTGGGTTTGCTGGAGAATGTACGAGTGAGAAGGGCGGGGTTCGTCAACCGACAACCTTACGAGAGATTTGTGAAGAGGTATGTTTATTGAGATTCATGAAAATTTTATTTAATATATTAATATATTACAATACATTTACAGTACCTGGTTATAACCATTAATTATCACATTATTGACAAATAATTATGCACTCTTTTTTTTCTTTTTTTTTCTTTTCTTTTTTTCTTTTTTTCTTTTTTCTTTTTTTTCTTTCTTTCTTTTTTTATAGTTCTAAATAATGTTTACTTTCTCCCGTTTCCCTAGATACAAGGTGATCTGTAGTGAGACCTGGCCCACCCCCAGCTGCTCCATGAGGGACGCCACCACTCTCATCTGCACGGAGCATGATTTGGTAGGGGATATCGCCTACGGTAAGACCAAGGTCTTCATCCGCTCACCCCAGACCCTCACAGCTCTGGAGCAGGAGAGAGTGGCCATGCTGCCTCAGGTCGCAATCATCATACAGAAGGTAAGGTGTGGTCAATGAGTTGTTTATTGCACACAAGAAGCACTAATCTCAGGAGGGCAATAACTTTCTTTTTAGGAAGATCAAAGAGTTTATGCATTTTTAACTATCAGATTTTTCTAGCCTAATAAATTGAAACTTAGCCCCACCCCCTACTATATGTGTTTCCTTTGTCTAGCATTTCATTCATTCCATTTTTGCTAGACCTCAACCTCACAAATTAACACATTAATTCAGTGGACATTAAACTGTAGATTGTCTTGTGTGTCTTCATAGCAGGTGAGAAGCTGTATAGATTAGTGCTGGTAGAGGATGTGTGTTGGGTAAAGGATGGTCTTATGTATGGGTTGGTATGCATGTTTGTTAGGGTAAAGGGTGGCTACCACTTTTGGTGTTATCACAAAAATTGTGAAGCTGTCAGGAATTCCTTGCATGTACGTCAGTCCGTAAATGATGTATTTGTATTGGTTGATCATATCTCAATGCTGCATGGTTAACTGTTGCATACACACACACACACACACACTCACACACACGCATACTGAACGCCACAAGGCATGAAATCTAGCACATTTTTGTAAGAATTAAAATGCCTCATCTCTGACACATAAGTCCATCTCTCCCGGCATCCACAGCAGCAGCCCACTGCCACTCCTCTTCGTCTGGCATGCAGTGTTGGCTAGTGAACCTTATCTCTGAACTATTGCCAGCTCATTCAATATCTCACACTCCCACTGCCTACAACTTGGCACAAGGCGCTCAGTTGCCGGGCTTTTCCTGGGAAAAATGCTATAATATATTGTAATCAAGTAGGCTTGTCCTTTTCAATCTGCATAAGAATGAACGCAAGGGAAAGGGAAGTGTTCCACCATTCACTGTTGTCAGTGACATTAATGCTGTGCATCTGTTGAAAAGGACTCCTTAAGGAAACTCGCTGGTTTCATCCATTATATCTGCTTGAGTAAATGGAAAGACAGACAGTGTAATCGAGTGTTGTTGGATAGCTGACATCTCGTTGTGTGTGCGTGTGTATGTGTGTGTGTGTGATTATCTTTTATGTGTGGTTTTATCAGTGTCTAAAAAAAAGTAACCACCTCTACCGTCATGGCAAAATTTACTTAATCATGTATGCACGTGTGTGTGAGTGTATATATATTATACATACATTAATGCATATTTGAAGCAAGTGCTTTAAAGCACCTTCAAACACTTGAAAAGTGGTGCTTATAATGTCCTCGTATGTCTGATGCACAGCCTCATAATTGGTCATAGTTCCTATTGATACCTAGTGTGACACACCCACCCAGTCATGTGATGCAAGCATTGAGTTCGATCAAGAAGCCATTCCCATGCAATAATTAGTGTAATGCCTGTGTTTGTCTGTTGGGAGAATGTATAGCGACGGTGTTCAAGTGTTCCCAATCGTCTTATTTGGTGAAATTTTTAAGTGCGCTCACAATTGTTCGTGCGTCACTGATAGCTTGTTAAAGAGCACCGGTTGTACAAGCTGGACTGAAATGTTTCTTTAAGTTGACCTTTTTTGGGATTACACGACTTTCCCCTCCTGAATCTGACGCCATTGTGGGTCTTGTGGCGATTTTCATCAGTTTGTAGCTGGTATTGATGTGCCGTGTAGAGAGATTGTTGATCGACTTGTGATGTTTAGTAGCCATAGCAATGCTTGAAGGAGCTACGTCACACCTGCAAGGATGCTTGAAGAACTAACTACTTTATCACACTGTGAAATGTCTAGCTTGCATCCGCAGAGTGGGCTTCACTTAGGAATCTGATCAGTAGCTTTTCTCTTGGACGTGCTAATTCTATAGGAAGTTATTTTTGCTTGTTTACCGCTATGTCCCTTTCTTGAGACATCATGACCCTTGTTTAAGTCTAATTAAGCAAACGTTCATCTTTGCCGTGAATCGTTAAGTTGGTGTATCTACTTATTAAATAGACTCTTATTCCAGGTGGCTTAGAACAGCATGATTGAGAACCCTGAGATATTGATGTCCCTTTACCTTACTAATTTTTTTGGCACCATCAGAAATATATAAATTGCACAATTGTGTAGTGTCACTTAAAATATAAACTTTACAGGGAGTAGGTGGGGAAAGGGGAGGAGCTAGTAGTCAGACCCATTAAATATATTCAGTATCATTAATCTTAAAGATGGCCTAGACACCATTTTTTAATGCTATGCGTATTTATAACCCCTCATCTTTGTAAAGGCAATTTTACTAAATCTGTTTAAATTAATTAATCTAGTTATGTGTGGAAGTGGAATTATTTCAAATTATATATATATATATATATGTGACCGTCTACAGGAAAACCAGGCACAACGCGGCACCCTTCAAATTTTTTTTTTTTTTTTGCACTTACAGAGTTGTCGGCGTCCAGATATTGAGCTCTCCAAGTTTTATCGTCGTAGCTTAAGTCGTTCCCGCTATAATAGACCTAACCGTTCCCTTCCGTCGGCTTGAAACAATAC
>WLWI01003429.1_pt1 | contig 13599 bp, 14 predicted proteins | sample 6701501 | NCBI WGS metagenome assembly WLWI01 (sample SAMN12718690, study PRJNA515312) | sponge metagenome | isolation source: marine sponge | host: Mycale hentscheli | place: New Zealand: South Island, Marlborough, Capsize Point | collected 2014-11-01
AGAGTTACCTCGTTGTGTTTTGATATTGTTTGGTAACTACATCAAAACGGGTAACTCTCATTAAATCAACCCTCGCTTCGCTCGGATTGATTTAATACGGTGTCAGATTTGGTCTAAACTTCTACAGATTAGTAGAAAGGCCTTCACCTCTCAATATTTGAAACAAAATTTTGAAACCTTGGAGTTCCGTAAACACACCTTGTCGAGCTTGGCTGGACTGATAATACAAAGAAAGCTATTCTTATCTCAGCCAATTCGTTTTCATTTTTGTTTTGTTTTTCTAGGAACATCGGCATCAAAAATAAGCGTTTGTCCATTTAGTGCTACGAAGTGTTGGCTCTTGGCTCTAGAGATTAAGGTAATACCGAGTTGTTGGGCTAACTCAAACGCCATGTGGGTAGTGCCATTTCTTGAGATGAGTGTTGGAATTCCCATTAGGGCTGATTTAACCACTATTTCTGAAGTTAGTCTTCCTGTGGTGTAAAAAACTTTGTCGTCGCCTTGGATATCGTCTAACCACATTTTGCCAGAAATTGCGTCAGTCGCGCTGTGTCTACCAACGTCTTCAAAGAAAACGAGCACTTCTCCATTCTGACACAGCCCGCAGCCGTGGACTGACCCAGCTTCCTGATAGGTGGTGTTGAGGTTTTTCACTTGCAGGATGATTTTATAAATATCTGACTGTAGTAATGGCTCTCGAGATAATGGCCTTTTCTCGATTTTACTCAGAGTCTGTTCAATGAGGTTTTTGCCCTCTAAGCCGCCCTGCGGGGCGGGTTTGTATCCATTGATTGAGTCGACTTCAGCGACTTCACGATCCCAATCCACTGATATGGATTTGATGTGATCGAGCTGATCAAAAATAGTTTGATTTCGCAAATAACCTAGAACCAATAATTCAGGTTGTGTGCCGATGGTCATTAAGGTGACCAGTTCTTTGTTATCGATTTTGATAGTAAGTGGCTGCTCGCCTGCTACATGGACCTGATGCTTTTGACCATATTGATCGAAGGCTTCAGCGTGATGAAGTGGGTTTAACCCTTGGTTACTCAGAATGGGACAACGATGCGTCATTGGTGCTTTTGTTACCAGACATGTTTTTTGTTTTGGGTGGATTGACTAAACAATGCTTAATGTCATTTGAGGCAGCTGCTGTCTTGTTTTCGTTGGTGTTTCCGATTAGGTGGCATCTAGGAAAGATATGAACTATAGTTTGTATGGGCTTAAGCCCTTTGCACTACTTTTGGCAACCATATGATCACTTAGCGTAGCCTAAAAGATCACAAAGCCAATTCTCGTCAGTGGGCAATACCCCGACTCCTCTGACACTGTCAGCCAGCGACTCAACACATCAGTTGTTAAGTGTATCAGGATGAGATGAATTCAGAAATCAAAATAACGGAATCAGATGCTCAAATTTCAATTGCCGTTGCCGTAGTGATTGAGCGCACAGAAACACCCCAAAGCAAATGGGGTTACCCTGTTTGGAAAGTATTTGCTGTCATTGCCGGGGAGCACATCGAGCAATATGATCAAAGCATGGTTATCCACGATGAGGGAAAAAGTACCCGGTTTTACTGGGGAGGGCTGAGTCTCAATCTATATAAGGATGGAAGCGAAGGTTACTGGTATAACCTATTGTCTGATGTGCCGTATCTTTTCGTTGTCTGTGATGGAGAGGAAGGAGCGCACGAAATAGAACCTTCGTTTGTGACAGCGAATCAAGATGAAGCGAATGCTAGTATGGAGTCAGATGATATGGTTTTATCCATACCCATGCCAATTGATATTCGTGAGCTGGTGGAAAGATATGTTATCTCGCACTATTCCCCTGAACAAAAGAAAAAGCGCAAGCGCAAAGAGTGGATAGAAGAATCCCAATACGCTAAAAGGCAAGCGAAGAACTTTTCTAATGAGTGATATAGGCGATAGTTCAAAAAATGCCCCTCAAGGCGGGTTTCTATCCCGTTGGTCAAAGAGAAAACAGGATTCGGGGTCTTTTGATCCAATATCGAGCGAACCTGTTGAGATCGAGCTGGTGTCCGAACCCATTTTGCCGAACAGTGAATGGAGCGATTCTTCTGCAAAGCAGCCCTTAGTGATTGATTCGCCAATGGAGTCAGAAGCGGCTGCCGTCCTTACTGACGAAGATATGCCGGAGATTTCTTCACTGAATGAAGATAGCGATTATTCTGGTTTCATGTCATCTGGTGTGAGTGAAGAACTGAGAAAATTGGCCCTTCGAAAGTTGTTTGCTGGGGTGGGTTTTAATGTTCGTGATGGTCTGGATGATTATGATGACGATTTTCGAAACTTTGCTGCACTAGGGGACATCATTACCAGCGACATGAAACACCAACAAGAGCTTGCTGAAGAGCGGGAAAAAGAAGAGGCTCGCAAAGAAGAGGAATCCCGTTTGGCCGATGAACAGGGTTTTTCTGAGAAAGAGGACAACGAACCGGAAGAATCGACAACTAATTTAGAGGACAAACCGGATGCTGAAATAGACAAGGATGTGGAATTCGAAATAGCTAAAGATGAAGAAAGCGAGAAAAATTAAAGCCTGTTGTTTGGATGTTTTTCAGCAACAAGATACTAATGATACTAACGAAAACAAAGACCATGAGTAGTTACTTTGAAGCACTGGATCTAGCATTGCCTAGTAATACAGTTGAAGAAAAAGTCAGGAATGAGGTGTTGAGTCGGGTGCCTTGGACTCCCACCCCGACCACCCGAGTGTCTTATGTCGCTTCGAACCGAGTGCTAATTATAGCCAGTTTGGAAAAAGCTCAGCAGGTTGAGTCGAGACTGGACAAAAAGCTTGTGAGTTACATTGCTATTCCGGCAGAGCGCTCTGGCCTTGCTGCTGTATCTAACGCATGGAAGGTCAGAAATTTATCCCTCAATGGTTATTTGGGAAAATTTCACGCAATGATCGATTCAGATGGAGGAAATGCGACAGATAGTGAATTAAATAACTTAGGCAAGATACTTAATATCGAAAATGGGCTATTCGATCACATCATTGACGGCAGTGATGAACCATTGCTTACCGCTGCAGTTAAACCGCCAGGATACTATTATATTGGTCGCGCGAATCAAGATACAAGTAGCGGCACTGATGATGGAAAGTATGACCCTGCTTTGGAACTAGCCGTTGAGAGTATTCCTGATTTTATTGGCGAATTTGAAAAACCTCGCTTTTTTGACTACAACCCCGACATCTGTGCTCATGGGAGAAGTGGTATTCCCGGGTGTACACGTTGCCTGGATGCATGCCCGACAGAAGCCATTATTTCTATCGGTGATCAGATCGAGATTAATCCTCATCTATGCCAAGGGGGAGGGACTTGTGCCAGTAGTTGCCCATCTGGTGCTATTGCTTACGTCTATCCCAAATCAGAAGAACAGTTGAAATTGCTGCGTCAGTTAACCAGAGAAATGCGGATTTCACTACAGACTACCGCCAACCAACCTCTCGGTATTACTTGTCTCATTTTCGACAACGAAAATGGTCGTGAGAAAATAGAAGATGAGTTGGAATGCCTACCAAAAAATATTGTCCCCTTGGTTGTCGAGGAAATTGGTTCTGTGGGTTTAGACTTTATGAGTTGTGCTTTGGCATATGGGATTAATCGTTTGTATCTGTATGTTCCGGTAAACACTCCCAAGCAAGTACGGGATACGCTTTGGAAGCACCAAAATTTAATGATGAACGTTATCGATCAACTTGGCCTTGAAGGTTATTCGATCGAGATGGTCGAGGACATTACGAACCTGAGAGACATCGTTACGGACAATATCGTGGTCGATGAAGCCGCTCGATTTGCTGCTGTTGGAAACAAAAGAAGTACGATTAGAAGTGCGCTGTCCCATTTGAATGAAATCTCAGGGAAAGCAAAGGAGGTGATTTCTCTTCAGTCGGGTGCGCTTTTCGGCCGAATTAACGTCGCATTGGATAGTTGTACTCTGTGTATGGGGTGTGTCTCGGTTTGCCCGGGTAATGCGCTTGCAGCTGGCGGGGACTCTCCCGCTTTGAAGTTCGTTGAAGCAAATTGTTTACAGTGTGGGATTTGCGCTCGGGCTTGTCCTGAAACGGCTATCGAACTTGAGCCAAGGTTACATTTCGACATTAACGTGGTTAATAAGATGGTCACGTTGAAAGAAGAGTCGCCGTTTTTATGTGTCAGTTGTAGTAAGCCTTTCGCCACAAAAGCCATGATCGCAAAGATGACAGAAAAGCTTCAAGGGCATTGGATGTTTGATAATCCAGAAGCATTCAAACGACTACAAATGTGTGAGGATTGTCGGGTGGTGGACATGTTTGATAAAAAAGACATGATCGGCTAGGCATAAAATCATAGTTATTATCTATGATGAAACTAGAAACAATAAGTTTTTAATGATGCAAAGAGATATTTCTTTTTTTTGTAAGACAAAAAAAGCCTGCTCTAACCGTTTGATTCACAGTCATTATTACTTGAATAGAGTCGGATTACTTGGCTCCATGTTTGAATTGGTCTTATCATTTACCTGGAATTTGGTCAGTGAATATCGAATTTGAAATAGAATTGACTTGAAACACTACCTATTAGGGGTTAGGGTTAGTAAGATAAAAAATAATATGCGTACATAAAAATTTTGTATCGGTGTATTTTGTATCGATACTATAGTGATTCTTCTTTGGACAATTTCTAGTCCTAGTGATTGACTAGTTGTTGATGTTATTACTTTTGTTTCCAAAACACAGTGAGATCAAAAGTGCTGTTTTAAATGTGCTGGTTCGTGTAGGGGTTGAAAGTGCTAGTAGACGCAAACCCGAAATCGCAAGGATCTGGCAATAGACGCCATTAAGTATCAGAGGGTAATCGGTGGAGAATTCCATCCCAGTTCATCAGACTGTAAATCGAGATTCGGAATCAGCGTTACCTGTTTCTGACGAAGGAGATCGTGCGCGTGCTGATACGTATGCAATTCTTTCGTCACTTCTGAATCAAACACCCACCCAAGACCTCATCGACTATCTCTGTCATATAAATATCCCGGATCGAACCGAAGAAGTAGGTGCTGTCGGGCAAGCATGGTTGCAGCTAAAAACCGCTTCAGAGGCGGTGAACTTGAGCGTACTTGACGATGAGTTTCATGATTTATTCATCGGAGTGGGTCGTGGTCAGGTAGTGCCTCATGGATCATGGCATCTGACAGGATTCCTAATGGATAAACCGCTTAGCGACCTAAGAACTGACCTCAGGCTGTTGGGATTTGTTTCGGATCCACAACAAAAGGATCCTGAGGATCATATCTCGGCCCTTTTCGAAACCATGTCCATTTTGATTACTTCAGCAGATATTGAAGGCTACCAACAACGGCGATTTTTTATTGCGCATATTCATCCTTGGGTTGGGAGGTTTTTCGATGATTTGGAACACGCGCCATCTGCTGATTTCTATCGAAAGGTTTCGACACTAGGAAAGCAATTTATGGTGCTGGAAAGTGAGTACCTTAATATCCAAGCCCATTGAAGTTGGACGAACTGTCCGTTGGTAAAGATAATCAAGTGAGTTGGGAGATAAATGTAGGCTTTAGGCAGAAACAACCGAAGACACAAATTCAAGAAATACATTGAACAGGTGAAACCATGAAGAACGAATTAGAAAAAAAAGACCGCCGTGCCTTTCTCAAAGGTGCAAGTGCTACGGCTGTAGCTGTGGGTACAGGAGCGGTTAGTGCGAATGTGCTAGCAGACGCAACGAGTGCAGAAATCAAACCAGTTGTCAAAGAAGGCTATAGGGAAACTGACCACGTGCGTGAGTACTACCGGCTTGCACGCTTTTAGCCGATGGACATTCCTAGCACCTCACTGAATTCGAGCTTATATAAAATGGCTTGGACTCAACGAGAGAGCTAGTATATTTTGCGATATTCGGAGAATACTAAATGAAATTGATCAGAAAAAAAACCGGAAGTAGCGGCACAAGTACTGAGGGTATTGGCCAAACTGTAGATAGAAGAACGTTCCTGAAACGGTCTGGTTTGGCGATGGGAGCAGGAGCAGCGGCAACAATGTTAGCACCAGGGCGAGTTAAAAAGGCCCACGCTGCTAGTACTGCCGCGGCGGATGGGGATATCACGATAAAGACCAGTGTATGTACTCATTGCTCTGTGGGCTGTGGCGTCAAGGCAGAAGTACAAAATGGAGTGTGGACAGGGCAGGAACCAGATTTCGATTCACCATTTAATCTCGGAGCACATTGTGCCAAAGGTGCATCGGTCAGAGAGCACGGCCATGGAGAGCGTCGAGTTAAATATCCGATGAAACTCGTTGGTGGTAAGTGGAAACGCATGTCATGGGACGAAGCAGTAGATGAGATTGGGGATAATATGCTCAAAATCAGGGAAGAATCAGGACCCGATTCTGTCTATTGGTTAGGCTCTGCAAAACATAACAATGAGCAGTCCTACTTATTTAGGAAGTTTGCAGCGCTTTGGGGGTCGAATAATGTCGATCACCAGGCAAGAATTTGTCATTCCACTACCGTAGCAGGGGTGGCGAATACGTGGGGCTATGGGGCAATGACCAATTCCTACAACGACATGCATAACAGTAAATGTATGTTGTTCATCGGGTCGAATCCGGCGGAAGCTCACCCAGTTTCCTTGCAACATATTTTTCGAGCTAAAGAAAGCGGCTCAAAAATGGTTGTCATTGACCCGCGTTATACACGAACAGCGGCCCATGCCGACCATTTCGTTCAAATTCGTCCTGGAACAGATGTTGCCATAATTTGGGGAATGCTTTGGCATATCTTTGAAAATGGCTGGGAGGATAAAGAGTATATCCGCCAGCGTGTTTATGGAATGGATGAAATTCGTGCCGAGGTTGCCAATTGGACTCCTAGTGAAACAGAGAGGGTGACAGGTGTTTCTGAAGAGGTTGTTAAAACCGCAGCGGAAATGATGGCAAAGAACAGCCCTGCTACCTTTGTTTGGTGCATGGGCGGTACCCAGCACACCATCGGTAACAACAATACTCGTGCGTATTGCGCTTTCCAATTAGCGTTGGGTAACATAGGTAAAGCTGGAGGTGGTGCCAATATTTTTCGGGGGCATGATAACGTTCAGGGTGCCACGGACTTTTGTGTATTGTCACATTCTCTGCCTGGTTACTACGGCTTATCTGATGGCGCTTGGAAACATTGGTCTAAAGTATGGGACCTTGATCACAGTTGGGTGAAAGCGCAATTTAGTTCAGACATGGTTGAAGGCGATAAGGGAAAACCGATTCATCCTATGAACTATAAGGGTATTCCTGTTTCTCGCTGGGTTGATGGTGTCCTAGAAAAACGGGATAATATTGGTCAGAAAGACAATATCCGTTGTATGGTTTATAACGGGCATGCAGTTAATAGTCAGACCCGTGGCCCTGAAATGAAAAAGGCGATGGGTAAACTGGATATGATGGTGATCATTGACCCTTATCCAACCCACGCTGCGGTAATGAGCGATCGAACAGATGGCGTATATTTATTGCCAGCTTGCACTCAGTTTGAAACATATGGGTCAGTGACTGCGTCGAATCGTTCTTTGCAGTGGAGGGAAAAGGTTATTGAACCTCTTTTCGAATCTTTACCAGATCAAACAATCCTTTACAAATTTGCCCAGAAACTCGGCTTCGCTGACGAGCTTTGCAAGAATATCGCGGTGATAGATGATGAGCCCCTAATTGAAGATATTACTAGGGAGTTCAATAAAGGAATGTGGACCATTGGTTATACTGGACAAAGTCCAGAGCGTTTGAAATTGCACATGGAGAATAAGCACACCTTTAATACGACAACCCTGATAGCGGAGGGTGGCCCAGTGGATGGTGAGTATTATGGTTTACCATGGCCTTGTTGGGGGACTCCTGAGATGGCGCATCCAGGTACGCCAATTCTTTATGACCCAAGTAAGTCAGTTGCTGAAGGGGGGTTGAATTTTAGAGCTCGATTTGGTGTGGAGCATGAGGGTAACAATATTTTGGCTGAAGATTCGTATCCAGTTGGTAACGAAATCGCTGATGGTCATCCCGAGTTTACCGATAAACTGTTAAAAAGCTTGGGGTGGTGGAATGACTTAACTGCTGACGAGCAGGCTGCTGCTGAAGGGAAGAACTGGAAAACAGATTTGTCTGGAGGTATTCAGCGGGTAGCGATTGAACACGGTTGTGCGCCATTTGGCAATGCCAAGGCTCGTGCCATTGTTTGGACTTTTCCAGATCGTGTTCCGATCCACAGAGAGCCTTTGTATACTCCGGATAGGGAGTTGGCTGAAAAATATCCAACCTATGAAGACCGTAAGCGTTTTTATCGATTGCCGACTCGTTATGGTTCCATTCAGACCCAAGATTTTTCCAAGGACTTTCCTATGGTCTTCACAAGCGGCAGGCTGGTCGAGTATGAAGGTGGAGGCGAGGAGTCGCGTTCGAATCCATGGCTCGCAGAATTGCAGCAGGACATGTTCGCTGAAATCAATCCAAAAGATGCGAATGACAATGGCGTCAGAGATGGGGAGATGATCTGGATTGAAAGTCCTGAAGGCGCAAGAATTAAAGTGAAGGCGATGGTGACAAAACGTGTTGCTCCGGGTGTGGTATTCACCCCCTTTCATTTTGGAGGTTGGTATCAGGGCGAAGACCTGATCGACAAATATCCTGAAGGCACCGCTCCATATGTGCGTGGTGAGGCCTGTAATACGGCGTTTACCTATGGATATGATTCAGTAACCCAGATGCAAGAGAGTAAAGTTTCTCTGTGTCGCGTCAAAGTCGCTTAGGCGGGAGCAAGTAAAATGGCTAGAATGAAGTTCCTTTGTGATGCAGAACGGTGCATTGAATGTAATGGGTGTGTTACTGCTTGTAAGAATGAACACGAGGTTCCGTGGGGGGTCAATAGGCGTCGGGTCATTACGCTAGGTGACGGTGAAGCTGGCGAAAAGTCGATATCGGTAGCATGTATGCACTGCACTGATGCACCTTGTGCTGCGGTTTGCCCTGTTGACTGCTTTTACACAACAGACGACGGTGTTGTCCTGCATGATAAGGATCTATGTATCGGGTGTGGTTATTGCTTTTATGCGTGTCCATTCGGTGCACCTCAATATCCACAGCAAGAAGCCTTTGGTGTCCGTGGCAAAATGGATAAGTGTACTTTCTGTGCTGGTGGTCCTGAAGAAGATAATTCCCCTGGCGAAACAGGAAAATACGGTCGTAATAGAATTGCTGAAGGTAAGTTGCCCTTATGTGCTGAAATGTGCTCAACCAAGGCGCTGATAGCAGGTGATGGGGATATGGTTTCCGATATATACCGGGAGCGTATATTGAAACGTGGTGGAAGGCCTCAGACTTGGGGTTGGGAAACGGCTTACAGTAAATCAAGTTGATGTCAAAGTACGACAGGTTTCCATGGATTCAGGCCTGTCGTACTTAAATCTTGCGTTCAGTTTCACAAATTACCCAAAATATACTTTTCCTTTAGAGATATTGTCGTGTGCAGAGGCTTGTGGCCTTCGACATAGTGTATCGGGTTAGCGGTGAAGCTATAACAAGACGGCGCGCTCACTAGAGATATTTATTATGACAAGATTAGAACTAGCAGCTAGCAAGAAAACAAAAGAAAAGTCGCGTGGTAAGGCCATGTTGTGGTCGTTGATGTTTATTCTTCTAAGTGCAATGCTATTACCTGGAACCTCGTATTTGCTGACGAGTGATGAGGTTTACGCCCAGGTAAATGATGATCAAAACCAACGGTCGAATTTCTGGAGAGCGGTTAGGCATGGGCAGTCGGGTTATAGCGCGGTTTCTGGCACTGAGTCAGGTGTTTTGATTAATGACAGTGGACAAAACTGGCGGGAAATACGGAATGACATTATTGTTCAGTATGGTGGCTGGGCGGTTCTTCTTGCAGGAATAGGAGTGTTGCTATTTTTTGTTGTCAAAGGAAGAATTCCTGTCGACGGTGAAAAGTCAGGACTAACCGTTCCACGATGGTCGTTGTTTGAACGGGTTATGCATTGGTATACAGCAGCTTTATTTGTTGTGCTGGCGATAACCGGACTTAGTATGTTGTTTGGGAAAACAGTATTGATACCCTTATTCGGTGCAAAAGGTTTTTCACTTTGGGCATCGTTGTCTATTAATGTTCATAACGTGGTAGGACCATTTTTTACCATAGGCGTTTTTGCAATGCTCCTGTTTTGGGTGAAAAATAACATACCTAATGCTACTGACTTGAAGTGGTTCGCCAAAGGCGGTGGCATTATTGGCAATGCTCACCCGAGTGCAGGTAAAGCAAACGGTGGCGAGAAACTCTGGTATTGGATTGTTATCTTGGTTGGTTTAGCTGCAGTATGTGGTAGTGGGCTGGTCCTAATTGGATGGATTGCACAATGGGGCTTGATTGAAAATACGAGAGCTGTAATGCAGAGCGCACACCTGCTACATGCAATTGCCGCAATTATTTGGACAATGGTCTTTTTCGGACATGCTTATATTGGAACCCTAGGTACCGAAGGAGCACTGGAGGGGATGACGACAGGTAGAGTTGGTGTAGAGTGGGCTAAGCAGCACCATGATGAATGGTATGAGGAAGTGAAGAACGATGTTTCGGAAGCACCTTCAAATCCCAGTAATCAGACCCATGCGTCAACGACGTAAAGTAACAGACTGACTAAAAAACCCTTGCTTAGAGCAAGGGTTTTTTGTTTCTGACTAATGAATAGCTTCCCGACTTCGATTATTCTCAGCATGCGCCAAAGCGGTGCGATGACTACCTGTGTGCCTGTTCAATTTGACAACGAAAAATGGGAAAGTACTGTTTTCTTTGAATTAGGCGGCAAGCAGTGCAAGGACGATCGGCGTATACTTCGCAAAACTCAGTCTTCATTGCCCGTCTCTATTGAAGCTGATCTTATCGAGCATGCTAATGCCAGCGTGGTAATGCTTCGCTTTGAGGTGATGACGTCTGAAGAAATGCCTTTAGTTGGGGAGGTGTTACTCGCTCCTGGAATGGGGGATGTTCAATTTGAAACGCTTCGCCATCTGACGGAACAATCTCACCTGAAAATGTATTTCGGCGATAGTGCTTACTATGTCTTGTATTCTCAACAGATTATTTTGGGAGATCGAGAGAGGAGGGAATACGATGAGATATTGCAGGATGCGGTTGCCCATGATGCACTTGTTCGGTTGAGCGGTAAGTACGATGCAATGAAAGCTCTGCATGAGGTGGTTGACCACTATGAGATCAAATAGGGCAGATTTAGTGTTAGGGATAATACATCTGTTGGAAGCTGCCATTTTCGGCAAAGAACAAAGAATGCTTGTTTCTACCAGGGGATGCTTAACCCTGTTAGTAGTCCTTGTGTGGTTTGCACTGATTCCAATGTCTCAAGCTGATGAAAGCAACAATTTTTCTCTATCAATTCAAACCGGCGACTTGAGTGGGATTGCTCAGTGGTTGAATGAAGAACCAGACGTTAACCTACGGACAAAGTCGGGGAAAACATCGCTAATGGTTGCAGCAAAAGCTGGCGATGGCAAATTGGTTGAACGCCTGCTGAAACTAGGAGCTGACCCACATCAATCAAATAACAATGGTGGAACTCCCATTATGTTTGCTTCCATAAGTGGCGTCATTGAGATAGTGCAGATGTTGCTTGATAAGGGGGTGGACATTAACTCACAAGGTAGTAACGGCTGGAGTGCACTGATGGTGGCCGTTGCTAAGGGTCATTTGGGTGCTGTAAGGGTTTTACTGGATGCTGGGGCTGATGTGAATACCCATGATGTCTATTTTTGGACACCCTTACACCGAGCAAGTTACGAGAGCAGGGAACGGGTGGTTGCAACGCTATTGTTGGCCCCAGATATTTTGGTTGATGCTAAAGATGACCAAGGAGCTACTCCTCTGCATCATGCGGCAAGCAATGGAAATGAACGCATAGTCAGCGCGCTATTGCTAGCTGGCGCTGATCCAAAGCGGTAGATTGGCAAGGTCAGCCAGCGTCCGTGTATGCCTTACAAGAGGGGCATACTGAACTGTTGGCGTTGCTCTTGAATTAACCTCCTAAGCCGATTCCTGTGATTACCCAAAGCCCAAGTATGCCAGATGAAAGAATTGAACTCCCAGCTGCATATGAGCTGATTGTATTTGAGCGTATCGAATCATTAAGGGCCGAGGCTGTTCGTCTGGCGAATCAAGACGCGGATGAAGGAACGATAGTTTGGGCTCACACGCAAGATCGTGCCCAAGCTAGAGCGTCTACTACGTGGGAAAATATATGGATATGCGGAGAGGAGGATCTACATTGCTCCATCATTCTGCGACCAGACTTTTCCATTGAAAAGTATCATCAGATTCTGGTTGTTGCGGCAACCAGTCTTGGAAATGCGATCGCAGGATATTTGTCACCCATGATTGCGCTCGCATATGGGTGGCCGAATAAGCTGCTCATTGCAAACCATAAAATTGCAGGACTATGGATGGATGTTGATCCGGCTCAAGCTGAATGGCTGATAGTGACTTGCGCTGTAAATATTAAGCACTCTCCAAATGACTTCAGTATCGCCGCCATGAGTATCAGTGATGCAGAGGGTGGAACCGAGCTGACTGCAAGTCAACTACTGGAAAGCTATGCTAGGGAATTCATCAGTCAAATTAATAAATGGGATGATCGTGGCTTCCACTACATTCTGAAGCAATGGAAGGGGAGAATGAACGGTATTGAAAAACATTGTAACTTCAGGGTTGGAATGGAAGAATACGCCGGAGTTTGTGCATCCATTGATGATGATGGTGCTGTTTGTTTCACCGAAGAAAGTGGAAAAGCTCAATGCCTATCCATTGAACAATACATGGGGATTTGAAAGTGGGGGAAAAACAGCCTCAGCTGACAGATCCTAAACGTCGGTATTTTTTCAGGACCTGTGCCAGTGCAGCGGCGATAATCTGTGCCAACCCAGATGCCCTAGGACGGGAAGAGGACCAAATTAAGTACTATTTTGAGGTTCGTCTTACTCATGGGAATGGTGAGCCGATTACCAGCAAAGACATACAGAAAAATCGCTCATACATTTTCAACTATCCGTTTGTGACAACACCTTGCTTTCTTATTAATCTTGGTAGGCCACTAGAACGTGTTGTGGGACTAAGCACAAAAGATGACCAGTCCTATACTTGGACGGGAGGCGTGGGTCCCAATCAGTCTATTGTTGCGTTCTCCGCGATCTGTTCTCATAAGATGAGTTACCCCACTCGCACATTGAGTTTCATTAATTATCGATCAGACGAAGTACATTATCGGGATGAAGAATCGGCCTTTCAAAAAGGCAGTCAGCTAATCTATTGTTGCTCGGAACGAAGTGCTTATGATCCTGCCCAAGGAGCCGCAGTACTTGGTGGTCCTGCTACCCAACCGCTAACGACGGATTGTGTAACCCTACGTCTGTAACTTCGGTTTAGTTTGAGTCATTATTGTCGTTCCACACGATATATCGCTTGTCGGCATTGCTCCATTCATCGTCAATCTCAACGAGAATGGCACTGACAAGCCTGAGTAAAG
>WLWI01003433.1_pt1 | contig 13595 bp, 8 predicted proteins | sample 6701501 | NCBI WGS metagenome assembly WLWI01 (sample SAMN12718690, study PRJNA515312) | sponge metagenome | isolation source: marine sponge | host: Mycale hentscheli | place: New Zealand: South Island, Marlborough, Capsize Point | collected 2014-11-01
TTATCATTTTTGTGCAGAATACATTCAGCCATTCTCCAATTTCACTAAGAATAACAACTGTATACAATAGTTTTAGCTCTGCAAACCAGCATAAGTGAGCAGCATTTCCTCTTTATATAGCTAACTGTAACCAGAACAGGATGTTCTTAAAGTAATTAGTGAATATGATGGAATCCTTATACATGATGGTTATAATGATGTTCATTATGGTGCATGTAATTTGGATATGAGCTACCTTTGTATATCTGGCTTCCTAGTCACTGTGTTGTCTCTCCTAATCAAATAAGGAATTTAAACTCACATTTAGAGAGGCATTTTAATGAATAGTGATAAACACTGTCAATAAACCGGTACTAAATTATAGTAAAATGACTAATTGTGAATGTATCATGACACAGGCCTATAACGTAGGATTTTTCCTGAACATAACAAACGTTGCTTCCTTTTAAAATGTGACAACATTATTGCATATTCTCAATTGAAGTAGTGGTAGATTCCACTTATTTTTACAGTACTTCAATAATTAATTGCATTGCTCAATATACAAATTCTGGGGAAAATTTTACTTCAACTCTCTGAGCTCCCAATATTTAATAATAGCATGTGCAGAAACAAAGAATTGCTTAACCACACCCCTTCACAAGTGCATGATAATACATTTTCTATTGTGCCTATTACCATTTCAGTTATCTGAACACCTCTATGGTCCCAACTTGTTTGAATAGCTAAAGTCAATGGCAATTGCAATGCCATTATGAATTCCAAGGCAACGAGTTCCATGGTAGCTTATGTTCATTCATGATGTTAGTAAGTTGTATGTAAGTATATAATTATATATACACAGTGCACTTTACTTGCATTAGAATTTGTTTGCAGTCTCATAATCATTTATATGAAGAATTCATATGCAATATACATTTAATGACATGCGACATATGAAGCCAGACTGACACAAGGTGGTTTGTGGTTTCTTCAACTAAATAACTTATCAGATGCAACTTCACTGTCAGTGAACAGGCTGGGACAGTGACTTTAACTTAATGGTACAACACATTATTATTAGAAGCATATCTAAAATAATACTGAAAGTCTCCTGCTGGCAGATGTTGAAGTGCTTAGACATAGTTTGCAAGTTATATATCTTATGAAAGTCATACTAAACACTTTCTACTTCTTATACAACTTTCAACAACGTTATATTTTGTTATCAATTCATTAATTTTTAATTATTATTTTTTTGTGCTTTCTTTATTTAGTTTTATTTCATTTATTTATTTCATTTATTTCTTAGATATCATTTGCTTTATTTATTTCATTTATTTACTTGATTTTCTTTACTTATTTTATAATTGATTATTAATTTATTTTCTTTTACAGATAGCTAACACATTTCCTAGAAAATGTTTTATGAATGTTTTTGAAGACATAGCTAAGTTTGGTTGCTGCTGCATATCTAACACAGTCACAGTTTAGTTAGCCATTGTTTTGTACATTGTGATGTAGGAAAAAAAATTGACACTATGATCAATAGCAGAGAATAGAAAATAAACTCTATTTCATGTGATAATTTTTATAACTGATCCTAGATTGCCCCATCAAGAATGCAGCTGACCAGATTACTCTGTTTCATTATAGTGCACCAGCTCTACAATTTTAATTAGATCATGGCCATTGTTCAAAATAATGATCACCAGTGATCAAAATCCTACAGAACATTGCACCACACACCTTAAGTAAAACACACAACCCCCCCCCCCTCCCCCCCTCCCACACACACACACACACACACCTATGCACAGGTGTTTCATCAAGCACTTTATGGATGATATTGGTTAAGCACCACATTTGCAGTGATAGAATGTATAAGTATAGAATAACTAAATTTGAACCTAGCCCACACATGCAATGTGGTATAACAGCTGATAATTCGATTACTCTGAAACTTAAAGGGCAAGCATGAGGAAATTTTTTTCTCTTGTTATTTTCTGGTAGTTTTATGTGTAAATATAACCCAGAAAAATAATATTAAATAACCCTTCACATTAGAGTAACCAAGATCAGAATTACTTACTGTTGTGGGCGGGCCTTAGTGATAATGCAGTTAGGGATACAGCTTACATTTTTGGTTCATGTGATGGAATTGTGTGTGTATGTGTGTGTCTGTGTGTGTAAGAGGGTGGGGGCAGATTTATAGTTTGGGGGACACAGGGAGACACACACTATGCAGATTAAGTATTTAGTGAACTTGAATTTAGCTTAGTCAATATTAAGTTATATTTTTCATGAAATATATGTGTCTTTCACGAGAGAAATTAATTTCTGATACATGGTGAAACCTCCCACCACCACTCAGATGCCAATGGTAATGTTATACACCAGCAGTGATAACTCCAACTGACTTGCTGATACAATCATTATGAGTGGACTGGACTTTTTACACAATCCAGTAAGAAGAAATAAATACAGTTGCAGGTATTGTAAAAAATGCATGTGTTGTAGGGAAAAAAGTAAATGCACTAGGTGACCCCAACAAAACCTGCATTGCTTAAGTCCTGTGTGCCTCAATTTATAGGCACTTCAGGATTCCTACGTTCTGCAGTGTCAGGAATAATAATGCAGTATAACTAGTGATGAAACTGTAGTATAACCACCGTAATGAGCTCAGTTAGCTCAACTTAGCTATAGTGTCCATTTGCTTGTATTTTTACTGTGTACACTATGTAATATAGACACATCAGCATGTCGTCATGACACAAGATGGTGCTATATTATGTCGGTGGCTGGGAAGAAACATTCAAATCATGCCACCATCATGACTTGACATCTTTCTATTCAGCACATCCACGAGATTCAATTATCCTGTCTTATTAATAATTATTGATTGTATTCGCATAGTGTTCCAGTTTTCATGGTTACGTAGCCTTTAAAAAAATCAACTTTTTTTCTGCTCCATTTAATAGATGCTCAGCTAAATTGCTGGTAACTTTGCCATGGATCTAAACAAACCCAAATACATAAGCTGTTTCCCTATCTACATCATCACTAAGCCCCACCCACAGTTATTCACACTGTTACAGTCCTCACAATACACCAACAATCACAATACTGTGTAAAAGGTCTACTATGCTAACCATGATGTAAAGTAAAAGAAAGTCATTCAGAGTCATCACTGCTGGTGTCTGAAGCATCACCACATGTATTCTTTACATCTCTGTGCCCCTCCCCCCCATCTCCCTCCATTAAGAAATTATTCATAGACTTATGATCTGAAGTATTATCAGACACTATTGCTAGGCTCATAGCTATAAGGAATCTGGTTTTATTACTACTATTACTCTCTGGTGAGCTGTGGTCTGATCTATACTGGCCACTTTCTTCTGCCTCAGACTCATCACACATTGCTAGCTAACTAATACAAGCCCACAGCCATAGGCTTACTAAACAAACTAAACACAGCTGTTTCACTACATCACTAAGCCCTGCCTACAACAGGAAGTAATTCTGATTTTGGTTATAATCACCAAGGTGAATTTGATTCTTAGTGTCAGAACTTACAATAACGAAAAAATGTTATGGACAGTTCACTTTTTATTCCTGTCTCTCAATGACTGGAGTTTTAGCACTAACCACCGAAACCTTTTGCCAGTGAATCTTAAGATGAACTTACCATTGGCACATCAAAATCCATGGTTGATCTGTTCAGTTTAGATTATGCATTACTTAATTAATTGACTAAGTGACTATAATCATACCATTGAAACTTGTGATGCTACATTATCTAAAAATGATGACCTTCCTTCTCAGACAGTATATGACTGTACAAGTATACGTGTGACTTGTGCATGAATTCCCCTATAACCAACTTCCTGCATATTTTCAACCAACATATTTCCGTGAGTGACAAAACAATATACAGAGTAATCATCATTATGCAGCAATAGTTACAGTATGAAACAGAAGTAATGTTATTATATGATTGTATAACAAGCATTAATGAGTAGTTGTCCAGCATTAAAAACATACGTGACAGGTTAAAAACAAACAAATCATCATTGTTTGAATGTCTTTCTGCATTGTCTACTTTAAATCATATCATACTCCATTGAATATCTACCAGTTTAGCTGATGAACAATGGCTAAATTTACGTAGATGAAGTTGCTTGTAAGATATAACTTCTCAGCTGATGGTTGTGTTTCTCTTCACTCACTGAGCAATAATCTCCCTCTTCTTTCACTTCAGAGATGTTAATGACTTCCTCATCAATTTCTCTCTTAATTTTCTCATCGGTGTTAGTTATTTTGTCTTCCTCAAAGTGGTTGCCAACACACATTGCAATACCAATGCTAGCAAAAAACAGCTCACATGGGTGGGAGTTCCTAAAGTTGTAACAAAATGGTAGCATTAGTAGTGACATTAGCTATAGCTGTTTGATATCAAACAAATAGACTTCACTTTGATCACCATAAAAAATGACAAACATCACCATTCTAAGTGCATGGTTTCAAATCAACTGTACTTGTTGCTTTTATTATTATTATTATTATTATTATTATGATAATCCTGCTTACACTTTTAAGTGAAACTAGGACACAATTCAAGTTTGAAAAATGCTGACCACATATTTATAAAATGATTTTTCATAAGGGGCACCAAGGTTTAGTACAAAGAAAGGGGTGCTGGCCCCTGGATCATCTTGTCTTCCGTCTCTCCACAGATTTTTGGAAGTTAACATAATGCTACATTTAGCTAAAGTTGAACTTGAATAACATAATCATATAAAATCAGGCATGTGACAAAACATAAATCTGTGTTATATAATCTTATGTAGGAATTTTCAAAGCAGTGAAGGTATAAAAATAGTGTGGTTGACTACACAGACATACACACACACACACACACACCATATCTACTTCCAGTGAACCATCCTGTATGAAACCTTAGGCATGGTGTTGTATAAACACGGTGATTGAAACACAGTATTAGTCTACTGCTTTGCACATGTTCAATATAAGGTACATTGGGAGGTATCTCACTATCAAGTCATGACATTATATTCTTACCAAGTACACAGGACAAATACTGAAAAAAAATCTGTAATTCATCTTTAGCAGGTCAGGCAACAAAGCACCAGTATAGAAAGTTATTGGCTTACTCACTGACAAATCAGTTACAGTATTCAGAAGTATGTGTTTGTTGAATCCCACAGGTAATTTTTATAGTAAAAGATGACAACAGTCAAATTTATTGCTCCAGTTAAAAAATAAGTATCTGATTGTTTACAAGGTAAACAAGAAGAGAGCAAATAGTAAGTTTAATTATTTATTACGAAAATCGTAATTTCAATATTATAATAATGTCAGTAACAACGACCGATGACGACCGAAAGTGTGTGTATTAATGAATAATTCATGAGCTTCAATCATTGCGGTAAAGCATCGTCACACATGATGGGTAAAGTGCCCTAACATTCAGTAGAAAGTGGTTTATTTTAAAAGCGGGTGTAAGACGAGGGAAGGCGACGTACATTTAAAAAAGAAGTGAAAGTATGGAAGAGAAGTTAAAAGGTGATTAATTGTAACTAAAAAGCCGGTAGAATCCGCGAAGTCAGGCAGTGTAGGTTTAAAAAGAATGGAAGAGAAGGTAAAAGCGAGCAATTAATTGTAACTAAAAAGCGGGTGGAATTGGCAAATAAAGACGGGGGTCAGTTTTAAAATGGAAAGGCAAAAATATGAAAAAGAAGGAAAAAGTTTCGCAAATCTTAAGTCCACAATTATTGTGGTAGGACAGATACATTTAGAAGCAGGAGAGGTAGACAAAGGAAAAGGGGCTCCAAGACTCAAGAAGAAAAAGCTGAAGAAAGGAAAGTGATGTATAAAAAAAGACGAGACATAGTTCAGAAAAAAGAGAGCAGGAGAGGGAAACTTATGTAACCTTAACCAATGGTAAAGAACTGAGCAAGATAACTTGCTACTGCATTCTTAATTTGCAATACGTCAAGCGCCACTATGTGATAGGGTGCTTGCTAGTAATTTTATAATACCGTACCATGCTACAAAGCCCAATAAACACAACCAATTCCTAATTAGATATTATGTGGCAGTTTACATCAGATTTTTGAGACTTAACAAATTTTAAAAGACTATTAGCTAAAATTTTAATTTCTATGAATTTTCATTCCAAACCAAAACTAACACTTACCGGTATTTTTTACAATAAGGCTCCACAGCTTGTTGTAGCCTGCAATTATTAACATATCACTACATCACAACTTGCGGCATACAGAGAAACTCACCCATGAACAAGATAATCAGCATGCTGGTTAACTTCACATGACCTAAAAATAACGATAATTCAAACAACTATGTACAATAACAAAAAAAAAACAATAATGAAGCACCTATGGTGTGAACCCTCAGTGCTACACTAGCTAGCTACAAGTTATTTCCCATGCCAAAATAATAATTATTCTATTCTTAATCAGGTATCAATACAGTTCATGCAATGAAAATGGTAGGCTGCATGAGTAGCTAAGTATCTGTCTTTACTTTGCTCTTCCCTAATACGGCTAAATTGCCATTCTCCAGAAGCTCAGTAGCCTCGAAAGTTGTAAAACAAGAAGCCATAAGCTTCTGATCGAACAGTCCAAAAAATCGGTAAAGGGTCTACTACAAATGAAGTTAGTAATAATTAATATTGTATTTTTTTAAAGGGTTAAAAAAATACACAAAAATAGGGCCTCACAACCATTTAAACTTACCCTAAAATATTCTTTTGAATATTTTGGAGGACCAAAAAAAGGAGATATGAATCTTTACAATAATAATTATATTTTCCAGTAAAGAGGGGCCGATATCTTTTAACGAATTTTTCTATGCTCTTCGAGTAAAGCTACTGAAAGGAAATATTGCAAAAAAAGGAATCAATTTGAAATAACAATAAACTATGTTAATACTGTTACTTACATCATTATATTTAGCTAAGTTAACTCACCTGAGTTTAGTACCTAATCGCTACTCTTGGAGAAGGCGCGGTGTTTTTTTTCTTTCTATTGTACACTACGTAATTCCACCAGGGAACGACCCACACGGAACATTGGACAGCGGACGTAAATCTTTTTGAGAAGTGCGTATAATAACCAAAGAAATCCGTTTAAATCTTCGTCGCCTGTGTAACGTTTGTGGCCTATAGCACGTAGTATAACTCTTCGGTATATGAAGTCTTTTGAGTTCATGAAATAGATTCACTGTACAACTCCAAGAGTATGAAATAATACAAAACTTATATAGTAACAAATCATCAAACATCAAACATTAAACCACAAGTACAAAAATGAATAATAAAATAATTATAGCTAGCTTGACCATAATTCACTTGAGTAGTTATTTCTAGTCTTCTAGGTTTGCTTCTTTATGAAATTCATCCTGATCAAGCAACATCTAAAGATAAGGTAAAGGTTCAATCCTTTGCAATTGTGACAGAAGTTTTGGATAGTGTTCTTTCATGACCACAGCATCTCTGTATGCTATTGGTTCTAATCACAAGGTTAATAATATTATATTGAATTATAAAAAAAGCACAACAAAGGTCTTACCTATGCCTTAAAGCCATGACAATAATACTGATGTTTATCACATAGGCCTTCCACTAGTAACACCAGATGAAACAGTTATTATTCAGCTTAGTAGGCAATGGGACAAAGAGCATAAGCTGATCAATGTAACCATCTCCTTAATTTGCTAAGGAGAGAAACTGAATTAGTTCATGTTCCTGAACATATATTCCAAGAATTATACAGGCATTATAGTATGTACTGGTTGTGACTATATTTCTTTCTACTCGGGGATTGGCAAAACACTTTCTTAATCGTATTTTTTTGAATATTCAAATTGCTGGTCAACTATCAGAACCATTTTACCGGAGTTATTTCTTAATCTAACCTTCACGAAGCGCATCAAAGGCAAGCCAACAGATATTTATTTGTCTGGTAAGTTGTGCATACTACAATAAGTATGATTATGCATTATTGTGGTCAAACTCCTTCCCTATTGATGAATTCAATAAAGAAAAAGGGTTAGACTCCTGAACAGTTCACAAAATATTTATAGTTAATAATGAAACTACTAGTAATTTGTTCTATCTAATTTTAGCATGAGGACATCTTCATTTATACTTTAATTATTCAGCAATTATGTTAGTATAACTATTCGTAGGATGATTTGGAGGTGTGTTTGTGTAGTGATTTTTTTATTAGGACATGACTGTCTGATGTCTGATTTATTTTTATCCAACTTCTTATTGGTAAACACATTGAGAGGCATACATAGTAATGCAGTTTAGACAATTCTGTTTGCTAGCTGTTACTTGTTGGACTACACACATGTGTACGTACATCTTTTATGTTATATAAGAAAAGTCCAAAAAATTGCTAGAACTTTTTTTTTTTTTACATTCAGCATCTTATGAAACAATCTTTGACTATAGAGTTGAACAAGATGGCTTTAAAATGCAAGGAACGTCATTAAAACAATTTAATTTTGAGTCTGGAGTATTAGTACATAATGAATCAAATGATGGTTTAGTCGAAGTATGTGATTCATGGTTAGAATAGGAAATTGGAACTCAATCAGTACTCTGTATTAATAGAGAAAAAGAAAACTGCCAATCAAATAGTATCTGAATTAAAATACCAACTAGAATATATACTGCTTACTTCCTATAGCTGTAAACAAAACCAGGAGGACCTAAAAGCAATCAGGTGCAGAACTAGTTGTTGACTTATTGTTTTTAAAATTACCACACCTATTGTAGGAATTGTCCTTTTTTCAAATATTGTCTGTTTGTTATCAGTGTCATTAGACATCGTTCCTGGTTCATCTTTATTAGTAGTCTTATGATTACTATTGGTGGTTGATTTAGTTTGTTCATTGGTTGTTTCAAACGTGCTATCAGTGACTCCCTCCGCGGGGTCTCATTTTTAGGATTGGAATATAGTCTTACTTCATTACCTTCATAAGAATGTGTCACTTGCATATCTGAATTACCAGTCACAATGAGAATAGATGTTATAGTACATAGCTATTGCCAGTCCTTCACTGTACAACACAACTTTACTACTGCCAAATGCATCATGGTCTGTGAAGTTACAGAGTGAGTATAGAAAGTAAAGAATGGTTGGCTGTATAGATGAATATATGTTTTGATATTTTCCATTATACGGTAAGAATAATGCAATGAAGAACAAACATCTTCTTCCAACTGTGCGGTCACAGGTGCTGTGTGTGTGTTGTGACATTTAAGGGAGAACTCCCTAAATGATGTGTGGTGAATAGTATATAGCCTGTGACACAGATTTAACAAATATAATTTAGTTTTTTATATTATAAAGCAACTCAAAAATAATAAAAAAAAGTTATGTGTATATATATATATAAATAATATTTGGGTTAGTATACTGTAGAAAGATGATGTCTTCATGTGTGTACAAATTTAAATGCAGTAAATTTACAACCCCTACCTTAGTGTTTAAATGCTTTAGTCCCAAGATTTATCAATAAAAATATATAAAGAGAATTCAAAATAGGGAAGGTAAGTGTCTAGTATTGCGACTGAATTACTAAAAAAAAATGCTGCACAGAGGTGATAATAGTTGCTTCAACGTATAGGAAGGGTCACCATGTATATACCAAATGAAAATATACTTTCATGAAAACCACACTTAATATTTTATGGAAAAATAAAAATTTCCATTAATTAAGTAAAGGTAAAAGTTTAAATTCAATGAATAACGGGTGGAAATGAAATGATCTGAAAGTTTAAGTTTGACTACGTTGTTTGATAAAATTTAATTTCTTCTGCAAATGTGTTTATTATCCTATTATGTATCACATTCGTCTTGGGTTTTATGACCCCTTGTCATCCTTGTGTTTAAAAGCACATTCTGATAAGTAGTACAACTTCAGTTATCCTAATTTCACACTTCAATTAAAAGAAACTCCTAATGTTTAGTAATAGCACATGAAAAAACAAAGAATTGCTAGACCACTCTCCTTCAATAGTGCTTTATAATACATTTTCATCGTGTTCAGTTTATCTTAACATTTAAATTTGAACACCCACTTGGCGCCAAAGTGTTCAGATAACTGAAGGCTTACTGTAATTACAATGGAAACAAATTCTGAGAACAAATTGTAGCTTTATTCACATGTGATGTAATTGAATAAGTATAATTTAATAATATTTATGCAGTGGACTCCACTTGCAAAAGATTTAGTTCATTGTCTTATAATCATAAGATTGAATAGATTCACATGCATGCGGCATACATTTGACTATGTTCTCATACAAGTAGCCAGACCGACACAAAGTGGTTTGTGGTTTCTTCAACTAAACCGCTTATCAGATGCAATAACATCACTGATTATGAAGAGGTTGGGGCAGTGACTTTTTTTTAACTACTATGATTAAATGCTACAGCACATGATTATTAGAACCATATAGAAAAAATGCTGAAATTCTTTCTCGGTCAAACTGTAAAATTACTTGACTTATTAAAGAAAACGTTTTTAGTTTGCACTTAAGTTTAAATTGGGACAGCTCATGTTTTCATTACTACTAACAAAGAAGTAACTTTTTCATTTGTCTTTAATTATTTTAAGAGGTACTGAAAGCTAGTGCCGTAGGAGTGTGTGTTGTATTCATAACATCACACTTGTAATATAATAACAATAATAATAAGCTCACTTCTTAATTTTTTGAGTCAAAGCTGGAAGTTCATGGCTACAGTCTGTGACTGCCTTGCTAATAAACATTCATCAACATAAAATATCAGGGTTTAGTTTAACATGGACAAACTAACTTCAAAGTATAGTAGTCATCCAAAAGAGCAGCATATTTTCTTTCCCACGGTGCTTCATCAAGTTCTACACACACACACAAACACACACACATTTCATGGTCAAGCATACTAGATACCATCTTCCCAACCAACCTGAACGCAACGACTTTCATAAGTTCTGCTTGGTGCCATCGTTCAATGTCAGCTGTGCTGAATTGAACTATTTAAGAATTATGATCCATTTAATACAATACTACAATAATATTAAAATATGGTGTGGCGATTATTACCTGGAGAGGAAGTCATTAATTTGTGTAAGGCTTCCATAAACTCCTGTTGTGTCTTAATAGCTCTCTTCCTCCTATCTGGGAGCAAGGTTACTATGTGTGTGTGTGTGTGTGTGTGTGTGTGTGTGTGTGTGTGTGTGTGTGTGTGTTTGTGTGTGTGTGTATGCGTGCGTGCAATGGAAGCAATATATGAATAGAGTCAAGTAGAACATTTTTAATGATACAAAAACTTACCAAGCCTTTGGGCTGACGTTTTTGAGTAGTGCAAAAGGGCATCAGTCAGGACATCAATACGATGAGATGGCCGCATCTCCTTGGTTGCTTTGGCATACTTTCTAAGATATGCCCAGAGCCTCTCAACTACTTCTCCATCAGTCAGCCCAAAGCAATCCTTATGACGAGGACTGTATTGAAACTGTCAAATAATTATAAAAATTATATACAGCCATATATAGTAGTAAGTATCATATAGTAGTAAGTATCATATAGTAGTAAGTATCATAATATAGTAGTAAGTATAGTACCTGGCATTCCAGTTAATGGCCGTATGAATGAAACACTGGAACAGCAAACTCAAAAAAATCAGTGAGATCTTTATGACTGCGATTCTAGGTACCCAAATTCAAAGATAAACAAAACAAAGCATTTTATTTAGCATTGCAATAAAGTTTCGTAATAAGTAAAATTCGTTATTAACAACTACACTTGGAGTCACTGTGAAAGTTTCACTATTGTTATTAAACACTCGTACATACAATAGAACTTCAGTTATCCAAACACCCAAAATCTAATAGTAGCACGTGCAGACAAGAAGAATTGCTAGACCATTTTTCAATGGTGTTCAGTTATCCAACATTTCAGTTATCTGAACACCCCTCGGTCCCAACGTGTTCGGATAATTGAAGTCCTACTGTATAATAAATGAAAAAGTTAGATGAAACTTTGATACTGCACACCCATCAGTACCCACTATAGTGTTTGATAGAATTTGAATCATTCATTCTGAGCCTATGAATTATCATACAATATGTGTAAACAACTGAAAAAGGGGCTTGCTGGACATAGCAAGTGCTGCTTTTGTAGCATAACAGCCATTATTAAGGACTTCAGTTGTAAGTTCAAATAATTTTTGTCTTTGAAATCAGGTAAATTTGACGTCCAATTCAACCAACAGAATAACAAATACATGCTAAAGGCTAAATCCCTAATAATCCCAAATTAAGACTTTCATGTTATAACAATTTTACCTTCAGATGCTTAGACAAAGTGCAAGCAACATCATAGAGCAAGTACACTTTTTGACGTTGCCCAAAGTTCTCCAATATTTTTTCCAGCATAATAACAATGTAAGAAAATCTGAAAAGAATATTTAAAGCAATAATACATCTGTGATTACCATAATCTAAAACTGTTTCTGCTTGCTTGATAATTGATGAATATTTTAAATTGTGTGTGCTTGCCAACTTATGAACCGCTGCCAATTTAGCAAATGACCAAAGCACACCATGGGACTACCTGAAATAATCTTAATATTGAGAAGGTCTAAATTGTGAATTATTAAAAATGCTCATTAGTGCTTTGTGCTGGTGTTAAGCATTTTGAAAATTTCAGTGCTTGTGCTTATGATTGACCAATTGATAAAATGCTTGTGCTGTACTTACTTGAGCACACTATTAAAGTGCTTCCCCATGACTGAAATGAGTGACATTTTGAAGCGATCAGTAAAGAGTGACTGACAGCTGGGCACAAGCATTCTAAATAAAAAAAATAAAAAAAATAACAACCCCGCACTCTAGACTAACCAGGAAAAACACCAAATCCTATTTGCGAGTTTCAACTGTAGAATAAAGAATAATGTAATGGATTTCTAACCGTTCTCCATGACGAAGGAACATCATTTTGAATGGAATTTCATGTCGACAAACAGCCCCCACAACACCAGTTTCATCAAGCCGACTGTATCGATTTCTTGATCTCAGAGAATCCCCAGCTAGAAATTGACTGCATTCCTGAAATAATAGCTCATGTCATATCAGCTATTCATAGCATGGGTAACCATGGTATTCGGGATTAATAACATGAGGAATGGAATTGAAATAGTACGAGGCAAAGCCGAGTACTATTTATTTGCTTTTTATTGTCCCCCAGACTATTTCATTTGAATCACAACTTTCCCAATATATTTTTCAATGGGCAATGTACGCTGTGTACTATTACATTATATATATATTTAATATATAGATACGTGTACCTAGTTTACTGATGCTTTTATGGAACCATAGCCACTGACATATTCATCTACATTGTCTTGGTCAACAACATTGTTTGCTCATGGAGAGGTGGGCGTACACTACTACCAGCAGCTTTTTTCCGGCAGAGTCCAAAATTACCATCAATGGATAAAAAGATGGTATCAGTCTGCGAAACATAAAAACACACAGTGAGTCAGTATAATTGAGTTTCATAAATTATC
>WLWI01003438.1_pt1 | contig 13584 bp, 6 predicted proteins | sample 6701501 | NCBI WGS metagenome assembly WLWI01 (sample SAMN12718690, study PRJNA515312) | sponge metagenome | isolation source: marine sponge | host: Mycale hentscheli | place: New Zealand: South Island, Marlborough, Capsize Point | collected 2014-11-01
TATAATTTAAAGGTGGAGGAGGATGAAGAAAAACCTTACATGTATAATTTTTCTTTTTATTAATATAAACAAAGAAAGGGTACATTACGGGTCTGAAATAATCCAATACTTGCACTTTATATTGCCTAAAGCTAAACAACCATCTTTGAGACTACACGAACAAAACACACTATGTGGTGTTGGAACATGGCTGATGTAGATTTAGGATTGTTACAGAGGGACTCTAAGTTGCTTAGGTCATTCAGAGAGGGGCACTATTAACTTAGAGTCCCTTCAATTGCGTTGTTAGGGATGGTACCTATGTTCAAAATTTGTCAGGTGATGCTCTTCACCATTAATTGCGTTGTTAGGACCAGTAGCTTAGTTCTAAATTAGTTAGGCACTGCACAGTTGTCATGAACTACCGTTTATAGGGCCCCTCTGGCCTTAAGTAGCTCCCTCACTGTGCTCGGGAAGCCTAGAGCCTTCAGGACCCTAAAAATGGTAGTTCCCTCTGAGGCAGCACCTAACTGTTAATTAGAACATAGCTGATGTAGTTTTTATATTGTGACAGAAGACCTTTAAACAGCTTAGGTCCTTCAGAGATTGTCCCTGCCTTGAGGGCAGGGACACTTAGTGTCCCTCCAATTGCGTTGTTAGGAGCAGTTGCTACGTTCTAAATTAGTTAGGCACTGCACAGCCATCGTGAACTACCATTGTTAGAGTCCCTCAGGCCCTAAGTAGCGCCTAATGCCATCGGGACCCTAAAACAGTAGTTCCCCCCCGAGTCAGCGCCTGTTAGGTGTGCACCTTCAGTATCATGGAGCAAGACAGTGATATAAGCTAATTTAGATTTTATATCATTATTAATGGTTGGGACTTACTATCTTCCAGATCAGCTGTTGAATTTGAACGATGGATTGACTAACTCCCACACTGAATAAATATTGTCAACTTATTGTGTATTGAAGGGTTATAAGACACTTTCCTAATGTGCCTGAAAGATAGACTCTAGGACAATAAGTCCTTCATACATGACTATGTAGATAATAGCAGCATATGGAGGGGTAGAGATAAAGAAATAAGGAAGTAGACTATTACCTGAACAACACAGTCCAATGTGGTGAGAACATGCATGCACTCTGAGGTAGATATAGGGAAACAGGTTGACTCATAAAGACTATCCAACTAAGTGATCTCTCCAACAAGGCTTCGTTCTCAGTACTAATGGCATTATTGGACCAGTCCTAAACATACTTGCAGCATTACCTCACTACAGAACCATTGTAACCAAGAGCTCACTAGGATGGAAAAAATATCAGTTTGTTTTTATTGGATAGTAGTGGAAATGCACTGGCAAATATTTTTTCCATTACCTCACAAACCATTATAATCTGGATGGAAATAAAACATCACTTTGTTTTCATTCGATAATCGAGGAAATGTAATTCGCAAATATTTCACTGACGGACTCACTTCGTATAAATTTCTAAATTTCATGGACATGATGCTCAATTGGTAGGACACCAGCCCTCAGACAGGCTGATGCAAATGACCATGGTGGTAATAGAAATCCACTATCTTGGAGGCAGGAAGGCACTCATTTTAATTAAATATTATGTAACACTTTTATTGTTAACAAAGTGGTATTTGGCATTGAAATAGTTTACATTGGTAAATTTTCATTGATAAACCAGAACAAAGCCAATAAAAACTTCCACCAAACCAAACTCTACTGATTATCAGTGGTTAGCACTTCCAGCAATTTATCACTGGAGTTCCTGGAAAACCAATGAAAGAAGTGCCACCACAAAGAAGAAAAGAAGGAAGGAAGCCGCCCCTCAATTAGACTGACCAAAACAGTACACCACTTACTAAAAGGAAGACTTGATACCAACCAGCATCCACTGCTTCCTTGGAAACAATCAAGCAGTCAGTCTTGACCCATGAATGGACCAGTGCACAAACCAACCACCATAGGGAGAGATAGGACAGTCAAGAACCACCTCACACTGCACCCCAAGGACTTCATTCTGAGAACCAAGGACACCACCAACCCTCAGACCCTCACCAGTGAATGCCAGCCACAGGCCATTCAGCCCCCTCTTACTGGCCCAGACTCTGGTGGAAGAGACTGGATGGAGAAGGAAAAATCACCCTGGGATGCCCAGCAACGTACATCAGAACCGAGAAGAGACTCTTTTACCAGTTATTGACTGCTTTGTCTTCTGCATGAACAAGCAGGTCAGACATTAACGAACCACATTTTATAGTAGGTACATAAACACAACCTCTGGGTATTGTGTTGTTGTGGACATAGACAGGCCATGCTTGTACTACTTGTACTGCCTCAGGTAATATTAAGGCCCAAATATAAACGTATCTTTGAGACTGAACAATAGCATTAGAACAGCCAAAACCAAACTCTCAGAAACCTCTACCTCCAAACAAACCACTTTAAATGAATTAGCCCTGAAAACAGGCAAATAGTTTGTTTGATTTTTTTTTATAAAAATAAAATATTGAATAAATAAATAAAATGAGGTCAATGCCTGTGGTGTTGATCATTCCTCAAATTAACTGTTATATGCGAGGTGGAGGTTGGTATGGAATTTACACGACTGAGGGTTAAGGCTCAAGGATAGCGTAAACCCCATACTGATCAAACAGAGTGGAGCAACCAACTGCACCATGCCTCTAGGCTATAGGAAATGCACAACAACTATAATCACTTCCCAAGAGGTGGGTATGAAATATATAGTCACCGTGAACTGAGCTATCTGATTGGATGATTGGAACAAACAATGGCACTTATATACAACAGATAAAACACTGTAACTGTTGTCTTTAAATTATACCAGCACAATAACTTTTGAAGTCAAACCAACCCATGAAGACAATAGGTTAATGGAAGACAAGAGGTTAGTGGAAGACAACAGATTAGTGGAACCAAATAAATGATGACTTGGTAAACTGTTAACTCCTTTAAGGTGTTGCCAAAAAAAAAACAAAAAAAAAAAACAAAAAACTTTTAGCCACCCACCCACCCACCTTTCCTCCTTCCCTCACTCTGTTCCAACCGCCACATGCACTCCATTCTCCACAGAACAGAGCCCTCAACAATCTAAACTAACCAACTTGGAGGTCTAGCCCAGACTGTAGTGTTGACATTAGAATTCAATTTCAAACCCTCTTCAAGAGAAGTGGCTGACCACAGACGCCCTGCAAGGTGGTCACAGCTATGAAAGCTCAGATGAGGTGTGTGGGGCGAGGCCTGGAGGACAAGAAGGCCACTAAAGCCACAAAGACCAAACTGTAATCCGTGGAGAGAAGGAATACATGAAATTATGGAGAGATATTATCAAACCAGTAATGGTGAAGCGTAGGAGCGTACCAGAGACAGACCAGAAGACTCTCTTGTATAGAGACAAACTTTTATAACGTATAAACTTTGAGGTTAACTTATCAAACTTGAGCACAGAGTTAACAACACCGTTTCTACGGCGCCACCAGCAAGTGTGTCAACAACAAAAAAAAAAAATCTGTCCTTCAGTATCTAAGTGAATATAACAAAAAAAAATGTAAAAACAAACCAGCCCCCATAGATGCCGGCCCACTCTCGGAGATTGCTGGAGCCTGCCTCGACTGTGCATAGAGGTGAGAATCTCCTTCATTGTGTATACTCCGGCACAATAACAAAGTGCGACAGTAAGGCTAAAGGACGAGGTGGTTGTGCAACAGGATGTCTGGCTCTTTACTGACCCAACCAATGCACAAGCGGTCAGCCATTATAATAAAGACACTTTATCGACTTTATGTACATGCCCTTCAATGCAGGGAAACATTAGCGAAAACTTGACCAGAGAAAACTTGAGGAAAATCAAATAAGAGATCTAACAATAGAGAAAATTCTGACTATCTAAACCTTATTATTTCAATCCATCCAACCGCTACCCTACTTCTCTCTCTCTCTATGGTCATCTATGCTCACAAGAGGATATATTGTATTTCTAACTCTATAGCACATAGAGTCCAGTCAGAGATAAGTAAGGGAGAAAGAGTACAAACTATGATAAAGAAATTTGTGAAGTAAAACACTCGCTGACGTAGATGTTTTACCTCATTCATAGCATTACGCACCTATCTGAATGATATTGTATCAATGTCTTATTCAATTCAGAGCATTCTCTTCCACACCATAAGAACCAATCAATACTGCCTTGCACCATCAGCACTATGTGGTCGTGCACTGCTTTAATCATAGGCGCATGGAAAATATTATATGAAGAAAATTGTTTTATCCAGTCTGAAAGCATGTATATTTCCACAAGTGCACTTCTGCTAATTTCTTTGCTAGCCCATTAAATTGTTAACCTAAAAAGATTCAATAAGTCCTTTTAAGCACAATTTGCACAGCACATTTATAAAATAAAGTGTATTATCTTGTTCACATTAAATCGCATTGCTTCACTAAGCAAAAAAATGATGAAATTACCCATCAGAAACTACACAGCAGACAGCCGCAACATCTACCCACATCCGCTCCACCAAATAATATTAGTCAATATTGGGGGGCTTCAAAGCAACAGAATTAAAAATGCATCGTGTCAGGAAAAAGAAAGCATCAGCATTTGATATCATCTTTGTTCTCCCAAACCTCAAGTACAATCCAATTATCACTAACATTGTTTGAAATTGTTAGTTTTTGGCTGTGGATCCAAAGTGCATAGGATGATTGTTGCCTACACTTTCTTTCATTCAACATGTGTTTTACATGGGAAATCTCCCCCGAGCCCAGTCTTCCACATGTTGTCCACCCCACAGAAACACACCCTTCAGACTAAGTCCTCGCAAAGGAAACATGACGAAAACGCAAAGCAAGCAAAACTGGTCAGAAACAATCAGTAAAAGACAAACTAGCCAATGCTAATCCAGGATAAATGGCCCATACTTTTTTTTAATTATTACTAGTTGGTTAAAAATTGAATCCACCCACTTATGATAAATAAACGAACCAATTATACAAATACATTTTAAAACAATATTTTCCAACTGTAATTATCTCATTGATGTAAGGGGCATTGTGTGTCCTATGAGGCAGCTTCGCACCGCATTTACACAACACTTGCCCGATACGCCAATGTTTAATAAATGCTGTGGCAAGTGGCATTGAACTCAACAAGGAGTAAGCAAGGCCGCCAGGCAAGCGAACACACTAGAAAAGAAAGGCCATTGTGGGTCGTGAGAAGATAGAGCCTGTAGTGGCCCCTGAGACACCAAACACAAGAGAAAGACCAAGAAGAGGGCTATCCAAGCCACCATCATCTTGTTCCCTTAGTATCACCTGCTATTGATGCATTCGATCTCCAGAAATGAATAACCTCATGACATTGAACACTATCACCCACAACTCCAGTAAGTCCAATTAGGGTAACACCTATCTGGTGAACCAACCACAGACCATTCAACAGCTGACAAAACTCCACCTGTAGATTACAAATCCAGGCACTGTTAATCAATACTAACTCATGCTTTCAAAAAAATACAAAGTCCACAAACAAGACCACTGAATTGAGCTGGTATTGTTTAACTAGTCCCGGGAATAGAGCAGCACAAAGTAAGCAAGTGGCTTTATGATGCAGGTAATTCTATTAGTGGTGGAGAGATTTAAGCGCTGGTGGCTTGTAATAAACTTGAAAAAGACAGCATAATAAAGTGACAATATATAATGACATAATTGTATTAGTAATTCAGAGTAATAAAAGACTAGTGAATAAATGGTGGCCAGTACAAGCTGTAGATAATTAGTGACAGTCAAGGGATTGAGGAATTTTTTTTGCTGGCGAGGGGACAAACTATTTGTAAGTCACATAGTCTGCAAAAAGTTCTTCTGGCTAACACTGCCTTCATTTACAAAGTTTGTTGTGTGAATTATTACCTTATCAGATCACCATTACAACTTATATTACTTCCAATTATTATTATTATTATTATTATTTCAATGATTCAGCCATTCTCGGCTGAAATAATTATATTAGATCCCGTTGCTATATTGATACTAGGTGTACTAACTTGGTAAGTGTGCACTATTTTTTGCCTTTAGCCATTTCTGCGAAAATGCTGATAAACAAAGTTGCTAGTGGAAACTGGGCATGCGTAAACGGGATTTAAAATAGTTAGAGCATGCGCGCTTAGGTACTGGTGAATTTAGTACACATAGCCCTCGGGCCTACAGCCCTTGGGCTTTAGTGCACTAAATCCACCAGTACCTAAGCGCCTATGCTCTAACTATTACATAATAGCAAATTTTTCTTGTTTTAACAGCCAATATAATATGTTAATTAAAATTTAACCCGACGTTTCAACTTCTTGCTGAAGTCCTCTTTAGGGGTCAACTGAGGTCAAACTCTCCGTGGTGATATAATAAACAACAATGTAAACAGTAAGATTTCTGGAGGGTAAGTTTACTGTTTATTATATTTATTATATGGTGATTTGCATGCAGCATAGACAGACAGCATCCTGGAAGCTCTAACCTATGTCTCTGTTTGCTGTCTGGTGTCATCTGTATGTGTAGAGCTTCTTTGATCTTGAACTCATGATTCTTACTGGCTACGTCGGGTTAAGTTTTAATAACATATTTGCCTGTTAGAACGAGAAAAATTTTCTATTATTATTGTTATTATTATTGTTATATTATATTATTATTACTGTTATTTTAAAGTAGGGAATCTCAGTCTTATCCACTCTAATGAAAATGAATAATAAAAAAAACTTTCAAAAATAAGGTAAATAACAGCAAACAAATGCAGACCATAGCATTAGAGCATGCAGTCAAGTTGGTCCAGTACTTTAAAGGGTGAAAAGAATGCTAGGGCAGCTTCACAAGGCAACAAAAGGTGAGATAGAATAGATTGGTCAGCTAATGGTTTATATACATGACCGAAAGCCGGGATTTGCATGGAAATGGTCCAATGTCTTTAAGCTTATGTTTTCAATGCGAACCTCCCCACCCCTCTCCTTCCTCTCTCCCATGTTGTCATAGAGACCACACCTTGCACAGGTCAATGGAGCAAGACGAGAGGACAAGATTGCCAGCAAGAGAAACAAACACTTCACAACATGACCAATCCCAAGAGAGACAGCCATCATCAAAGTTGCTGATGGAGTCATTGAGCTGCGACGAGGAACTTGCTACTTGCTGTCAGCACGCCCTCCAGCTAATCATCGCCGGGAATCAAAATCAATTGCAAAAACTCCTCCATGCCGGTTGCTGTCAAGGTACTGTAAATACTTGTGGCAACAAGAAACAAAGTGGGATGTTGGACATTCCAGTGGACCTGGCGCCGCCACCAACACTCCTGAACACGTACAGTTCTCACCGCTGAGGACAACACAAAGCTTAATTAGCGGTCGTTAAGAGGCCATTTAATAGCCTCCTACCCAAAGCACCGGGGTGTCTCAGGTTAGTACAACACAGCAGGTATGCAAAACGACATTAATAGTATTAGCTTTTTATTGTAGCGACTGCAGAGTGTGGTGCAGATGATTAAGTATGCACGTCTCAAGATAAATTACTGATGCTGTCTGCAAACTTAAAATAGAATTTTGTTCTAACACACACGCCTGTAATGTGACATACACGTAGAATTAGTTGTTAATTAATACATTCACAACATTCCCAATGAAATAATTCTTGGCAAGCGCTAATTATTTCAATTTATGAACTTAATAAAAAAATTGCAGTACAAGACACTGCTTGATTAAGGGTGGCCGCACACCGCCTACGCAATTTTTTGTTGATGGTTGCTATGCACGATTACTACTATTGTATACTTACAGGGGCTTCTCCACTACAACACAAGGACCAATTACCTGCCGAAATATCAGGGCTCACTAATTTTAGAGCGAATCTGGAAGAAATATCAGGGCTGGTTATAAAACTTTGTAGCACTTTTTTGGAGCGGTGCAGTAAGTTGGAGCTCCGCAATTTGGTGCACTACTAGCCAAGCTGATACTCTACTGCAAGACAACGAGGTCTTTTCCATTTCAATATTACTTTATGATTTATTCGCAATTTTTTCTTTTTATAAGATATTGAAAAATTCACGTTGTGGTGCAGTTCATTTTTTAAGGTTTACCCGTGTGTAAAAAAAATATAGTCGTTCTCATTCTTTAATTCCACTCGCAATTCTTAAGAAATAGCCCCGCCCCCGTGTCTCGTACTACTAGTACACGAGCAATTTTTTTTTAATTGGTTTGTATTACCCGCCTATATCAAGAGTAAACAAACATCAATACAACAATAACAAGAGAGTCAGAAGAGAGCAGTTTCTTGGAGATAGCCTGAGGTGAAGGTATTAGATCTGCGCAGCTTGGGAAGTCTTCGCTCCTCAGAAATCGAGCCTGCTGGATCCATCCGCTTGAGTTCAGGTGCGCAGAGCCCGGAGAATGGCTACAGGAGGAGAGACAGCCTGGTGCACCTTGCCGCGTGAGCTCAGACGACGTATGGAGTGTTATTGTAAAGGGCTACGAGACAACAAGAAGCTAAACTAAAACACCACAACTTCGCAAAGTATACTTCTGCTACTCCTGCGCGATTGTTTCTGCTCGCGTATTATCGAATGGAGGGGTATTGGCGGGGAATAAATTAATGTGTCCAGATCTACAGACGGTGCGCGTTGCTATGTGCGGCCACCCTTAAACTATACTTCTCAATTAATCGTTATTCAATGGACCCTGGATAGCTCACAATCTTAGAATACAAGCCCAGCATATTGCAGAATGAATTCAACAGCACCAGCAACAACTAGGACTTTCCAGCACAACTGATATTCGGTAAGGGTCATCACTGCTAATATAACTTGCCGCCAAGATAGATAAGGGAAGAACAAGTGGTAAAAATACAGCAAAAGCCGGCATAGGCAAAATGTCTTCACTCGAATACATACTACTGATGGAAAGGAGAGAACAAACAGTCCAGGAATTATTAAGTAGAGAAAGAAGGGAAGGGATTGAAGAGAAAAGTAAGATATACATCGGTTGGACTCAAGTACTACACATTTTAAGGGAAATAATACTTTATTTGCAAGGCAAAAATTCTTTTTTAACCATTATTGGTTCCTAAAATAGTTCGAAAGGAAACAATAATGGTAGTAATAATAGTAGTAGTAATGGTAATAAGTGTAGTAGTAGTAGTAGTAGTAGTAGTAGTAGCAGTAGTAGTAGTAGTAGTAACAACCACACTCACCTGGAACTGTATCCCCCTGTCTTCTTTGTTCTCCATGGACACTTTAATTCTGCCATAATCAGGGTCGGATATTCTGAGAGTGAGTATCCCGTGCATCTCCATGGACTGCACTCCGCCGTCTCTGCCCACAACAATGCTCAAATTCTCCACCGCACGCAAGTGAATGCTGCAAAATCACACGTACACAATTCCACGAGGTCAACAACCAGACCTAACAACACAAGGTCAACAACCAGACCTAACATCAGGCCATCGGGAAGTCCAATACAGTTTATATCAAACTCGCTTCTACCAAATACTTAATACCTATATATGCTTCAGATAAATCAATTAAATTTATTACTAAATTGACGTAGTGTAAAATCAACCAACAGCTAAATTGGCGAAATTAATATACATATTGGGACTTGGGCCTCAATGGAAGCAAAGCAAAATTGAGAAAATATTTTTGCAGTGTGCTACCAGGTTTCACCAGCCATGTGGCTACGACAGATACCAACTAGAGCACTCATTAGCACTGGACCCCTGCACTGATAATAGTCTTAGATTTATTAATTTAGCAATTGTTAAATAATTGTAATTAATAGGCTTGATGGTAGGCATGGCTAGTCAAAATTGTTAAAGATTGCCTAATTTTCCTACAAAAAAATTGGAATGTGCAGTAAAGTGTATAACAGTAATGGTGTATTTAAGTATGAAACAAGTTTATACTAACTCAAAATTTGTTAAATTTTGTTATATATATATACCTGCTGTGCTAGCATGCAGGTATTAAGCTGCTTTACACTATAGATTTGTATACCACCTGCCATTAAATACCTTTAGAAGTAATGCCAACCACTATTGAGAAATGGAACATATGCAAACGCTAGCATTTTGATCCCATCATATGACCCTTTTGGAATAATTTGAAAAATTCTTTTTTTAAATTGTCGTGTTTTTTTTAAAAAAATACAAAGTACCTATCACACCGCAAATATATTATGACATGGACGCTTGCTAAACCCACCATTCTGTGGCTTAGGAATAATGAACTTGCAGACTTAGCAGCTGCTATGGTAAAATCCATTTGGCAGCAACTGTAAGTGATTGATGAGCTTCGTCTGAATCTAGCAGCCAAGCATTCTTATCATGAACACCCTCTCCCTCCCTCCCTCTGCTATTAATACACTAAAACTACTGGGGCACCCAAGACAGTCCCCCTCCCACCCCACACACACACACACACTCTCGTACCACGTACGCCTGCATGCTTATGTTGACATTAGCATATTGCATACACCTTGCCCGCACACATGCACATGCCCACCACATGCATACCACCTTCACACACACACCTCTTGACCAGAGCAGACTAAATGACTGCCACCAGCCACACAAATCTGACCGTTCATGGGAGAGAGAGAGAGAGAGCCGGGGGAGCTGAACCATCAGCAAGTGTGCCCCCCCCCCCCTCCCCCCACTAATCTCCCACAGGCACTAGGACAAGTGTTAATCAATTAAGCTAACGAGGGAGAGGCTGAGAACATTGACAGGAGAACACCAATAACATACACACACACACACACACACACACACACACACACACTTTGCCTGCTAATAAAGAGACTAATGTATTGCTGATCATCTACAGATAGATCAAGGTAGATCAACAATTTCACATTTTGCAGTTCTTAAATGCATACTTCTTGCACTAGTCTTTCAAAAACATCCAATATTCATTTATCACCCTAGCAACGCGAGTTTAATTAATACCCATTAGAGCCAGATGCCAGATGCCAGATAGAAATAATAATCAAATTACTGGCACTGTTTTCTAACTGTAAATCATTTACACTGAATTTCTCTGCATTTAGCAAGGAGGCACGTAGCTCTTGACCGTGCCATGCTAATTGCCTTACCGGAAGACACAAAACTATATTAAACACTTTACTACGTTAGAGCAACTCAATTAAGATTACACGTTCTAGATCATTTCACCGATGCATTAATTACAATCCATTACTTAATCACATTAATCAGGAATTCCTCGGCCCAAAATGAAATACAGAAGTTGATTTTGCTAAACATTGCTTCTGCTAACACATGTGCACACACAAAACATAAGAAGTAATTGATCCCATCTCCGTAATTAGGTACGATTAACCATAATGTACATCATAGTGACGCGACGGGTGTGCTACACAGATGCAATTGTGTCTGTAGGTCCTTTCCCTGTACATCTCATAGAGCTTAGTAAAACAATGTATTATTGGTACAGATAACCAATCCAGGGTTGCTGCAGCAGCACACACAGTGAGCCAGTTAGCTTGATAAGGAAAATGCATAATACTAATTATATAAATTTATAGCTTTCACTGGTGAGTTTTTGATGAAGAAAAACAAAAAAAGAGTTAATAATAGCACAATTTCTCATTCTAACAGCCAATAGTATGTTAATTAAACTTAACCTATCGTTTTGATTTCTTGCCAAAGTCCTCTTCAGGGGTCAAGAAGTCTAAATGTCGGGTTAAGTTTTAATTGACATAATATTGGCTGTTAGAACGAGAAATTTTCTATTATTATAATGACTGAATCAAAAAATAAAAAAAATAATAAAAAATAAAAAAGTTTTGTTGCTAGTTAAGAGCATGCTTACTATGGGCTACATGTATATATTATATATATAATATTTATTGCATAAGTCAGTGTACAATATCAGGGGTTCATTTAGGAATTAATCAAGGGGGTGGGATTGAGCGTGCACTATATCAATACATAATTAAGATAGAAGAGGTGATGGGCTTCAATTACGAAGACAATAATTAGAGCAGCAATAAATTTATGATTCAAGCATTTGCAATTATCTTGATTAATCACTTTTTAACTTCACTGTTTGCTTACAAATTTTAAGAATATTTCAAAGGAGGGGGGGCAAAATGACTTTAAGTGGAGGCAAGCCCCTCACCCCTTACTAAATGAACTCCTGAATATGCTTCACGAGCACGTGTAAGTATTTCGCGAGCCGAAGGAGAGTTAAAATACAAGCGTGAGAGTGAAATGTCATCTCCATATTGTACGAGTATAACACATAATTTATTTATTATACATCAGACATTTCAAAAAAAGTAAACTTTCATAGGTAACTTCACTATACTTCTAAAAATTAAGTTGTCCAGAACTATATGCGGGCATGTTCAATATACACAGCATTTCATATAGGGAAATATTGAACGTTCACGTGATGTGGAAATACTCAAGGAAAAGATCCCATGTATATTAAATACACACACACACACACACCACTATGAGCTCAAATTTGTGCACCCTTGATATGGCTCAACTTGCATACTCAGTCACCAGTTACAGCATGATGGTAGGGGTTAAAGTTGGTGATGTGACTGCTAATTCAATGTCATTTGAGAGATATTTGCATGCTATAGACATTCCAGACTTCAAAACAACACACCTTCATTCCATAATAACCCTATAGACACCGTCCTACTGCTGGTGTCCTATCCAATTCAAATTAATGTTTGAGCTTGGAATTTCATAACATACCCACAGAAACACACAACATACAATCCTCACTCCCACTAAGTGTCGCCACTTCACAATCAACTATAAAGAAAATTATGAATGGTGGCTGTTTGTGCTGTGAGAAAGCTTCGATTTTTATTAACAAAACAAAAACTCCTTATCTTATATTTCATTTTACACCTAATGACTATAGGTAAGTGAATTCCAGCAGGTAGTTTCTTATGTCAATAAGTTGCATCAACTAATTTTTTAAAGGGAAAAAAGTCACGCTAACTAAATCTGCCTTAAACATGTTATACACATATACCCACATCAAATATAATTGAATGTGTTCAACCCATTACCAACTAGTGTTCAATACTTTACTTGTCTGTAACCCTTATGTGCTTTGACCCTCTACCTGTTTTGTATCTTACCCTTTACCTGCTTTGTGTCCTACCCTTCTCTGTGCTATATCCTCTGCGTCCCACCCTTTACCTGCTCTGCGTCCCACCCTTTACCTGCTCTTTGTCCACCCTTTACCTACTTCATGTCCAACCTTGGTACCCGACACAGGAGATGTTAAAATTAAGTGAACCATTACCCAACCAGCTTGGTATAATGGTAGAACAATCACTGGATTTCTACCCTCAGATACACCTAACAGATATACTAAGCCAGATATTCCATTATATATATGTGACAGGCTCTGGGAAAACCAGGCATTTCTGGCAAACCAAAAAAAATGAGTTTTTTATGTTAATAAAAAGCTACAATTTATCTCAACTTAGTGCTAAAATACTGGAGGGTAAAACCTTTGACTCGCACAGAAACTGGCAGTTGAACTGGGCTGTATT
>WLWI01003439.1_pt1 | contig 13584 bp, 8 predicted proteins | sample 6701501 | NCBI WGS metagenome assembly WLWI01 (sample SAMN12718690, study PRJNA515312) | sponge metagenome | isolation source: marine sponge | host: Mycale hentscheli | place: New Zealand: South Island, Marlborough, Capsize Point | collected 2014-11-01
AATTTGGTGGACAATTCTTGGGTAGATATTTCTTTCAGGGGTGTAACTTCTTCTCCGTACTCGGTAGAAATGTGTGCACACCATTGTTGCCACACATTGACACAGTATTTTGTGTCAGCCATGGTCTAGAAGGTATAGCACTAATTGGCCTTCATAACCTCATCCTCGTTTTTCTTGGGAGCAATTAATGTTCTCTTTTGTCGCTTTGTTGGAGGCTCCAAGTTATAGTTGTGAACAGAATGTTCTGTGAGTTGCTCTTGATGAATAGCTGGGTCTACTTGACCAGTAACTAAGGTTTGTTCACTATCAGACGTTTTCTCGTTTAAAAGGTCCATAATTTCTGGCGATAAAAAGTCCAGGAATGAGTCAATATTGTCTTCCATTAATCAAGTTAGCCTGAGAAGTGGTGGAACGGCTGTATCACCTAGCTAGCTTTTTTTTTTTTAGTGACTAAATCAGTTAGACAGAGGCACCAAGGAAACTACTGGATTTAGGAAACCCTCAGGCCCCTAGTAGCACCCTCGCTTCGCTCGGGATGCTACAGCTCAGGGCCTTCGGGATTCCTAAATCCGGTAGTTTCCTCGGTGCCTCTGTCTAACTTATATGTATACACGGTTCATCACCGAATAAATTAAGTTATCTGAGTTACGGACATTTCTTAGTTACGGACACCCCTTGGTCCCAGACTGTCCGGATAAGAGTGGTTTGAGTGTACTTGTTAAATTTCAAATTTTTTTTAATATTAATATAATTTTATGATGACATATACGATTTTATTATTTATGATGACATGAAATTGTGGTAGCTACAAGCAGCAGTTGAATTTGGAGGGTGGTAAATAGCATCCCCATAACCATAGAGAACTGTACCTATATAGATATGAGAAGTAATGGACAGCTAAAGCATAAATAGTGGCATATAGAGTCTATGATGAATTATATATCTTATTATGTTGGTCAGCAAACAGTAAATTGTCTGATTTTCTAAATAAATAGGCCCTATTTAAACAGGTAAGAAAGTCTGAGTGGACAAACAACCGTGTTACAAACGTACCTCACACTGTAGCTTGCTCTTGTTAAGTAACCTTGAATAGCAACAAATTCCTGAGCCTAAAATGAAGCAGAATGTCAAGCAGAAGGGTAGAAACGAAGTCACCAAACTACGACTGCTTTTTGTTTACAATTGTCTCTGTGGTATTGCGCACGTGGTTGACCCGGTTTGAGCGCTTGACTAAATCCTGCCGCGTTTAGCATGGGAAACGTGTGGTTTTATTTATTCCCATAGACTTTTCTATTGAGTTTTGAAACTGCACTTTCCTGCCAGCTCTGGAGTTTTTAAAGGGAATTTTCTGGACCGCTTCAGCACGAGTTTTCGAATGGTACAAACCCCAGAAGCGTAGCTACTTCTGTTCAAAAGTTATTAACGGTTTTTTACTGCGCCAACTCAACTTGGACATACTATAGTATATTCGACTACTCGACTCAGCTTCTTTTCTGAAGGACACAGCAATAATGTCTATTCAGTGTAACACAGTCAAAACTACACTTCATGTTTTCAAATGATTTGAAATTGGTCTAGCAAATAGTGTTGCACTGATAATCGGATCGGCTATCGGTTATCTGCCATATCGCTGTTAAGTCAACCGATAATTCATGATATTTTTTCTTTCCTTTTTTTTTTTTTTTTAATTATGATTTTTTATTATTATTTTTTTTCATTCACGGAGGTTTTTGTCATTTTTTCATTCACAGTGGTTATGTTTCTTTTCCCCTGAAAAAAAAAAAGGCCACCATCAAAAGAAACTCAACTGGCCAGGAATCGAACCCAGGCCTCTCGATCCCGAGCCAGGGGTGCTACCGCCCACACCACTCCGTAACCTTGACCCCTGCGAGGCAAAAGTTTGTATGAGTAATAGCATGGGTAACCGTGCTATTCGGGATTAATAGCATGAGTAACGATTGAAATAGCATGAAGCGAAGCCGTAATAGCACAGCGTTATTCGTGCTATCACTCGCTAATAGTAGGCCAGCTTTTTAAAAAGTCTCTTGCACATTGTCCCCTACTAGAAACTACTCGAACTGTACGTTTCCAAGGTTAGCGCTCTACGCGTGCGCACTTACCCGTACTATTTCACTTAGCTACCGAGGTATTTCACTTAGTTTCCACTTAGTTACTGAGGTATTTCAATTAGTTACGCGCTATTTCACTTTTCCCGTGCGATTTCAATTGAACAGCGATTTTTCCCATTCATTTTTGAATGGGCAACTTACGCGCCGTACTATTAGTATTATAAATACTTAGGCAACTTCTTATTACTTACGTGCACTGCTGTACACTTGTCCAGTCATTATTAACACATTTTTTAAACGAGGACCATACTCATAGGGGTAAAATGGCAACTGTAAGTGGTTCTAAAAATAAGTCAGCCCTGTGGCTGTTTTTTTCCTTAGCTGAGGACACTAAATTTGCCATTTGTAATAGCTGTAATCAAAAGGTATCTCGTGGAGGTGCTTCAACTAAAAGCTTCAACACAACTAACCTAGTAAGCCATATAGTGCATTTATTCATTTATTATTATGTCCTGATTATGTCTGAAATAAGCTTTCACCAAAATTAATTAAATATCGGATCGGTTATCGGTATCGGCAGATAGGTATCGGCAGATATCTGCCGATAATATCGGTATATCGGAATATCGGCTATTTTCAATATCGGTGCAACACTACTAGCAAACATCTCACCAAGGATATTGTCTTTATGACCAAATCAATGTCGAATTTGAAAATGTGTTTGCCAAAGACACAGACGGACCTGAAACTGCCATAACAATTACAGTCATAGCCAATTTAGGTGATGCACTTGTACTTACCAGTTTGTTGCCATGCTAGTTTTTTTGCTAAGTTCTTTAATCGTTTCTTCTTGGGCCTTCAGGTCATCCCTCGTTGTACTAGGAGAACCATCTTCCACACTACACTCTGACTTGTACTTAGATTTCCCCATATTTCCTGTGCACAATTTTTTGCACTAGCTACTTTAACTTGGTTAACAAGATTCACAGGATTTCTTTACCTGGCAGAAGACTTGTTTGCTTCATCAACATCTGTAGTTGAAGCCACTTTCTTCTCAGCTGCAGCTTGAAACTATTGCCATGGTATTATTTTAAAATTCACTTATTTATTACACTCTTTATTAAAGAAGCTGGTGATTATCTGAATATATACATATACATAGAGTGAAGTAACATTCTTTTTAAGTGGGGTGATACTTTAGATAAGTTCAAATTCATATTGCTTAGCCTTAAATTTTGTGCTAACAATAGCACCAATAGAAAAGTTCTCTTCCAACTGAGTTCTGCGAATGAAATATTCGTGGATGCACTGCCCTGGAGCAGTTAATTGATAGGGCAAGACCCTAGGGAAAAAAAAGAAAGAAAGAAAGAAAGAAGTGAATACCATCCAGACTTCACTTGAAGTGATAGTAACAGACATTTCTATGGTACGTGTGTGAAGCGTGGAGCTGCTGGTCGAGAGTTCTCCATACAACCATTGGCCACCTCAGTACAAGATGGTATTAACTCATAAGTCAAGCATGTTGCCACGTAGTGACAACCTTGGAATTTGTGAACAAGGAGCTACTGTTATTTGTAGGGGTTTGTAAACTTCTGTGAACCTGTATGTCACTTGTTAAAAATGGAATAAAAGTATCGAAGGAAATAATTATAGCTCATTGTAAATTTAGCATGAGTTACGATGAGTAGAACTAGCTAATGATAATGGCTCCAAAGTATCTCCTAAAACATGGAAAAGGTGTCATCATTTGCACTTGTTTATGTGTTACCACATTATGTAGAGTTTACACTTAGTAACACTTTTGAAGTGTAAATCAAGAGTGTAAAATCTTGCATTGTTTTAGCAACACTGAGGTCATTTTACTACTTGTGGATATACTATCACAACTGTAACACAATATTGTCTGCGAATGGCTTTAAATTTGAACGCTATTATTTGAAATGTCAATATAATTTCTTGCTCTATATATATTTTTTATATTGTTGCTGTTTGTCCTTATAGCTGTAATTCTGGTACTCAACTCTTCCATGTAGTGGTTTTCATTTTTGTGTCTAAGTTTCTTACTACTCTACAAAGAATCGCTCAAGAAAGATATTCTTGTACTTGCCATGAACTCTCAAGCAAGTTCTTATATACAATTTTCACTTTCTTCTATGGGAAGATCTCTGAGTAAGTGTTGTTATGTTTTGTTGTGGAACTAATTGTATAGAAAGTGTACGTTTGATTTTATCAAATATGCTAGTGTTATATATTCATGAGTAAACTAGCAAAGTTGTTAATATATGTAAGCAGTTATGTGTATAGTTGGTGTGCTTCTATGGCTAATTCATAGTAAGTGAGGTATTTCTCTACATAGATGGTTACTATGGCCTAATGTCAGATATATATGAAATCTGCTTATATGGCTTGTGGTATGGAGGAGCAGACTTATGCTATTATATATAGTACTTATTACATGAGTCAGAGTGTGATATGGCAAAATATTTCATGAGCAGGCTAATTTATTTTCATGAGCCAGAGGTGAGTGAAAATAAATGGACAAGTTTGGCTGGTTGCTATACATGTAACTACTAGGGTAATGAGCTTGGCAGTACAGCGTGAAATAACACCCTGTGAAGTATGAGTTATTTCACGGGTCATGTACCTAAAGATATCATTGTGAAGATATCTAGGGTAGAATATGGCAAAATATTTCAAAAGCAGGCTAATGTAATTTTAAGAGCCTGTGGCCAGTGAAATGTCTTGCCATGTTACTCTGACGGAGTGTCACAAGTGGTTTACTCTGCTACATATTGTAGGGAATAATAATCCTTTTACTCCTCCTCAACTTGTTAGTTCTGCAGCCTCCTGTTGAGCTGCTCATAGTTCCGATTGTTACGTCTTCATGAACTCCTGCTTTCTTTGCCTCTGATCTTCCTGAGGTTTAAAAATGAGCGTCATTTGATGTTCAAATTGTTTGGTGAGCTTTTCTTGTCTCCTTTCTTCATCCTCCCATCTTTGCTGATTCCTCTTTTTCGTCATCTCTTCTTCCTTGTCTCAACATCTTTGTTCTTGTACCATGATACAGTGAAATATCATAATCATGTCACTATGTAGCTTTAAACTAGCCATTTCCAGGGGAGGATCTGTTGTTAGCTAGGATGGTTGTTGTTAGAATAATGAGCTTGCCAACACAGTATGTGATATCATCTGTGTGGTATTAGATATTGTGAAATATTTCACAGGTCAGAACTGAAAAATACTCTTGTGAAGATATCTAGCATGGAATAAATTAAGCTAATCTCTTCACAATGTTATCTTTAACCACTTCAGCACGAACTTTCCAATGGTGCAAACCCCAGATGTGTAGCTGCTTCTGTTCTAAAGTTATTCAAGTTTTCTTGTGGCCAACTCACCTTGGACATACTATAGCTAGGGTGATATGTTAAAACCCCTTAGTCTTTTTGCGTGACAAATTCAGGCAGTAATTTTAGATTATGCAAAGTATACTGTAATTAAGATGTTGCTACTGAGGTCAATGTGTACCTGTGTATTTACTTGGATTTATTTCTTTCTAATAAAAAAAATACACTATTTTTTTTAAATCTTTAAGCCAAGTTTTGTAGGGGCTGCTAAATAAGAAGTTGATGCATCTGAACTAGCATATAGATAGCTGATTTAGCACCTGCTAGTTTTCACATACAATGTGTTATTATACTATATTTGTAATTTAATTTTAAAGATCACTTGTCAAAGGTGTAAGGCATCTAATGTATAGTGTAAGAATGGGGAAATATTGGGGAGGCCAGGCCAACCCCCCCCTCTCTCTCTCTCTCTCTCTCTCTCGAATTAATGAAGGGGCCATTAGCCCTCCCTGGTGTCCCTATACTTCCTACTTCACTGACAGTATATACATGATTTAACTAAAATCGGTTTTGAGTGGGGTGTAAGGTTGGAGAGTCATCTAGAGCTCGGTGATTAAGGAAATAGGAAATAATACACGGCATACAGCCGAAGGGAAGGAGTTTTGTTTTGCTGTCATGATTATTGCCATGATCATCATTGTAACTCCTACAGCCATGCTTATATATTGAAGCTTATAAATACCTTAATGTTTATCTTTTGTGACCATGCTTGATAAAAATTGAAGTAACCTTATGGCCTATCATTGCGCTAATAGCCTGTAAAAGTGTGAGAACTAATGACCTGTGAAATATGGTAGTGTTTACCCACTAAATTGTAACTGTAATCTGTTCATGTTTATCAGTAGCTAAACTGAATGAGATAGAGTGATAATCATAGCTGAACCACTTAGCATTCAAACATCAAAATATAGACATTTATACATTTATAGATTGATGAAGACTGTTATAAATCAACGTGGATATTTAATTAAAAAAAAAAAGGCATCTTGTGGGAGCAGTATCATTGGTATTGTTGCGACCCTTCCTCCCTCCCTTTGGCACAAGTGTCTATAGGTGGTAAAAATTATTTAATCTGGGGAAAGATTTCCCTTAAACAAAAGTAGCGAGCGGTGCAATAAAGCATCCAGAGCAGAGTTACTGAGTTGCTCTGTTGGATTTATTTAAAAAAATTACTAATAGCTTTCCGCTCACTGACTAGTGGCTAGTATTAAATGATACTGGTTTTTCGATTTACCATCATTTAGTGGCGGCTCAATTATTAAACCATGTTTATAGTCAGTAATCCCTACCAACCAAATTGTTAGTACTTGAAGATCCACTGTCCAGTAATTATGCCACAAGGAGAATACAATGCAAGTCTTATGAGTGAACAAGTGTGTGTAAAGTGTTGTGTGTTGCTAAAGAAAATTTAAATGCATAACTAAAAAATATAATTAGCTACTCTTTGCGTTGTAATGAAAATTTAAACTTCTGCTTGCTTGAGCTAGGCCAGGTTTGCTCATCATTTGTGCTGAAGCACATCACTAGTTACGTATCTACATATTAATTATGACCAAAACGTTTGGAATGAATTATATTTCGAACTTAATGCAGTGTCACAGCTACAAACTGGAGTTAACTTGTCGTACTGTGCACAATTCTGTTTTTTGTCAGTGAATTTGATGCTCTTTATCAGTATTGCAGGTTAGTCTCGCCTACCATCATGTCTATTTTTTGCAACATTCATGGCAATTCATGCTGCATCACTGTCTGAGCTAAACAGTACTTATAGATAGGCATATTTTCCCACCAGTATAACGTCATAACTACTGGCTATTTGTAAACATTTCATGTGTGGGGAGGTTCACTCTGGCCTTCTACCGCTAGGTGATCCTTGTTAGGTACGCTGCCACCAGACGACTGTGCAAAAATTGAATATTTGTATGAGTAATAGCACGGGTAGCCGTGCTATTCGGGATTAATAGCATGAGTAGCACGATTGAAATAGCACTCGGCTTCGCCTCATTCTATTTCAATTGCTGTACAAGTACTATTGATCCCTAATAGCACAGGTTACCCGTGCTATCACTCGCTAATAGTAGGCCAGCTTGTTATAAAGTCATTTGCAATTGTAGCTACACTGTATTGTTCACTCACTATCTCCTTATTTTAGGATTCTGCTGGAACTTCGTTTTCAATGTACGGCTCCTCCTTATCTGTTTGAAAAACATTCCATCTAATACGGGTAGCGCTTCTGTGGTAAAAAATGGCATTGTCTCCTACTAGAAACTACTCGAACTGTACATTTCCAAGGTTAATGCTGCACGCGTGCGCACTTACCCGTACTATTTCACTTAGCTACTGTGGTATTTCACTTAGTTTCCACTTAGTTACCATGCTATTTCAATTAGTTACGTGCTATTTTACTTTCCCCGTGCGATTTCAATTGAACATCGATTTTTCCCATACATTTTTTAATGGGCAATTTATGCGCAACAGTATTAGGGAAGATATAGCTAGCTTACAGAACTGTGCCAATATTTTAGATATATGTAATTTTATGCAAACCTAGAAATGCATCCATAACAATATATAATTTTGTAGAGTAGAAAATTATCATGAATAATAATTTGTCAGTTAGGCACTAATACATTTAATTCTTGCAATGCAAGAAATATAAAGTAAATGTAGAATTATTTTAGATACACGTATTAATATTAAAAATTGTTGCAAGACTTAGTACAGTAAATTTGATTTAAATTAACATTTATTTACCGTCTAATGGTGTTATTGTGTTCATATAATGTGTTAGTCAAACAATTGGTTGTGTTTAGAATGCTATTGTCCACAATTTCCCCCATACTGACAGTGGGCTGTACATGAGAATTCAGCTTCTCAGCACCTATACCACTTTGAATTTTCTTTGTGGGTGCAGTTAAAACTTACAAACTTACTGGAATTCATTTTCTGTTTAAAGGGTAACTGCGGTGAAAAAAAATAAATTCTGCAAACATCATAAATAGCTTCACTATGGGAACTAGCTGAGGCTACTACTGGCTCATACATAAATGGAAGCACTTCAGGATCAGAACTACTTCCAGCTTCAGATGTAAAGGAGGAGGAATCATATTCTAAGCTAACCTCAGAACTGCTGGGATCACTCTCTGCACTGCTATGGCTGCTAGAAGCACTCTCAGTATCCATAGTCCAGCCAATGTGGGTAGACAGGAAACCTTTTCCTCGTCATCGCGAGGCCACGCCCACAACAGGAAGTGAAAATTAATGAACCAAATAGCTGAAAATAAAGGTGCTATTTAGAAGCATCCACTTAGTTTTGGGTCAAATGGTTTTGGGCCATGTTTTAGCATGATATAAGAGTATTATTTATGACGTTTGCAGAATTTATTTTTTTTCACCGCAGTTACCCTTTAAAGTAGTGGCGGTAGTAAGTTAATTAGCTATTGAACATAGTTATACACCCTACCCAACAGTGTTGTTCCTTACTTGACAATCCATTGTCCAATTGTTTATTCATGAAGGTAAGTCTTGTGTTGGTATGTCTATTGAACAAGTATGTGTGAAAGTGTTGTGCGTTAACTACTGCTTAGCTAAAGAATAGCATAAAGTAAACGTTTAACTAACAAAAACATTTATTAGCTGCATTTACATAGATTTTTCAGCTATTGTGACAGTAAGCTTGTCTTAATGTAGGGTTAGGTTCAAACCTGTGAGGTAATTCCTTAGAAATGCCAGTTGTATTGGTTTTGTTTTGTTTTTAAGTCAAGTAGTTGTGGCGAGTGGTTACTATGGCATTGACGCTCCTGTACTGTATATTCATAATTAAAAAACTCGACGAATTTTTAGTAGCTGGAGCGTTTACAAGTTAACATTAATCAAAATACTGTAATTTTACGTAATCAAACAACTCGCTTGCCGTTTGTGCTCAAGAACACCACTATAGTATAGTGTTATAACTGAATAGTTCTTGTTATAATATATTGTGGTGAACAGTGTTGAGAGAAATTTATAATTTATATGAGTATTTTTCTGTATAGCTAAGTGTGTTTTGAACTACCCATAAATTGGTTGCTCATTTTTGGATACCTTTAGTAGCGAACTCCAGTTGAGTAGTTGCACGTTTTCTGTCACAAATTCACACCCTGATTTGCATGTACAAAAGTAATTACACCAAATTACAGAATCTTTTCCCGTGTACTGTACAGAAATGGGAGAACAATGTTGGTTCAAACTTAGCCAAGTGCTTGGGGCCACAAGGGTGAACCCTATAACAATGACATATTGTAGTATACAGAATTGTACGGAGATAATAGATGATAGTTTACGTAGTATGGTGAGTAAATAGAAAAGTAAAATAAAATTCAACAAAGACTCATCGTTATGGAATGCACGCCAGGATAAGAAAATGATGTACAAAAAAATTGGCTATTAAACTCTAGCAGCTGTGCCCTACTGCAGTGAAGTCCAAAATGGTGACGGGGCTATTTTTTGAGATGTGATGGACCTCTAGTCTTTTTTCTTGGTAGATGCTTTCTTCTAACTGTACTTGCTGGCCTGCAGAAATATAATAGCTCGGGGAAAGGCAAGAATATATTTAACATTCCCTAGCAATCAATAGTCTATTCCAGAGGTTTTTGCACCTAAAGAGTGTGATGGCACCCTTAAATTACAAACTATATAATTATTGTATTATGTCATTTTCTATTTTCAGACCTTTACTGTCTAATTTTACTTTCTGGATTTCACTTTATTATGACCAGCTAATCTATGCACTGGGTTTAAACAAGATATTTATCTCACGTAAACTTAACAAGTGTAGCAAAATAACCTCCTATCAGAAGCAAATGAATAGTTTTATACGTAGAAAAACTTCCTGGGAAATAAGACGAAGTATTGTTTTAGCTCCAGAGATGACTTCAACCCAGGATTGTGGTGTTCTTCTATTAGGAGTAGTGTTAGTGTGGATGGTTTATAAAAGAAAATGTTCTATAAAAGGGCCTAATTCAAAATTTCAGAGGAGATACAGTCATGACGGCATGGTCACATTAGCAAGGTATGTAGTTTATTGGCTATTATTATTTTAGTAATGAATGTTATTATTCAGGGCTAGAGACTCAATTAATATTCGGAAAGTATTTGTAAAACTTTACTCTAAACACAACATACTAACCCTCTTCAATACTTTTCTGAAGAAGACATTTATAAACAATATGGGGATAATCCGAAAGTTCGTGCTTTTGAAACTACTGCTGTTGGCTGGTGATGTGGAGTTGAACCCTGGACCGCTTTATGATCCAGGTATGTTTTGTTACAAAAACAACAATCGGTAGCTAATAGCATAATATTGAATTGCAAGAATCGCAATAGGTTTTTAAATATATTTTACAGCAAAATGTGTAGCACATGATTTATACTTTGAGTAACATATGATGTGTGTTTTTTAAAGCAAATTCTGACTACTAATATATGGGTCAGTATTTTCATCAGTAGTTGAATATAAACATGACAGTAAATAACTTTTAAATGAAAACTGCTATACACTCAAGGTTAGCATCATTAGAAAGCTCGTGCTATAACAGTTAAAAATATCTTCTCAAAAACAGTGCTATTCCTAAACTCAATACTAACGCTTATGGGAATAGAAAAAAAGAAGAAGCACAGCTTCCTACCCAAAGCGTGCCTGAATTTAGTCACGCTGTTCAGGACAACCACAAGAGTAGTCCTGAACTAGCGACTCATTCGTGCAATTACTAGTTACCTTACTGAACAATATTGTATGTAATGATATTCATGTTCCTTCTCATAACCACTCTATCTTATGCCATGTCATCTCTATATATAGCAAAAGTTCATCATAAGTTAAACTTAGCTGAGCAGATCGAGTTACCTGCTTGCGGCTTGTTTGATGAGCGCGAGATCTACCATACCGGCAAAGCCACTGGTGGCTCGCCTCATACTAGTCGCAGGACATAAACTTGCTTACTTAGGAATAGTTTCTGGTGGCTCAGATCCTTCAACCCCTATACCAACCTCCAGTTCAGGAAGTTACGACCCCTGATCAACACGCAATACGGCTCAATCGATCACTTAGGATTTCTAAAGAATAAGTGGCTTCTTCTCTGGTGGCTAACCAACCACCGTTAGACTTATTGTAGATCAAGCAAGTTTATATTGTGATTGTTAAGAGAGTAGGAGAAGAAAATGAAATAATAGAAAAATCAAGTATTGAGAAAAAAATATGGAAAGTGATGAAGAGAAGTGGAAGAAAGAAAGAATGAAAGGACGAAAAAAACAAAAACAAAAAACAAAGACGAAATGGTGGGGAAATAGGTTAATAGGACCCTCCAAAATATGTGCCACTTCTTGTTCATGATTGTTTATAGTGGTACCTGTTCTTGACTGTGGTGGAGCAGAGGGTCACTGAAACAAGGCCTCCATGAAGAAAGAAATATTTTCTTGTTGATAAAAAGAATTAGTCGGAAAAAAAAAAGAGTTTTGAAGCTGACTGCACTAGATTGAACTAGATTGAAATTGAAATTTATTTTTTTCTTCTTGGCTAGATACCAGCTGCAAAAAATGTGCACATGCAATTGTAGTTAAATAGAGCCAGATTTATTATTGTAGTGAGCAATTGTATCAGCCATGGCTGCTATGGTCCTTATGTCCTACTACAATTATAGAGAACATCCAATCAGCTATTGCTATAACAAAGAACCCACAGTTTCATGCAAGAGCAAACCATATTAATCTCAAGCATTATTTCATATGAGATCGTGTTAGCGAAGGAGAAGTGAAACTTACCTGCTGCGCTACAGAGGAAATGGTGGCAGATATTCTGATGAAGGGTCTTCCATCACCCTCATGGATTTATTTCAAGTAGAGCTAGAACAAATATCAAAAACTACTGTTGTTAACAAAATACAGTATAAAATTAGAAGAATCCCATCAGAGTTAGGTCTAACAGCTTTAAATAATTAATATTGGTCTTTCAGTGAAGCAAAACTTCCAACTATGAATATCATTAATTTCAAAGGGGGGGAGGGGGGGGGGTTAGTGGTAACCCCTAAAACCCCCCCTGGCTACAGGCCTGAGAAGAATGCATTGGCTGACTCAGAATATATACAAAACTGCTGGTGTCTGAATCTTAACGAAAATAGAATGGTAACTATACTAATTGGAATATTAATACAAGTAATGAATGTCAGTTAAAAGATTGGATTGGTGAAAAGGTGAAAATGGATGTTTACAAGTCAGGAAATGCTAAGTTGATTACATAAAACCAAAAAAGTGAAAATTGCTTTGTATAAATAAGACCAGCAAAGTACATAAACTAACGTACAGATATACGAGAAGACAAACAATTAAACTTATATGTGCAAGAGCTAGTGAAATGCAGTGTGCCTCACTAATACTATGCACATATGGTTGGGGCAGGGCAGAGTCAACTTACAATAAAAAATCTTCGTACACACAAGTAATGGATCCAGAATCTACTCTCTTGTTTTGCTCAGGAATGGACAAATTTGGCCAAGGCTTAGGGCCACAAGTGGTCGATCTTATAACGATGAGACAGAATTTTACTGAAATAATTGACAATAGTTCACATGGTAAGGTGAGTATATAGAAAACTAAAATAGAATGCAACAAAAACTCGTCATTATGGCATACACGTAAGGGTAAGAAAATGATATACAAAACAATTGGCTTCAAAACTTCAGCGGTAGATGTGCAGTATTGCGGTGAAGTCCAAATGGTGATGTGGCTATTTCTTGAGATGCGACAGACTTCCAGTCTTTATTCTTGGTAGTGTTTTCTCCTTGTACTTGCAGGCCTACAGATATATAATAACTTGGGGAAGAGCAGAAGTAAGTTTAACATGCCCTAGCAATCATGGCCTATACTGCACAAAGATTGTGATGGCACCCGGTTAAAATATCGATATTCTTTTAACTGAGACGTATCCACTGGGAATCAATTTTTACATAAGTAGCCTATGTTCAATTACTGTGGTTAATATAATAATTATCTTTGTTTACATTTCTTCCCCCCCCCCCATCTTCCGAATCCGCCTGACGACTCCTTCCCCCCAGCCTAGACTGGTCCACTTAAGTTTC
>WLWI01003442.1_pt1 | contig 13579 bp, 5 predicted proteins | sample 6701501 | NCBI WGS metagenome assembly WLWI01 (sample SAMN12718690, study PRJNA515312) | sponge metagenome | isolation source: marine sponge | host: Mycale hentscheli | place: New Zealand: South Island, Marlborough, Capsize Point | collected 2014-11-01
TTATACTTCTGCTACTACTGCGCGATTGTTTCTGCTCGCGTATTATCGAATGGTGGGGTATTGGCGGGGAATAAATTAATGTCCGGATCTACAGGCGGTGCGCGTTGCTATGTGCGGCCACCCTTAATGCACTCAGTGTGTTTTAGTGCACTCAGTGTGTTTTAATGCACTCAGTGTGTTTTAATGCACTCAGTGTGTTTTAGTGCACTCAGTGTGTTTTAGTGCAGTCAGTGTGTTTCAGTGTGCTCAGTGTGTTTTAATGCGCTCAGTGTATAGTGCAGTCAGTCTGTTTTAGTGCAGTCAGTGTTTTAGTGCAGTCAGTGTGTTTTATTGCAGTCAGCGTGTTTTAGTGCAGTCAGTGTGTTTCAGTGTGCTCAGTGTGTTTTAATGCGCTCAGTGTATAGTGCAGTCAGTCTGTTTTAGTGCAGTCAGTGTTTTAGTACAGTCAGTGTGTTTTAGTGCGCTCAGTGTGTTTTAGTGCAGTCAGTGTGTTTTTGTGCACTCAGTGTGTTTTAGTGCAGTCAGTGTGTTTTGGTGCAGTCAGTGTGTTTTAGTGCACTCAGTGTGTTTTAGTGCAGTCAGTGTGTTTTAGTGCGCTCAGTGCGTTTTAATGCACTCAGCAGTGTGTTTTAGTGCAGTCAGTGTGTTGTAGTGCAGTCAGTGTGTTGTAGTGCACTCAGTGTGTTTCAGTGCAGTCAGTGTGTTTCAGTGCAGTCAGTGTGTTTTAGTGCAGTCAGTGTGTTTTAGTGCAGTCAGTGTGTTGTAGTGCAGTCAGTGTGTTTTAGTGCACTCAGTGTGTTTTAGTGCGCTCAGTGTGTTTTAATTGTATTATTTGTATCATAGGTTTTGGATTCAAGATTGTGATCGGATTCAGTTTCAGCAACAAGATAACCTGCAAACTTTTGGACAAAATATACATGCCTTTTGAACCCATCATTTTCAGTCATAATAAATTAATCTGGCATGTATCATTTTTTGAAACATTATTATTGTGTCAGCCAAAAAAAAAATTAATTAAAAATATTTAATGCTACTGGCAATGTTTACTATAGTCAAACTGAGTATAACTTTAAATGTGACTGTCTACAGGAAAATCGGGCACAACGCGGCCCCAACAAAAAAAATTTTTTTTGCACTCACACACTCCTTGGCAAGCAGATATTAAGCTCTCCAAGTTTTATCGCCGTAGCTTTAGCCCTTTCCGCTATATATCACCTAACCGTTCCCTTCGTTAGGCTTATTTAATACAATTTTAAGAACTAAATCGATCTTTTTGCGATGTCTACGCATGCCGCGTTGTGCCCGATTTTCCCATAGACGGTCACAAATACAGATTGAAGTGGTCTATTGTTTAACACGATTTACTGGCTGTGTAAACCTATAGTAAAACATGACCAGGACTAATAGTGTAACATATGTTGTACTCATGGTGGACTAAAGTTTACCAATGTTTTACTGGAAAGTGTAACTGCAGTAAACTATGTGTAAAACATAGTGGCAAAAGTGGTCCGGTTTAGAGTTTACTGCATGGCTTACTAAGGTATACTAAATAGTAAATTATTGGTAAAACTTCAGTAAATTATAGTTTTACATATGGTTTACTATATAGTATAACATGCTTGTTGAAGCAGTGTTCTTTATCAAATTGCTTGCAATAGATTCGTTTCTAAATCCATGGCTATACTTCTTTATTTTGCCTTAGCACCACTGGATGTCAAATCAAAGTTTACCCTTTTCCATTTATATTTCAGTGAATATTAAATAAGGCTAAACATTACACAAAAAATGATTGGTGTCATAGAAATTAAGCTGGTGTCTCAAGACCCTTTCCTCCCAAGATCCACTTGCTATATAAATCAAGTGAACTAAACACTATTTCATTTTTTAGTTTTATTCTCTTACCAATAGCTACCTATTGCAGAGGCAGGTTTAGCTAATCATGGCTTTGAAAACAAACTTGTCATGACATCAAGTAGCTAACAGCTATCGGTCTGAAGAATTTCAATTAATGACTCCAGGAAGCACAATAATGTGGTAGCATGGATACTGAAATAGGAAAACTACAACAATAACAACAACATCAATTATCTAGCTATGTCTAAATAAAAAAACGAAAACAAAAAAATAACCTCAGATGATCTACAAACAATATCAATTTACAAGAAATAACTGATATAACATACAGAGTTTTTATTATAACAACAAGTACATGATAATAAGGCAATTCATGCTGGTAATTTGTTGGCCAAATCTGAGCGATCAACTTGTTTTCCACTCAGAGATTTTGCCAAAGATCTGTAATTTCTATTTAAGTCAGGTTGCCGTAACCAATAAGTCAGCATCTCTCTCAAGCAATCATCAACTTTTCTATTATCTTTCTCAATCGCTAGTAGCTTGTCCACAGGTATGCTCAAACCTGATCCTATTTCATTCCACTTATCCCTAGCTTCAAAAACATATTCAGTGACATCAAATAAGTCTCGATCAGATAGTTCAACTCCTGATGTTTTAATTTCAGCAGGACATGGTTCATCTAAAAACGTATAACAATTCAAACATCATTATACACAATAATCATGTTACTATAGAATAGATCAATGGGGCCAATGGAAAAGCCAAAGTTAAAATATGAAAGCTTCTCAGTTGTCGCTGGGGAATCGAGCCCAGAATACCAGGTTTGCAGTGTTCTGCCACCACATCTCAGGAATTTCAAGCTTAGTGAATATAGCTAGTAAGGGTTTTTGGTTTGGTTGCCCTTGCATGGACTGTGAAATAGTATACATTGGTGAGACTGGGAGGTCACTTGAGAAGAGAGTCAGCGAACACAAGTGTGCTGTGAAGACTGGTGACCGAAGGAATGGCGCAGTTCATGCCTGGGATACAGGACACAAAGTGAATTGGGATGGAACAGAAGTACTCAAACAATATTCCAACTATTGGAAGAGAAGAACTATAGAAGCCATCTGGATCCACATATCCAAGCACAACAGCAATTTGGATTGTGGGCTAACTTTGAACCAGATGTGGCTGGCTCATCTGGAATCCACTTAAAATATTAAAATAGCTTACAGAGTGTCATCATTTATTAGTTTGTTTATTTAATTTATTTGTTATTTTATTTTATTTTACTTTATTTATTTTATTATATTTATTTATTTTATTTATTCATTATATTTTAATCCTTTTATCTATATTTTCTTACTTCTTATACCTTTTACTTAAATTTATTTCATTTTTACTCTTTACTTAATCAATTACTTGTAAGTCTTCAAAGAACAGTCCAGGCCAATTACCATCACCATTCACAACCATACTATATCTATTTACCACTCATACAACTAATGGACAGGGTAAGGGGTGGGATTAGCAAACAAAAGTGAAAAAGACAAGAGAGAAAGTAAAAAAATAATTGAAGAAAAATAAAAAATAAAGGGAAAAAAACAAATAAAGGGAAAGTAATAAATGGAGAAAAAAATAAAAGGACCCAATAATGGAAGAGAAAGGACAAAAAATAAAGGATGAATAAATCATGAAAAAAAAGCTGATAATATGTTAATGTGGGGCTGGAATGCCCATGAACTGTACTGTCAGGTTGTACGTATATGTGTGTGTATAAGAGACTGTATAACTGTGTGCCATTGTGCCATGTGCAAGATGTGGTTATTATGTGTACGTGTGAATTAGAGTCATGAATAGTGCTGTGTCATTGTGTCGTGTGCAAGTGGAGCCATGTGAGGCATGTGTTATTTAGAGTCACTGTGTTCTTATATAAAGGGCCAGAGCACATGTTAGAGTTAGTTCTGTTCTTTGCCTTTGTCTTTGTTGTTTTCTGTCTGTGTGTGAGTTTGGATTAAAACCTAAACTTAATCATTCGGTTGAGGAAGCAATAAGGGGTAGCTAATAGAAGGTCACAGAACTTGGTGGCGGCATTCTCAGGAGGAAGATCAGGCTTAATAACTTGACCTATTCCCCCACAGTTAACAATGATTAATAAGGCCTTCAAAATTTCTGATTTGTCCAGATGGTTTAAAGGCAAGTACTCTCAGCTATGGGGATGTAGGCTACTCATTCTAAATATGGTGAAGAAAAGTTTTATTCCTTGTTGTTTTTCTTGCCAAAATAGAATTGTGTGTTATATAGCCAGTAACATCATTCAAATTATTATCATACGGTTTCCTTCATGCTACACGATAACAAGTAAATATAGGTATATTACCCAAACAATTTAACTGGGTATGCATACCATCATAATACCTTGTTATCAATAATTTTTGTCCTTATTCTACACATTGTCTTTGAAAAAGTTGTGAATAGTAATACTTAAAAACCATGTAACATAACTTTGTTAGTCATAATAAATTTACTAGACTTACCATATATTGGCCAGTGGAACTTAATAGTGTTAATTGGAGGCTTCGCTCCAGTAATATTAAATGAAACTGAAAATGATGAAATGCTTAGGTTTTTATTTTTCATTATCATTTTACATTCTGGTGGGCGTCCAGAAACTTCTCCATATGTGTCAATTTCATTTTTGGTAATGGTTAGTTCAGTATATTCATGAAATTCCAAAGAATGTTCACTATTGCTGTACTGAAAAGTCAACTCTTCTGCACTTTCTTCAAGTTCAACTGAACACCGAACTAAATAAGGGAAGTTACCAATATAATTATGAAAGCATTTTTCCAAAGTTCTTAATTTTTTGAAAGCATAAAAAGACAAATTCCACATTTTCGCATTGTCCATGAGCTTTGGTCGTCTACTATGGCTTAAGTAAATGTTATATATAATACTTGCTGGAGGAAACAACCGCTTCCATACAACAGAAAAACGAGAAAATTTGCTCACTTTTAAAAGACCAGTATTATTGACAAAATCACCTCCATCCACAACACTGAAGTGAAAGGGTGGCCTAACATCTGATGACACAGCAAATGTCAGCTGATCTGAAGAATTAACACAATGCTGAATTTCTATACTAGCAGAAAATGGTTTATCACACGTGATCTGATAAACACTACTAACCAATTTATACTTCTCAGGAAAAATGAAGTCTCCAGATGTGTAAACTGAGACAGAGACGGACAATTGTCGTATATCGGTCCAATTATTTTCATGACAATATAATGCAAATCCATATTTATACCATGATAGAGTTTTTGAATTTTCACTCATATTAAACTCAATTTTTTCTAATGGTTCAATCGAAGAGTTATTATTTCCTCCTATGAATATGAATATATTAATAAATCATACAAAATACCACCTATAATTAAATCAAGTACAGCCTAGTCCTTTCAGTAATCAAAGCCTAAAGTTAAAGTCGTTTCAATTGATTCAAAGTGCTATTTACACACCCACACACGTGTCTATAGACAACGAAGTTCTCAGCTACCAAAACTGGCCAAGTTCTTTTAATTATTTACATATAGCAACAGCAACTTATCGTGATTTTGAAATCACAGCTCGAGCAAGCCACATAGATTTAACAAATGGCAAATGTTTTCTTCAATAAATAAAAAAAAAATTATATATTTGTCATCAGAATTTTGTGCTATTTTAGCTAAACAGTCAACTACAACACACGCTATTCTCACCCACCCACCCCACACACACACTAGTTCGTGGATGTATCAGCAAAAGACTTCCATTGTATTATATGTGTGACATGATTATTAGACAATGAATTTTCACATAAAAAAGCATAATAGTGTTTACATAACTATGACAAACAGTGCATTCCAAGATAACTTGCTACCACCACAAGTTCAAATAATATTTGTAAGACACAACTGCATTTGCAAAATTCTGATAGTAGCTAATATTAAACAAATGGATTCTCGTGTATTTAATAAAGCAGTGATTCAGCTTGCTTTCATACTGTAGAAAGCTTTGTAGTGTCCGTATTTCTTGGGAAACCCTAAATACCCAATGCTTTTTTTAAAATAATAATGTCTTTATACGAGTATAAAAACTTTCTCACATAAAGAGGTCTGGAAAAAAGCAAAGGGAAAAAATGAAAATCTTGGTCGTCGCCAGGAAAGAAGTTTCTATCTAGTTTGTGTGAAGGGTCAGAACTTGATAATTATGCATAATAGATATATAAGAGTCTGAAAAAATTATAGAACATAAATTACCGTGATATAATACTTAGAGGTGCATAATCAAAATACACTGACAATAAAAAATTACAAATGCTGTAGAAACTTGTAACAAGAATGCTGATAAGTGTCATGATTGTTTACCAAATTAAAATATGACAATAATAGAGACCTGATATTTGGACCTACCTCCAGTTTCTTTCCGAACTTCAAGCACTTCACTTTTGCCACGAATAGTAGCAAAATTGGGATTGCTCTCAGTGCCTATAAGAAAAAATATTAAACGATTAAAGAAAATGTTAAAGCATAATTTATTCTGGCATCTACTTTTAGAATAGCAGCAATTTTGAAACATTAAAATGAGTTTTGATTTCCTTTCTGTACTTTCAGTATAATATCGGCCCTTATTTTAATATATTTTTATGCTTTAGCACTATATTCGAATAAATAAAAAAATAATATATATTATTACAGCACCTTAGTGCAGCACATGTACCATTTTTCATTGCACAGCTATTGATACTTGATTGGTATGAGAAATTATTTAATAATTAGCTAGCATATAGTAGCACCTTTAGTGCTTCATTTCATCCAGAAAATCTGTATGAGAAAATTGGAAAGTTCTTTGTCTACATGGCACGGTGGAATATCAACAGTGCTCAACAGTAATTCTGAAGAGTAAACTCTTCAGAATTAATATTGTGGAACTGAAACCAGCCAAACCACTTCTATCATTTATAGTCAAAATAGCAGACCACCACACTAGGTTTAATTGACTCATCTGACCATGCTTCACTATGGCATTAAAATCCATAAAAAGCTTGCTTAATATTTATGTTGTTACAGCTGATAATTACATTGACTACACTTAACTATAAATACAGATACCGTACTTGGTGCAGTAGATAATTTGCATCCGAATGATGACAGGGGCCTTAATGATGGCTGTAGATCACCCTCAACCATAGAATCATCAGAATCCATCTATATACACAGACACCATAAAATCTAGTGTGATATACAGCTCCTTATAAAATGTACAATTGCAATATTCATTTATCAGCTCCATCACAATTATTGGATTATGTTGACAATCAAATACAATACACTATACCAAATTTCTTATGAAAACATCCAATAGTCCACTTGTGTGTGCTATGTGTACTCGCCAAATTGTGGCATATAGTAATATTTTACTAGAATTGTTAATAATACAATTATATTTTTATGTGAATTATGATATACTTGCTTGACCAAATATTCTTGCTACTATAAGAACGAAGCACCAAAGGTGGGATCCTCAGTGTCACTAAACATTACCTAGCCTATTTACAATAATAATCTCAAACCAAAAGAACGAGCAATCTATTAGCTATTTTAATGAGGCTTGAGCAAGTCGATGTGCAACTCGTGCAATGAAACTATAGACATTAATTTTGTCTTCATAAGATAAGTTTAACCTACAAGAGATACTGACCTCACTAGTAGTTTCAATAGGAAACTCCAAGCATTCCAGTAAACTGCTGAGAATAATGTAATATAAAACCACCATGGGCAACAAAGAAAATAATTGCTCACATGAGTATGATGTGGCTATAGGGGGTGTTACCAACACCCGCTAAGATTGTACGGCCAAAAAAAAACTAGCTTTTTATGAAAGAACTAAAATTTCTGGCACATTAAAGGGACTTAAAAATTTGATGCTTGTTTCAATCTTCGGAGAGGCTGCCATCTTCAAGATCCATGTGACAGAATGACTGACTGACTGACAGACAGACAAACCAGTACTGTAACCCTCTCGCGCACATGTGCTGATGGTTAATAAATTTGATAATAATATGTTTCAGACTACTAGCATAGAATTTTCTGGGGTGTAGAATCATTATTTCTTTCAATTGAAATTAAATTTTATGTGGTATTGGTAACTTTTGTGTATTAAAATATGCTAGAGAATTTTTTTATATTGTGGTAGCTTTGAGTATGAAGCAAGGCAGTTGAGCATAACCATATCGTTCATGAAGACAGGACAGTGTTAATTTTTAACCTTTTTACAGGTGCCTTAATGCTATTATATCTGTTGGTGTTGCCTCAAGCTTCTACAACATTAGATACCTACAAATTTGGCATCACCTACACATTTTATCTCTCCGCCTCATTACATATGCATGGGTTACACTTATGGCACTTTCACTGATCCCATATAAAGAAACCTCTGCAAATTTCTGCACTACCTCAAGTCTAGACATACAACATGGAAGACAGGAGTTTCTTTCAAAGAGTTAAATTCATAATAATAGCAATTTGTTCTCTTTTTAACAGCCAATATTGTTAATTATAACTTAGCCCAACATTTAGACTTCTTACTGGAGTCCTCTTCACGGGTCAACTGAGATTGAACTCTCCATGGTGATATAATAACACAATGTAAACAGCAAGATTTCTGGAGTTTGTGCTTACTATTTATTATATCCCGGATGGTAATTTGTATGCAGCATGGACAGCCAGCATCCTGGAAGCTCTAAACTTATGTCTCTGTTAAACTTGTTGTTGTCAGTTGTCATCTGTATGTGTACAGCTTCCTTGATCTTTAACTTACAATTCTTACTGGCTCTGTCTACAGAGCTGCTATTCAGACAGTTGCTGTTGAAGAAATACGAGAAAGATATGTCACAGCTACATAGTAACAGTAAGATTCTAGATTTTACAAATGCCCAAGGGTAAGGGTCTCAGTTCTTATTAACATAAAATGGAAGGCTCAGATCACTCCAATGTATTAGGAGGGGGGCGATTACCCCCACCCCTTGCTTCTCTGCCACTGATCATGCATTATACTTGGTCATTGGCCACCACCTTCAAGTATTACTAACTCAGTAATTATAGCACTTAAATTGATATACTATGTTCAATTATTATAATTCCAGGGTGAAAGGCAAGGCTTCTTGATAAGCAGTCAGAAAGCCTAGGCTATTGCTTGACCACATTTAAAACAAAAATGGGTAAAGGATTTTAAGGTTCTAAACATGGCTTGCACAGAAGACATTAGCGGTAATATTTATGCTGTTGCCTCATATTCATATCTTGATGATCCACTTACGCAGTCAGGTGGCTTAGGGACATTATGCAAGTTTACCAGTTTTCATTTGACAAAAGCATAACATTTTTATGGTTGTTCCTTAGGGCTTACTAAGAATTTTAGCCAAGGAGCCGTCATGAATCACGTTCGTAAAGCAAGATGGCTGCCAATCAGAAATAATATCGGACAACTGTTTGGAGTTTGGTGAATCAAAGTAATAACAAGTGTGAAAAATTGTCACTTATAAGGAAAACACTCACAATTAAAGTGTGAAGTAGTAAAAACTAAGTCATTATACATAACCATCCTTTGGTGTCGGGCTAGGTTCATGCAACTGTGCTATGTGGAGTATTACATGAAGTTAAATTGGAAACAATGTGTCATTTGTCGGAAGGATTAATGACGACGACCAATGTGGTCCTACAAGTAGCTGCGAAAATGTGGAGAAGATCATTTTTATGCAATGTAGCTGAGTTGAGGGACCTGATGCCCTTCCTGCATGTATTTATTTTAGTGGTAGTGCAAGTGTATTCGATTTTGTTGTCAACTTTGCATCTTGGCACAAATCTTATCATTTAAAGTTTAATAGTTCCAAACAGAACTAGGCAAGGAAACATAAATCCAAGAGTGTAGATGACTACAACTAAGAGAGACCACCCAGCAAGAGTAAAAGTTAACAACTGCATTTTTTTTGTGAAAAACGTCTGAAGAAAGTAATTTCCACAAGTTTCTACTTTTGCTGCAGATAGTAACATACAGAGAATGATAAGTGTTGCAGGACTCTAAGCTTCTGGTTCATGTGGTGGAGACCTTATAGCAAATCACTCTAAGTGCCTTACGAGTTTGAGAAACCATTACAGAAGTCACTTTTAGGAAAAATATCAGAGAAGAGAAGGTCCACACTGGGGGAAATAATATAAACCGTTCCAGAGTATTTGTGGAGTTGGTTAGCTACATTGAGAAAGCCGTTAGTTCTGGAACTTCACTGTTCAACTGTCAGTATTCCCTCTAGGTCAGTATTCCCTCTAGGTCAGTATTCCCTCTAGGTCAGTATTCCCTCTAGGTCAGTATTCCCTCTAGGTCAGTCGTTTTCATGATTTTGATATCTCTAAGGGGCACAGTAAAATCAAGTTGAAGGAACGACTGTTGGAACAATTCCCAGAAGCCCAAGAACAGTTTGATGGCAGAAATACCGTAATCACATTCCATAAGGCTGTCCAAGATATGCTTAGGGAGGCTTTACAGAAAGGGAATTGTTTTGAAGATTCTACCATTTTAGCCAAGGCTGCTACAATAATTTGATCAGCCCTTCAATGGTTCCTTTCCATCTAATTGCCTACAGGAGCCTCGTCCTTCAAGCCTCACTATCTTATTCCTTTAATATTCAATGGTACTAATTTGAAAGACCAAGGGCGATGTGAAACTCAGGCATGACTAACTGTAGGTCAAGTCATTTTAACACATAAGAAAGCTTCTGAATCTTGTACCATGAAAGCAAGGCATTCCTCTGATCTTGAGCCACCTCTTCCCATTTACATTGGTCTAAACATTCACCACATGGCTGGGAGCAAGAAACTCATTGAACAACTTATCACATGTGAATTTGTATTTCATATGACAAAGTTTACAAATTGAAATTATTATAGCTGCAGCAGTATCTGAACAATAAAAAGAAGGAGTTGTGGCCCCGGCCTGTCTTACAGATAGATTATTCACTGTTGGTGCTCTGGATAATTTTGACCATAACCCTAACTCAACAACTGCAGTGAAGTCATTTCATGAAACTGGAATCAGCATTTTTCAGTTTCCTATAGTGCAAACCCTTGTGAAAATAGACCTCAGTTAAAAATATCACTTTCTGGAAGCAAGCTGCATCAACTATTTACCTTGCAGCTCCAGCCACTTTTAGGCCAGGGCACGAGTACTCATTAAGACTCTTCAAGTACTGGCACCTCAAATTCAAATGAGGAAGTATTGATTGTGTTAAGAAGCTTCCAGCAGCAAGTGTCCGCTCTGCAAGCACAACAAAGTCAAATAGCAGATAAAATTGAAAGAAACTCACCTATACCTTGAAATAGAAGATGATATAAGCTCCTAAAGGAACTTACAGTAAGAGGAGGTACATAATTGGTTTCATATTTTGGGAGTGTATTTTAATGTAGGGTTTGGTTCGCCAAGTTGCCAATTAGCAAAGAGATAGAGTAGGCAATAATATGCAGTGGAATGCTTCAATCAAGTATATTGGCTCGGCAACTATGCTAGCTAAATGTATACTTTGAGTGGGGCCGCCTCCAACAAGAATAGAAGAAAGGAGGTAAGAGACAAGAAGAAGTGATGAAACATTTGTTGTTTTGCATCATTTCATGTGTTTTGTATTTTGAAGTATAAGAATTAGTGTGTGTGTGTGTGTGTGTGTGTTGATTGTACTAGTCGGGAATAGTAAATTGCCCAGAAATTGGTCAACCTGCACTTGTGCAGTAGGCTCAAGTCAGAACTTTTGTGTTGTGTTCGCATGTTAATTTTTAGTCTGTACATTTATTTGCAAAGGCTGAGTCCTTGACCAATGCTTGAGCTTAATTAAAGTTTAACCTAAGATTGAGTTCTGAGCACCTGAAGGTCTCACAGCTTAACTCCACCAACTCTGGTGGCCACAATATCCAAGTTACCGGCAATTGTAAATTGTCTCTGAAGTGGGCGACTTGCTGTTCCCCCCACACTTTGTATGAAGCTGTACAAATGAAGAAAATGCAGCTGTAAACAGACAAGGTGACCGAAGCAATTACAAATACACATTACTCTGTTTATTGGTAAGAAGCAAGTCATTGCTAGCATAAGTACCACAGCTACTTTTTTCATAATGATAAGAAGCAGCTCGAGTCTATTTTACCACTCTAAATGCATTCAATAATAAATTTGGAAAAATAAAATCTCATGCTAAGCAGTGGATGTGAAATATTAATCTCGTTATAATATTGAAACAATTATTTTATTATTTTGCAAGCTACATATGTAACAGACGTACTGCTTGTCCTAGTTAACTTCACTACCTCACAAGAAAAAAATATTGTACTCTAAATTTCATGTCAAGCCTCAGAGTCAGTTCAGAATCTGAAATAGCAACAAGACACAATATTTTCATATCATCCCCCCCTAATTAGCAAGCTGATGGATAACATGCTTGCTCATGAAAGAGTGTCAAAAAGCATTGTCACAAGAAAGCAATTCACAAAGTTTTGTGTATAATAGCATAAAGTTATCACTTGTGTGGAGAGGACTGCAATTGAGAAGGACTCTAGGCACCCAAACAGATGACATCCAATATTATATAGGTACTTGCAGGAAGAAAATAGCTGTAGACACAGATGTTTAATAGAAGCCATGTTTTAAGCTGCGAGGCCAGAAAGGACTTTCAATCTGAGAACATACAATTAGAATGGGAGGGTTTCTCTCCAACTTGCATGCAGCAAACATGAAATATCACGTAGACTGCAAGGCGACCTTGTTATTTCCCAGATCAATTAAGGTTGCTGTTTGCCAGGGTTCTCATGTTGAATATATAATACTCAAAAATATGTTTTTGAACTATTATTTTATCGGAAAAAGAAAGAAGATATATACAATTTAATGAAATGTGCATGAAGTGCTGATACATCAAAGATGGCTCAGTAATTTAAGGGTATATCATCACAAGAATATTTATCACTAATAGCATCAAATCAAGTGTAATTAAATTATTTCATTTAATTCATGATGATACTGATGACTTAAGTGAGGTAATTTAAATAACATCAATAATGAAAATCAAGCTACTCTTCTTCATATGGCATTGGCTGTGTCACTGAGAGATTCAAATGAACTTATAACAGAATATATAATTTTGGGGTATCTTGTTCTTATAGTGGAGTAGGATTATGAAAATATTGGTAGGGCCAATGTAAACTGTCATAAACATATTCACGGACTTACTCTACACCGCAGAATACAATGTCTTCAAAGTATTACCATGGTAAATATATATGTATGTATGACAGGGAATGTGAAAATGGGGGAACCTCTTGGCATTTTGACTTCTGATTTTTCTTGCTTTTTTTAAATTTTCATTAATTCCTCGTACATTAAACATTCTGCAAAAAATATTGATCACTTTAACGTCACTTTTGAGATACATCTGTTTGAGTAGCAAGTAAAATTATGATTGGATGATTTTCATTAAGTACATTGTATACTTAAAATATGAATATAACTCAAATTGTTCAGGCGCCATCAAGACCTTCACATGGAGATTCTTCCTGAGGATGCTGGCTGGCTGCGCCACCCTTCTTCACGGCAGGTTCTCTCCTCCACAGCGAACTCAGTCATGCGCACACACTACCTGTAACGATCCTTTCCATACACATAATTATAT
>WLWI01003443.1_pt1 | contig 13576 bp, 14 predicted proteins | sample 6701501 | NCBI WGS metagenome assembly WLWI01 (sample SAMN12718690, study PRJNA515312) | sponge metagenome | isolation source: marine sponge | host: Mycale hentscheli | place: New Zealand: South Island, Marlborough, Capsize Point | collected 2014-11-01
TAAGAATAGATCGAGTAAGATCGCTAACTATACCCAAGGAAGTTGAAGGCGGGAATTCCTTGCGAGTGTTTTTTTAGGCTAGCCACGAACTACAACTCGTGGTCTGGGAACTCAATTAACAGTGCACGCGCGTTGCTATGTGCCAGCACCCTTAAGTGATTCTACCGCCCATAACAATTCCATACATTTGAGCTACCAAAAAAATGTTGACAATATTTGTATATACTTGTACATAAAAAATAAAAAAATATATAAACACTTGACAAAAAAAGTTATTATTGCAAATATATCATTGCAATGATAACACACAAAAAATTGTTATTCAGCTGATGTGAATTGTAAACCTAACCAAATATGTACTACACACATCCTAAAAAGCTAGCATCTCCTCCAACTGCTATAAGTACATAAACAAATTTGAAATTTTTTGAAAATTTGTATGTGGTCAAAAAAACCAACAACAATACAAGATGTATAATTCAAAAACTACTCAAGAATAACACATATAAAAAACATCATAGTGAAGCTAATACCTTTCTTTTGCTAGCTACGCTAACAAGTAGGCTGTTTTTGTGATAAAAAATACCTAAAATATGATCTTACCATGGTCAGAACCTTACTCATAAAGTTGGTGCCTTGGGCCGTAAGGACCACAAGAGGGGTACCAGTAAAAGATAGTATAGAGAACAAGGCTTGAGCAGTGAAAACCCTTTAAAAGGTCGAGTTTCGAAAGGAATTTGGCTTTGCCTAACTGGGAGATGATATGGTCTATTGGAAGCATTGCAAAGGGCTCTGGCACGGTTACGTTATTTAACTTCCGGTAGTCAACGACCACACAGATTCCACCATCCTTCTTCCCTTACAGGAAGAGGGGATGAGGACCATGCAGAGGAAGAAGGCTCAATGATGTTTAACTCCAACAGGCTTTCAATTTCCTTACGGAAAGACTCTCTGTATGCCACAGGAACTGAGTAGGGTGGCGTCCACACAGGTGTGGAACTGGAAAGGGTAATAGTGTGAACAGCTGCGTTTGTGAGGCCTGGGGTGTCAGCAAAAACAGAAGGATATCTAGCCAAAACACTATCGAGTTCTGCTGTCTGTTCAGCAGTAAGTGACATGGGAAGTTCTACATTGTGTTTGTGGCGTGGTTCTTCAAGTGGATCATCAATGACTGAAACAAATCTGTAGACAGATGCATCACCAACCAGTTTGAGCTGGGAGGCATGCACGGTAATGTGCTTGGATTTCTTATCAACCTCTTTGATTACGCAGTTTACCGGGTGCAAGAGTTTCACTATCCTATAAGGACCTTCCCAAGAGGACTCGAGGCATCTGTTCAACCCAGGTACTCTCCTGAGGACTAGACTACCGATTTTTAAACTGGATAGCGCTGTTTCTTCCTTAGACAGTCTGGACTTGGCCACTTTGGATTTCATGCATTTCTTAACTAAGGCATTAGTGCATGCTGCTTGTGCATCAATATATTGTATAAACTGCGGCAAATTCAGATTGGATTGGTTGTCACTGAGCCAAAAATTCTTGAGGGTGGACAAAATAAATGGGGTGGGTTTAATAAATAATAATTCGTGGGGTGTGTAACCATGACGCGAGTGAGGAATGTTTCTGATAAAGAATAAGACTACATCAATAAAATCAGGCCAGTTATGTTGTGAGTCAATTAGTTTAGTGAGCATTGTCTTGAGAGTGCCAAAGCGTTCTAGTCTCCCGTTACTCTGTGGGTGGTATGGTGAGGTACACACTCTCGAAATTCCCAATTTTCTGTAAATGTGGGAAAGAACCTTACTCATAAAGTTGGTGCCTTAGTCCGTAAGGACCACAAGAGGGGTACCAGTAAAAGATAGTATAGAGAACAAGGCTTGAGCAGTGTGCTCTGCGGTGTAATTCTTTAGCGGGACTGCAAATGGGAAACCACTGGCTAGTTCCATGGCAGTGAGTACATAACGGAATTTCTGTTTGGATAAGGGAAGTGGACCTACAATGTCAAGGGCTAACTTTTCTCCTCTCTGAGCTATGATCTCGGGAGGAAGCAATAGAGTCTTGATCGCGCCAGACTTATTTACCTTAGCACACACAGTGCATTTGCCAATATGAGTTTTGATGTCATGTTGCATACCGGGCCAGGTGAAATGCTTATTTATCAGTGTTCTAATGGAGTTTAAGCCACCATGACCGTGTCCTTCATGTGCTACAGACAAGACCTTGAGTCTGAGGCCTTCGGGAATGACAAGTGCCAGGGAAATTTGACTGCATGTTGAAGTCAGGCTCATAAGAATACCGTTGGACACAAACATGTTACGTCTGTTGTTTCTGGCATCTTCCCACAGGGAGGTAAGAGAGGGGTCTGATTGCTCATGGACAAGAACTCGTCTTTACTTATACCATCAAAAACAAAAGTGGGAATAGCAGAAAATGATGGATAATCTGATTGAATGGGTGATGATGCAGGTGATGACGATGAAGGTATGCGTACGGGTGACTCGGATTCCTCAGGGGCAGGAAAGCAACAGGCACTGTCATTGTCAGGCACGGGCACGTCTGTCTCTGAGTAAAATTCCTCTGGTATGTCTTCCAATGCCCTAGGGAAAGCACCTTCAGACAGTTGGAGTGTCTCGGCCGTCTTTGAGGCAACGTCGTCGTCCCTTGCCATGGCACGGGTGACAGCCAAGGCAGGTAACGGTGACAATTTGACTAAGGACATTAGTGTCAACAGCTGTTCTTTGCCAAAATCTGTACCGAGTAGAAAGGTGTTAGGAGGCAGCTTGTCTAGTATGGCTACCTGATATGAGCCACAAAGAGTGGGAATGTCTATGTCAACCTTGTGCACTGGTACTATCATTGGCTGTTGTGAAACACCTTTGATGGAAACGAATTTCACGGGTTGTGAATCTGCAGGTAGAAAACTGCTAGAGAGCAAGGACACCTTAGCGCCTGAGTCAATGATGATGCTTCGAACCACTTAGCTAAGAAGCGGTGTTTTTTTATGCAACTTCCGCTTCCATATACTTTTTCAGTCTTCTGGAGCAAAGATGGGTCAGTTGGTTGACTAATATCTCCAGAACAACAGCTACATGAACCATCTGCTGCACTAGACTCATTCATGCTATTTTCAATTGGATCACAGGTAGTGCAAGAGGTTTCTTCGTCATCACTGATCATCGTATCCTCCATCACTTCTTGCTCTACACAGTAATGGATAAATTTTAGCTGATTATTTCATATGGCCAAGTACTTCTTACCTGTTTGAGGTTGAGAATCTTGTGAATTTGATGCTCCCACTGAAGAAAAGAAGGCTTTAAGACCAAGCTGACCAGAATCTAGCTTTATCTTCTTTTGAGCAGCCGTATTTCTCACCATCCTGGAGCAAGAAGTCTTGCTGCTGGGTCTCAAGTTTGCTCCCACTCCTGAGAGAGTTCCAGACCCGCTGGAATTCTTCGACCGCTATCATGACCAATGCCGGATCGTCTACAACAAGCTCATCAGAGTCAAATCAGACACACCACTTCCCCACCTGATAGAGGAGCACCTTTCAGCCATCAAGAACAAGCTGACATACACCTCAGACCTGGCCAAGAAAAATAACCAGGAAAAGATCCTGTGCCCCCCGATCCCCCCTGTTCCTACTCCCCTGCTGATTGTTATACTGCCGTGGCTGGTCATACATGTTTCCAAAATGTGAATGACGTGGTCGATTGTGAAAATGAGTGTGGCATGAGCCGCGGTGGTAGTGATGAGAATGGTGTGATCTGTGTCTGGTATCCATGAAGGAAGGAGCATGCAGTCTTTCAAGAAGGACTCAGTGTTACGTGCTTCTTTGTTAAGGACAAAATCTCTACGATCAGGTGGGAGTATAGCAAGGACACCAACGAGAGCAAATGTTTTTGCCATGGATTCAACTACTGAATTGGGGACATTAAACAAGAAGGGTAGTGAATCAAGGATTACTTCATATTTATACTTGGTGTGCGTGTACCATTCATGCAAGGTCTGAGAACCATGATGCCTGTAACGACTATTATAGGTGTCTAAACATTCAGACAGGGAATAACCTCCTGCTTGCAGGATTGTAGCTCTCATGTCTGCATATGCAGAAGTGCGATTGTAAGAATTGTAATAAACCTCACAGATACGACCAGTAAGTAATGGAGCCAGATGACATAACCATTTACTTTCAGGAATGTTTCTAGAAAACACGACCATCTCAAAACGATGCAAAAATGCGAATACGTCATCTGCTTCCTTGAGCTCGCCCACAGCCATACGGGTCTTACTGGGGTCACTCAGGGAAACTGACTTATTCTCAATGAGCTGTTCGGAAAGTTTATAAAGCATCATAGAGTTGAAATCAATGTCTAAATGTTTTAGGCTGTCAGCATAGGCTCTAGCATTCTGTATGTCCTGGGATATGGGGCCACGGTATTCTGGAGTAGCTTCTACAAGGGGTTGAGATTGATTGTGAGAGGTAGGACCAACGTAAGAGTCAGAGCGAGGATACGATTCAGTTCTCTCCGGTGAGGAGCGAACGTTAGTCTGATCCTGAGGTGTAATGCCATCGAAGGCACTGAAATCATCTATTTCGGTCACTGTATTTTGTGAAGCTGAAGATTCTGAGCCTTTAGAGATAGAGCTAGGAGTGCACGATAAGTCTACCTTGATGAAGCATCCTATGGCATAGGATGCTTCATCAAGGTAGACTTCCTCCTGAGCTGGCTTAGGAGTACGAGGAACTGAAGCTGCTGGTCTGTTTGTACGAGCGTGCTGCTTGGGGGGCATAATAGATAATAAGTGACACAATGACTTAGAAGAACTAACCCACAATTACAACGTTCTGCACAAGACACAGTGAAACAACTACGGTATGCAATAATAAGACAAGTAACTTGCGCCGATAGAAGTGTAGGTCGATGAGGTGTAGTAGAGGTGGATGAGGTAGATAGCACGGCAAGGAATAGCTTGGTAGGGTAGTAGCTAAAAAAATGTCAGGCAGCCCTGGAAAGTGTGCGTCCATGTGGGGAACCGGAAGTGTCAATTAATGATGTGGAAGTTCAGAAAGGAGCTCGAGATCAACTCAGCAGGGGCTGTGAAGAGCTGTACTGTAATAAAGGCAGGTAAGACACGAAAGTATAGGAACTTCGCTAAGGTGGTGAGGTGTAGTGTCGTGTTCTTTCGATGAGGTGAGGCCGATTTCTTAACCAGAACTGCTTGGATGTCTGGAACCACCGCTGCCGCCAGGTGTGGTATCAGGCGAGGAAGGCAGGAATAGCAAGAAGAGTAGGCCAGAAGGTCGCTGCCACCAGAGTTGCACGCCAGAAGCTTTTGAAAGGGGCTCTCCCACCCAAATGACAAAGTTTAACGTTTATCATAGAGCTTGGGAAAAGGCAAGATGTACAACTAAATGGGGACTGCTCAGGATGGCCAATATATAGGAAACCATCCTGGGCATGCCCAGTGAGTGGATGATGCATGGAGGCAATACATAAGAATGGAATGCAGGGTGTGTGTAAGGGATGAATGGGATGAGTCAGTCCGGCTGAAGGGTGATTGCACAAACCACAAACAACAGATGCCAACAAAGTGAGTAGGATGATGATACACCATGCGGGGGAGTGGCTGAAGGCCGCTCCACCACAATAAGCATGGATAGTTTTATTCCCCCTCACTGTGGTGAGACAACTAACAGCTGTCCCAGTGGTAGAGAGACACTATTCACTTGGTATGCTGCCACCTGAGTACTCAGCAGGCTAACCTCACCAATTCTGCAGCTAAGGTTAGGCTTGCAAATCACCAACCCTGAGACTAGCGCTCTCGGTAACCTCAAGGTGCCCGTTGGCAGTTGGAGCTTTAGGTGGAATTGTACAAAGCTTTATTTCAAGAAACTGCTGGACTGAGCAAAATGAAAGGAAACTGTATACATATAGTGAGTCTGGGCATGCTTGCATAAATGACAAGTTCCTTGTATGGTAATGTTGAGAGTGTATCAGCCAACGACAATAGGTTGTGTATGTGTGTTTGTATATTAAGTGAAAATGTGTGCATGAATAAGATAATGTTAGAATACATGTGTAGTACATATGTTGCTGTGGGGTGATTGCGCCAAAAATTAGCCCCTTCTTACGTAAAATAGGAATTTATGAAAAAAATTGAAGTTCGGTGAGATTAAACTTTAAACGCGGTTAATTCTAAGTAATGTTGTTGTGATTCTGCGAATATAAATGCCTATATCTCTGCTTATAGTAAGTTCTTGCATACACTTTATAGCTCATTTTGTTGCTCAAAAATAGAACTTTCACATGGTACCAATAACTTACAATTTTTATTTTGCTCCTATTGCATGAAAACAAAAAAAAATTTGAAAAAAATTAGTTGTGGTCTGTTTTCTGAGAACCGGTCACATTTAACCACACTTTTCGCCTTATTTACACCCAATGAAATTTTAAGGTATGTATTTACATTAATTTTTTTATGCACACATTATAACCGTAATATTTTGCCAATGGTGCATTATAGACCAAAATAACATAGAAATATTGATAAGCATAGTGTGACTGATTTTGCAAAAAGACGACCTTTGGTGCTTTCTAGAAACCATAGCCAAAAATTGAACCATGGGTGCTTCACCGTTACCAAGATATGCTCAAAAAACATACCCACAACTCTGATTTAAATGTACGAGAAAAAGCATTTTTAAGTTCAAAGGTATTTCTACGTAAACGCTTCTGCGCTACAACGACATAATTTTTTCCCCCGGAAGGAAATTTGTTGCTCTTGGTCCTTAGAACTTCATTGGCAGTCTTTCACGCTATTTTGAATAGTTTCTATGGATATATCGTAAACGTGCGTATTATCGCCGTTTTTTTTTTGTACGCATTATCGTCATTTGGCTATAACTCCGTAATGCTGTCACGAAAAATCCGGTCCCCATCTAAGCGCAGTCCGCCCGGACTGTATGTTGCCGCCAAAATTGGTCCGCCATTGCCATTTCCAGTCCCACCCCTCCGCGCGCATCCCAAACTTCTGGGTGCGCACTAATTACCCTAGCGCCTCATGTCTGTGGTAGATATGGCTTCTGGTAACCTCTTGGCTGAAGAGGTAACCGCTCCTGGGGATGACAGGGAAGTGGAACTTATTGAAGAGACACTGGAGTATCTAAGAAGCCAAGATTTCAAGAGATTGAATTGTATTCCAAGTAGATATATAAAGCGTAAATACTATTTCATTAAGTGTTATAAATTCATGTTGGTATGGTCATGTTGCTATATTTTAGGAAGAGGATGCATGAAATGTGAAGGATGTTTGGTAAATGATTGTGGATCATGCCTGTATTGCATCGATATGAAGAAGTTCGGGGGCCCTGGAAGGAAGAAAAAAAATGTGTTAGAGAAAGTGCACTGGATCTACACAACAAGTAATTTTTTTTGCATAATTTGTTTAAAAATTGTAGATTCCAAAAAAACTCTTATAAAGTGGCAATAATCATGACATTGTACAAAAAGCTTTGATATTATTGCCATTTGTGTTCTGAATTAATGAAAACTTATTCTTGCAGGTATCATTAAACACGAACCAAGGAGAGGCCATCAGTGAGCTGGACTGCTATTTGAATAATCAGTCTCGTCAAAGGCATTCTATAATGGAAACTGCTGATTTAGAAGTATATCATTCATTCTTTTTGGAACTGAAGAAAATTATTTCCTGGTTCGAAAAGTTCTTGTGAAATTTATTGTATTAAACAAGAGCTACTTTAAATCGTACTGCTTTCCTGCAACAGTAAAGAAGCACACAAACGAAATGAAAAAAAAAAGGTATTTGGGGAACACATGTGGAAATTTTTGCATTGTCACTGTATTTCAGCATGCCTGTTTTTGTCGTACGTGACAAAGGACACCACAATTACTATTGGGCAAAGATGTCATCTTCAAGTCAAGCAGCTGACTTGATCTTTCCTTCTGACTGCCAGTTAAAGTTAACATCTGACATTGATCATTTTGAGATTTGTCACATGAACAGCAATCACTATGACATTCTTATTTGTACTGATGGATCTCTACCAAAAGAACGACCATACCAAAATAATGCATCCACATCACTTGCTGCTTATTCTATTGTTGTTTAAATGCCATGTCATCAATATTTATTTTAATAAAATATCAAAAGGAGTTTAATTAAGTCACGTTATCTTATCATTACAGTACAACACATTCAAGATTTGTGGGCTAAAAAAGTAATATGGTTATTTTACTATAAAAAGGCAATGGTGGATCCATAACTCTTAGACGGGGTTTGAGGGGCACAATCATTCCTTGTTTTATCTAGCTGCTGTCAAGATTTAGATTAGAGACAGAGAATTAATTTTTATAATGAACTGTATTTCAGTAAATTCAAAAAAAAAATTGATCAAGCCTTCAACGTTTAGAGAACCATTTCCAGGACACTGGCCATACCTAATTATGGCAAACTATGCCCAAACTGCACCCATTAAATTAATGCAAAAGCCTAACAGAAACAAAGACCAATAGTTACTCTTAGTTTAGTGACAGCAGGGTAGGGAGGACAATATTTGGCTGCCAAATTTGGTCCGGCAGACTGGCTTTTTGATCCGCCACCATAGGACCTAATTTTTCTATGGGGGACCATATTTGGCAACCAAATTTGGTCCGGCGGACAGTAATTCGCAGCTCTTTTTGGTCAGGGGGGACAGATTTTGGGTGGGACTGAATTTCGCGTGACAGTTCAGAAGAAGAGTTATCTTTGGTTCAGTACCTTTTGTATATGGCCCAGCGAGGTTTTCCTCTAACTAGGACTATGACGAAAGCATTCGCATGGGCTATTTCTAAATGTCAGGTACTGACAATCGGTTTAGTAAATCAGATGGCCCAGGTGAACATTGGTGGCAATTGTTTTGATGTAGACACCCTGAAATAAGGCTGCGTAAATCAGATAATTTAGAATGTAGTTGAGTAAAAGCTCTTAATCCAACTATAGTAGAAGAGTATTTTAACATTTTGGAGGCCACTCTCACAAAGCACGATCTTTTAACCAGTCCGAGGCAGTTGTATAACTGTGATGAAACATTTTTGCCGATGAATTATACAAAAGATAAAGTGGTTGCAGCTAAAGGGGCAAAGAATGTGTACAGCCAAAATGTTGGCACATCAGATCACATCAGTCTACTATGTTGTGCATCAGCAGCGGGTTTCCCTCTCCCTCCCATGATTATTTATGCGAAGTCATTCCCTGGGGGGCAGTATAGGTTCAATGGACCTGATGACGCACTGTATGCAAAGAGTGATTCTGGGTGGATCGACTCCAAGTTGTTTCTGACATGGCTAAAAAAATATTTTTGAAATATGTTGTATCTCAGCGCCCAGTTCTCCTTTTAATTGATGGCCATAAGTCTCATATAACAGTGGATGCAATAGATCTGTGTCAAGAAAATGACATTATTTTATTTTGTTTACCCCCATACAACCCATGCACTCCAACCATTAGATGTCTCCATCTTCAAGTCTCTGAAGGATCGACATGCCAAAGCAGTACGGAGTCTTTCATTCTCTAAAAAGAATTTTGTGATTTCTAAAAGGGAATTTTCTAAGGTTTTAAAGGGACCTTTTGAGCAGGCGTTCTCAATTCCCAACATTGATTGCTGGATTTGCAAAGTCAGGGATTTTTCCTCTCAATCGTGATGCCATTGCAAAGTCCAAAATGAAACCCTTGGTGTTGTATGGGATGTCATCTTCATCAGCATCTGCAGTCTTCAGATGTATCTGACTCTAATATACCCAACCAGAGCTCTTCCTCATCAGCCTCTTCCACTCCACCACTAACTTCACTACCATCAACTGCTACCACTTTATCATTTTGGATCAGCCAGCCTCTGTTTCTCCCATTTCAGCCACTTCTCCACCAACTTCAGTATCTTCTCCAGCAAATTCAGTATCTTCTCCAGCAACTTCAGTATCTTCTCCAGCAACTTCAGTATCTTCTCCAGCAACTTCAGTATCTTCTCCATCCAGTGTTAGGACTTCACTAGCTATAAGTAAGTGTGGGCACTTCAAGTAGTGTTCTTCAGCATAGTGTGTCACCAGGAATTAACAATCCCCTGGTATCAGCGGGATTAATATCACCAAATATGATGGATATTTTGGTGAACCCAAGTGACAATGCTGCTGTCACTAAGAAACGTTCAAAAAGAATTACTGGGGCTAGAGATTTAACCTCAAAGGGGTACAGTGATATGTTGAGAAACGAACAAAGAAAGAAAGAAGAAGCAGAGAAAGAAAAACAAGCAAAGAAAGAGGAGAGAGAGAAAAAGAAGAAGGATCGGGAACAGAAGAAGAGGGAACGAGAATCTGCTAGATCAGTTCGGTGAAGGGGAAGTGGGCATGGGTGTGGGCGTGACAAAAGACAGGCTAACGCTACTGTAGATGATTTTGGTAGTGAAAACAGTTGTCCACCATCTCCTCTTTTATTTTCTGAAGTTTCTGAGTCAGAGAGTGAAGAAGAGGCCTCTCCCTTTGCAAGTTGTCGTTCACCACGCCAGAGAACTCTGCCCTCCCGTTTTCGTCAGGATAGCTGTGAAAGTGACAGCAATGATGGGGCTATTTGTGTGCTATGTGACAGTAATGAGCCTGAAAGTCTTTCAGCTAGTACTATTTTCTGGATAGATTGTGACCAGTGTGGGTGCTGGGCTCATAATTTTTGTGCCTTTGGAAATAACTCTGTCTCTCGAAGGTTTTTGTGTTCTAATTGCTCCAATTAGTCACCAAATACTTTTAAGAAATCATATGTGAAAAATTGTACCCATTATCGCTGATTGATTAGATGTTATGGTTAGTTGAATATCGAGTCCGTCCTTTATATGATCCTTTCCAAATGACAGTGGTAGGTAGTTCAGTTGATCCTTTACCTAGTAAATCTGTTATGACGAACGATAGAGTCTGCGTCGGTGACCTACAGAACGAATGGACAAAAGACGGCGATAATACGCACGCTTACACTAAAAAGGTAAGTGTAGTGGCTGTAGAGTAACTTATAACTTTAGGTAGGTAGTGAAAGTTAGTTCTTGTTGTGCATGTTTAAAGGCTAGGGCCCCTCCCAAGTGAAGGTTGTGACTATGCTAACCACACTAACTTCATGCCAAGACCTAAGTGTTGGTTTTACACTATTTATCCTACTTTTTATAGTTGGAAAACTGTAAGTTGTTAGGTATACTAGCTAAAGTTAAGTAGTTGAATTTCTGGATTTTTTTTTTTAATCAAAGTGTGCGGGACTGTCCATTTTTGTGGCATATTCCACAATGACGACTTCGCTTTGGTTGAGGACCCAACTAAAAATTCTGACCAAGATCTTTTCTGATCTTTTAGATCAAGTCAGATATAGTCCGATGATCTTGCAAAGAATTTTCTGATCAGATTCTTAGCTAGAATTCTTATTACTTCTTATCAGATATAATACTAAGATAATGTAAGATCATTTTCCTCAAAAGACAAGATAACTGCTGTGTAATTATGTATGTGTTTCTTACTAGATCTTGTCAGATATATGTGACAGTACTTGGGAAAGGGACCAATTACGTAAAATTAAAAATGTACAGTACCCAAACACCGACAAAAATTTTTTTTTGGTTTTCTTTTTATTGGCCCCCCCAGGTATCTCCTACCCTTTAGCTACACTGACACCAAATTTGAGTGGCTGAAACCATTGTCAAAGGTCCGAGCGCCCCGTTTAAACACAGTCACTTTTTACTCTCTATTTTGACCATCCGTGCGTGCACGGAAATCCAACCCTCGAGTAATGAATATCGTGGGCGAATTCAATTTGTTGCCTAGCAACAAATTACCCCTACCTCGGTTAATTGCGGGTAAATTCTTATAAGTTTTTGTTATAGCATTGCAACAACAGAATAGAAATAATAAATGGGAATAATCAAGCTATATAGGTTGATGTTGCTATTTATGGAGTCTTGTAGTTGGAGTCTGCAGACCTTGAGACTCCTGGGACTATTTTTGTGAAGACACTAGAAGAATCAGCAAGTCTATGACTGGACAAAGGTTTCAGTGATGATGAGGACTTCTGTCACACTGCAACAAGAGAAGGCAACACGTTGTGAAAGTCCATCATTTTTGTTCATTGATTTAAAGAGATTCCTATTGTTCATTTGTTCCAAAACAGGCAACAAGCTGGCTGCAAGACAAATATAATCCTAAACTTAGCTAGCCAGTGAACTAAACTAAACTAGTATGTAGTTACATATCTCACCAAACTTCATCTGACCCAACCAAGCTAGTTGATCATTTCTAAAAGAGTGACTGTATTATAGAACTATCAAACTGTTGGAAACAGAAAGAAAAAGAAAAAGAAGCACAAACGGCCTGCAAAATTATGTCTATACGCATCTAGTGCTATTTAAAGCCATACCTGTCTAGTACTCTTACACAATGTAGGGTCTAAACAGAAATTCAGAATAATCATGTCAGAAAAGGTAAGATAAATTACAGAGTTTCTTGCAAGATCTTGTCAGTTTAATTAAAACTAATCTTATCAGAAAAGGCAAGATAAAATACACAGTGTTTCTTTCAGATCTTTTCAGATAAATTAAAATAATCTAATCAGAAAATTAAAAATGCGGGATAAAATAACTGCAAACCAGATTGGGTCAGATGAAGTTTGGTGAGATATGTAACTACATACTAGTTTAGTTAAGTTTAAAAATATAGATATATGTACACATTTTAAGTGACAAAATGATGACATATTGGGAAATGATAGGGACAGATCTGGACTAATGTCTTTCAAAGTTATAAGTTATTAGGTTGCTTGATCGTGTCAGGTGGTTTAATTAAGACTGCTTTTCCAGTAATGTACTCAATTGGAACAGTAACAACTTTTTGAGGATTATCTTTAACTGCAAGAGTATAGTTATTTATAGTTATTTAGTAGGTCAACTTCAGCATAAAAGGCCAACATGTCCTGCTTGATTAAGGGTGCAGTATCACTTGAAACCGCAGCGCTAAACCGCAGATGGAGGAGTTATGCTATGTATTTATTTCTCGTTGTCTGTTCAATGTACGCTCACTAACAAAAATGTTGTATGCATGTTGCACACATTTGTGCTGCCTTACTGCACTTATCATGTACATATGCAGCACATGTGCTGCAGGCGTAATGCTGCTATTAAGCATGTATGCTGCATACAGAAAAATTGAAACAGCGCCTCACATGTGCCACATATGTGCATATGTGACCGGATTTGGGAAAATCCGCCTAAACGCGGCAAACAATTTTTTTCAGTATCACCGGATAAAGCCTTATGGTTCGATTTTTTTCGAAAAATTGTTTATGGCAGAAATGGATAGACACCAGTTAGCTCTAGCTTATGATGCAGTTGTAAGCTCTGGCGTGCTCTAGAACTCACACTAGGAGGCTAGAAATACTAGCCGGTTGGACTCGTGTACGGAGAGTTGCTAAGAAATTATTGGCGGGCTTTTCACTAACAGCCGGGAAAAAACTGTAGCTAACTAATTCACTTACTATTCTACATAATTCACGTACTCACGCA
>WLWI01003444.1_pt1 | contig 13575 bp, 11 predicted proteins | sample 6701501 | NCBI WGS metagenome assembly WLWI01 (sample SAMN12718690, study PRJNA515312) | sponge metagenome | isolation source: marine sponge | host: Mycale hentscheli | place: New Zealand: South Island, Marlborough, Capsize Point | collected 2014-11-01
ATAACAATCTCATACAAATTTACCCACAAACTCACACACACACTAAGTGCGCGAGTAAGTCCCGCACACGAGCACATACACTGAAACGCTCAAGCACAAATTCTCGCAAAGCGACAGTAATGCAGTCGAGTGCTCCCGTACAACTCCACACCACAATTTACCACTTACTGATGTTTGTCAACGACCACCCCTAACTTACCAACTATGGATCGTGAGCTGTTATTGCTGAGCTTGCAGTGACAACTATCTTAGCCACACCTACTGTGTGAGGTCAGTGTACTGATCTGTTGTTGCAAGTTATAAAGGCATACTGAAATACCACCAAGACTGCAACTCTATAGTTGATAACAGAAAACTTCTCTCTCATTACACCTAGTTTTCACAACTGCCGTGCTTTGCCATTGATTGTCTGTCTATGGGTATTCCTGGGTGTCTCCACTCCACCCACTTATATGGGTGTGTCCACTCCACCCGTCCCATAGTTAGTAGCTGAAATCCTGCCTTTGTGACACTATCTGATACGGGAGGGAGGGGGGGGGGAGGAGGGGGGGGTTAACCAACCCCTTATCATTGAGAGAGTGCCAGTCATGTGACTACTAACATAAACAGATAGCATTCATGTAATTTTCACAAACTACCGTAGATAGTTGAATAAAGATTCACACAGGTGGTCCTTTTAATGAAACTTAAAATCCCCTTAAAGTGCTCACCCCTTCCCAATAGCGAATTTTGTAAACGTACACAAATTTATGCTGTCTATTCCAAGTCATAGAATTATACTAAACTGTAAACTGTTGACACAGTTTTCATTATTACTAGCAAACCCTTATATTTCATTTACTCTGAATTGGGTGTGTATTTACTCTGAATTGGGTGTGTATTTTACCCCAGAACAATGGCTTGCTCCTAGCATCTACTCTGAATACCCTCAGGTAAGTAACAACCAGCATCAAAACACTCTTAGCTGTACAGTAGCAAGATTAGGCTGGCTGTGTGTGTGTGTGTGTGTGTGTGTGTGTGTGTGTGTGTGTGTGTGTGTGTGTGTGTGTGTGTGTGTGTGCGTGTACAATATATATTGCATTAGATGTGTACTAATACAATGTTGTGAACTATCAACTATCAAGTGTATTACTACTTGCTACTCACCCCTATCTGCCCCTTCACACACACACACACAAATACACACATTGATCCTCCTTCAGTACAAAGGCCTTCACAGTGCAGCTGCTTTATCTTATCCTCATCTCAACTATCCTCCAACAGTTCACTTGCATCTATCCTCTTGCATCCCAGACAGGACCAGCCCTCACTGTGTTTACTCCACCCACTGCTTCTATTTCCTACACCTCATGTTATTGTTTATTTTGTGGTCTTGAGATTGGTTCTTTAAGGGTGGCCGCAGATTGGCTCTTTAAGGGTGGCCGCACACCGCCTACGCAATTTTTTTTTGTTGATGGTTGCTATGCACAATTACTACTATTGTATACTTACAGGGGCTCCTCCACTACAACACAAGGACAAAGTACCTGCCGAAGGCGCCGCTCACTAATTTTTCTGGAAGAAATATCGGGGCTTGGTTATAAAACTTTGTAGCACTTTTTTGGAACGGTGCGGTAAGTTGGAGCTCTGCAATTTGGTGCAGCACTAGAGTTGCTGTAAACGGCCAAGACAACAAGAAGCTAAACTAAAACACCACAACTTTGCAAAGTATACTTCTGCTACTACTGCGCGATTGTTTCTGCTCGCGTATTATCTAATGGTGGGGTATTGGCGGGGAATAAATTAATGTCCGGATCTACAGTCAGTGCGCGTTGCTATGTGTGGCCACCCTTAATGTCACACTTACATGGTATGCTCACCTCCCACTCATGTCCCTCCTACTTAATACCCATCCTATTCATGTCCCCCTCCCACTCAGTGCCCCTCCTACCTGAAGTCATGCCCACCCAATGCCCCCTCCCCTCATCTACTCACTCCAGTGCCCTCTGTGCTCCCTCCACTTCTGACGCCACCTCCGACACGAAATCCTCAAAGTCCCCCAGTAGCTCGGGATTAGCTTCATGTAGTGCCACCCACATGTGCTCCATACTGTGCCTGCACACACACACACACACACACACACACACACAAACCTTCACACCAGTAAAAACATTGATGCTAATTTTCCCAGCATCCCATTCAACTTGAGATGTTTGTGTCCAATACTAAATGATATTCATGACCACACAGACATTTTTCCCCCCCTTAACTATGCAGATACAATTTCTACATAAAACTTTTCTCTAATATAATTTTTCAATTCAATTACACTAATCAGTTGTATATGTGTGCTGTTCACAGATATGCTTATATGGCACAACTAAGGCAAGAAAGAACAAAGTGAAGTGACCAACTCCTGCCTAGTCCATATAACAATTATATATATATATATATATATATACGTGCACACACCCATGACAAACCAACATCATCCACCCTCGACCCTCTCTCGCGGCATCTACAAGTGGTTTGAGTCCCCCCATCAATCAACATCATTACCAAATATTCCTCCAAATAGATGAAACCTAGATGGCATTATTCATCACATAGCTATACAATAGTCTTTTATATCTGTCACTCGACCCACCGGCCTGCTGTGACAGGTGACCCACTGGCCTGCTATGACAGGTGACCCACCGGCCTGCTGTGACAGGTGACCCACTGGCCTGCTATGACAGGTATGTTCAAGGAAGATTCTCCATCAACTTAACTAACTTCATCGATTCATTCCCCCTCTGTCTCTCTCTCCATTTTTTTTTTTTTTTTTTTGAAACACTATAGGACTTTATTTACGCATTCTAGAAAAGTGGCAAATTTGGGCAACAGGAAGATGGACTTCAATCTTTCACTTTCTTCAACTGAAATGAATTGACCTCAGCATATAACTGGAGAGTACAAGTCTAGCAAGGTACTGTAAACTGAAGGGGGGAAACCTCATGACACCTTAAATGGAAGACATCTAAGAAACCAATCATCATTACTAAAATGCATTCCGACAAGTGCAAAAATACTAACTATTAAATCTACCCATGAAATACTAAATTCATTCTTTCTTTTTCAGGGCAGTTGAAACAGCCCAACAAGCTCACCTATTATGAGAAGACAGGGCCGACAGCATACTCTGGAAGTGGGCAGAGGGACTAGATTTCTTCTTCTCCTCATTCTCCTCCTCATCTCCTCTGTACTCATAATGTTCCTCCATTTGCAGTCTCTGCCTCAGTGGCCCCATAAAGTGGGCAGGTGAGAACGCAAACATCTGCTGCTCCCCCAAACTTGATGGTGTATGGGGGGCCTCTTTCCAGAACTTAGCAAACCCAGCTATAAATTCTTCCAGTGATATTTCCCCATCTCTGTTAGTGTCCAGGTTTTCAAAGGCCTGGTCAAGCTGACTGGAGTTCATTTGAGACCCCAATAATCGCTTCAAGTCGTTCTTGGTGAGGTTGCCTTCATCGCTCTCCCGGATATGATCGAACAGCCATACCAGGGAAGGTCTCATAGAGCCCAGACTGTCAGAGGGGATCAAATGCGGCAGCTTCGGACTGCCTAAGCTGTCCAGACTGCTGGTGCTCGCCTGCCTCCTGAACAACTCCGTCATCTTCTTCTCCTTCTTCCACCACTCCCCGGTTATTTAAGGGTCAATGCGCACTATCGTGCTATTTCCGCACCTCAAGGAAAAGCAAAAAGAACGTGAAAATAGAAAGAGATGGGGGGACCCAAGGTTACCTTCTCGAGCTCACGGCCGTCTGACTTTGAGTCCACACCACAGGCATGCGTGAAAATTATACGACGCGCGGAAAAATTAAAGCAATTCCTCTAGCTTTGTGGTCTAAAAGACAGGCGAGAGAGTGAACCTCAAACATACGTCCGGTCTTAGGGTACTGAGATTGCTTTATTACAGCTGCTGCTATGGGTAAGTGCTTCCTCCCACATCACCTGTTATTGTGGGAAATTTTTTGACCCTATGAATTCAATTCTAGAGAGAAGCCCAAAAGGCAGAGGGAAACTAAAGAAAAGGGGCAGTTCAAATGTGTCCAAGACAAAAAAGGTTGGTATTTGAAATAATATAAATATGCTGTGAGTTAAGAGATGACAATATCATGCAGCCTAACGCAAAACGGCAGAAAGATGGGCCCCATGTGAATCAACAGAGTGTAAGTGCAATTATTTTGGAAGAAGCAGCTGCAACTTCTTCATTCCATTGCTTTGGCTTATTTTATTTTAGGGAGCTAACAAAGAGAATAAAAGGTCCATTACAACTGCTGCAGCTGTAGTAGGTCTCCATAAGTCACTGTATCCCCCTTCTCTATCCAACCTAAGCACTAGCAGGCTTGGGGGTTTGCGTACCTCTAAGGCAAAATTTTCAGACACAGTTACAGCAAGTAAGTATTATTTGAAGTGGAAGGGTTTTTGGATTATTTAGCCTTTTTTTTTGTCAAGTAAAAACTGTTATTCAAAACTGTAGTAAAGAGATGCATGCTATGCATAGGTTACAGTACACTTGAGTCAGTAACATGTATACTGGTAGTGTGCTAGCACTAGTGGAGAACGAGCTAGCCTAGCTATTACATAGTTTCAGCCATATTTTGCTTACGTGGACACTAGGTTTATATGCCATAGAAGTTAAGGTAGGAATTGTCAATATTTCATCGATTGCAATTAATTGGCATGATGGTAGGTGTGGCTAGCCTCAAAATAATTCACCTATAACAACAGAAAGTTTTAGTCCTACACAGACGATAAAATGCTCCTTGCAAACTTTTGATAGCTTTTTTAATGCCTGAGCACATGATTACATATTTTTCAAACTTTTACATAGCAATATTATGATGTTTCAATCTTTAAAAACATCAATGACATGCATTTACCGTAAGCCCAAAACTGCGTATGACGCAAAGAAGTTAGATGAAGGATTTAATCTTATTTATTTACTTATTATTTATTTATTTATTTACTTTTTATTTATTTGTTCATTTATTTATTTATTTTAATTCTTCTCTTTTTCCTTTATCTTCTATTATCATCTTTCTCTTTCCAATTTTATAGACATTCTCTTCATCTTGCGCAGTTTTTGCCCTTAGGGCAAAATGCATGCCATTGTGTTTTTAAGACTGATGAAGACCTTACGAGGTTGAAATATCTTTATTATGAATATAATACTATTACTATGTGAAAGTTAAAAAAAAGAAGAATATATTACTATGTGGAAATCTACTTGTGTTTCATCTAGCAGTGCCAGGGGAAGATATGTAATATCTCTTCTTCCATAGGACTATAATCACAAACAAGATGTTGCTTGTATGAAATTAAAGGTGCATGTGGTAAAAGTTAGGTAGCATAATTACTGGTTATGCATTTCACCAAAAATAATTCGTGAAATAAATCAGAGCATAGCCCATACTTAGCTGTAGCCATTGCTCTATCACCATTGCTTTTGTTTGAAGGCGGCGGAAATAGGATGAAGTAAACATCTTGCAGTGGAGTGACCCTCGTTGCAGTAACTGGACATATTTTTTCTCTCTAACAACAATATCTGGTCACTAATTGTTGTTGTTTTTACATTGGTAATCCCTCGAATTCATAGTTTAGCTATTATATATATATACAAGTCAGCGTGCAACATGGGGAGATAATTCATGAGCATTGTAAGTATTTTCATGAGCTAAAGGTGAGTGAGAATACAAGTGTGGGAGTGGAGTGTCATCTTCATATTGTATGACAAAATTTTTTATTATACAGTACACTAGATATTTTTCCAAAAGAGCACCTTTACCTTCCCTCTGTAACATTTTTCTCTTTACTTCTAATGTCCAGCAACCCCTTTCAAATTCTTTGCCAGTCAAAATGCTCTACTATTTCCTGAATCACAAGGTATGTGCCTATCCAAGCTTCTTGCTAGAGAAGACTAGATCACTGAGAGTGCAAACCCTAAGCACTAGTTAGGTTGTTCAAATCACTATGTTTACATAAGCGAGCATGATTCTATTCTAAATGTCAGGTAAACTAATGAATGGGCGTGGCCATAAGAAAATTAATAATCATTCAATCAACAATAACAACAACAATACAACAAGTAAAACAACTACAAGCAGCAAAGTGGCTCAACAACTGAGCTAGACTCTACTAATACAAGATTAAATAGAAAACTGACCTGACCACAAAACCAAAGGTTATGAATGAGCCACAAGAAAGTCATGAGATTAGAAACACATACACAGTTCACATAATGTAACACTCCTCCCCACTTAATGGTGGAGATTCAGTAACGGAGGTAGTCAGGTGTCTAGATGGTCGACTTCTACTCCTGAGGGAGGTACCTTGGAACTTGCGAGGCTGGAGGCAAAGGTTGCGGTGGGGCTTGACCTTGATTGGACGACTCGTTCGCGCCTTGCTCATTTCCAGTTCCATCATCAGGAAGTTGTAGGCGGTCATGTAATTCACCACACGAATGCATAACTGGTTTAATATACCCTTTTCCAATTTCCTCTCTCAGTCTGGACTAAATATGAAACTGGCCCTTGCCTTTGGACGCCTGATTCCTGGCAACAACAATTCCTTTGAATTATAACTCCTGGCTATTACTGCTTGTCCAACTGAAAATTCATGAATTGATTTACTATTAGATATATTAGCTAAGTAAATTGATTTACTATTTTTTGTCAACTTCCTTCCCTTGCGTATAAGTTACTTTGGGGATGGCTTGAGGAGACTAAGACAGGTGCATAACTCTCTGTGCAGAAATAGAGAGGCTGGAGTACAGCCAGTTGACGAGTGAGAGAGTACAGCCAGTTGACGAGTGAGGTGTGGACCTATAACAAAGCAAAAAGTTCACGAGTTTCTTGGAACAGAATTAGCTGTAGCCTTTGTTGCCTTCATAGCTTCTTTAAATGTTCAAACAAATCGTTCTACCTCCCCATTAGTGGCCGGTTGATAGAGTGCTGAGCGAATATGGATTGCTACATTTCTCTCCAAAATTTCCTCTAATTCAGTTGAAATTAATTGTGGTCCCTTGCCTGATACAAGTTGCACTGGTAGCCCATAGGATGATAATAACGAACAAAGCAGGGGAGGCTCCACTGGGGGGCAGGGGGGCAATTGCCCCCCCAATATTAATTGTGGGGGGGCATTGTCCCCCTCCCCAATTCAAAAACTTGTGACTTTGTATCACTACGAAAAGAAAAGGCACTTTGGAACATTTTAATCAGTTTTTTTGTATGATGTATTATAGCTTAAAAAATCACATTTCATAGGAGTGTGCCAATCTCTAATATTTTGCCCCCCCAACCACTAGTGCGTGGAGCCTCCTCTGCAAAGGATTGTAGTTTGATCTGTGGCTGACTTCATTTCATAAACTTCTGGCCGCTTAGAGTGGGCATCCACAATAATAAAGAACATTTTCCCCAAGAAAGGACCCACAAAGTCCACGTGAATTCTGGTCTAGTTTAGCCGGCCAAGTCCAGGGGTGTATAGGAGTTGTAGGTGGTGATTATTTAACGGTTAAGCAGGAATCACAGCTCTTTGCCAATATTTCAATTTCTTTATCAAGTTGAGGCCACCATACTTAGCTTCTAGCCGTCGTGCAACAAATTCCTGGGTAACTACCATGGAGTTCTTTTAACACTTTGCCTTGAAATTCAGATGGAATAGTAACTCTACAGTAGACAATCACTTTCAATGGTAAGTTCAGAAGCTCAATTTTTTAACAGTGCTAACTCTGCCGACACCTCTATCGGCCAACCTTGTTGAGTAAATTTCAGAACATTGCTCACTGAATCAGAAAGGGTGGCACGACGAATCTCAGAGATGACGACCGGACAGCTCTCTATCTGTGACATGTTAAATACTGAAACATCTTCAGATGGTTTTTCCTCACCAACTGCAGAGAGTGGAAGACGGGATAATCTGTCAGCATTTTTGTGTGCAGCCGTTGGCTTGAATTGAATACTGTAATTGTAGGCGGACAATAACAACTTTCATCACTGTAGTCTGGCTGCAGCGAGTGTGGGTATACCTTTCTTCAGACCTAAAATAGCAGTTAATGGTCTTATGGTCAATAATGAGTGTAAAATGTCGTCCATAAATATATAGGTGGAATTTCTTGATGCCAAAAAATCAATGACGCTTCACATTCTAGCTGCGAATAATTTTTTTTGGCTGCGGACAATGAGCTTGAAGCAAAAGCAATTGGCTTTTCAGAACCATCGGCATATCTATGACAGATTACCGCACCAATGCCATAAGCTGAGGCATCCCCAGCGAGAGAAATTGGCAATTTGAAGTCAAAATGAACCAATATACAAGCTGATGTAAGTAATTCTTTTGTTTCCTGGAATGCACGGTTACAATTTAAATCCCAATTCCATTCAACATCATTCTTGAGCAAACTGTATAGAGGAGGAGTGCTGGATGACACAGTTTTCATAAATTTCTCATAAATTTCTCATAATTTAATAGTCCAAGACAGGAATGTAACTGCTTACAAGTTTTCAGGTTGTGGGGCATGCTAAATAGCTTCTTGGCCTCCAAGGGATGAATTCCTTGTGAACTATTTGTATGACCCAAATATTCCACGGATTCCATCATGAATTCACACTTGTTACTCCTCAGAACTTCACCTAGATTATTGAAGTGAGCGTCTTCTGTAGGACCCATTTATACTAAAATATCATCAATATAACAGATAACGTTGGAATTCCTTGTAAGATGGTGTCCATTACCCTCTGAAAAATCGCAGGAGTGGAGGAAATACCAAATGGCATTACGGTGGTATAGCGGTAGAGCCCTTAATGAAGTAGTTGGAAACAAGGAAATTTAATTGCATTATAGTCCTACAAAGGAGATGACTACAGACATTCTCACAAAGCCTCTGGCTCGAGAACAGTTTTGTTATCTACGTGCTAAGACAGGAGTCACAGAGCCATGATTGAGGAGGAGTGTTGGAAATTATAACAATCATGACTCATTGCATCATTAATTATGTCATACATTGCGTTTTGTATCATGTGTCTTTTGATCAATCTGTATCTCGTGTCTGATTTTTGTGCTATTAATAATTATGAATTATATTGATGTTAGTTTGCTACTCTGTTAATCAACAGCATTAAATTTGTAGCAGGAAAAATATCCCATCCTGTACTAGACTAATGGCACAATAAAATTAAAAAATATTTTAAAATTTTAGTATACCATAATAATAATTACAGGTGGAGGACTAAGTGGAACATTTAATTGTTACTGTTTAGTGAATGCTATTATAACATATTTTTCATGTTATTGTACCATAACATGTTCAAGTTAGTCCAGATAGGATGGGGCATATTTCTCCTTCCTATCCTAGCATTAAAAAAAAAAAGCTCATCCCAATAAACTTCATGCTTACTTGACATCAATTGGATCCTATTAATAATAAACAAGAGTGTAATTTGAAACCATTGGAAGTATTGGAATTCAGACTACCACTTACTTAGAATTATTTCAATCATTTGTCGATTCCATTTCACCAATTATGCTGTAAAGGGTGTATCCTTAAATTAATTAATTTAATTATTTAATTTTTTTTCCTTATTTATTATTATTATTAACCCTCAGCGCGCATGCGCAAGTGGGTTATAGAAGTCGTACTGTCTGTTTGTCTGTCTGCCATGCTCTGATTTTGGAGATTACTGGCAATTAACCGTTGATTTAGGTATGAACTTACTCAGAACGAAGAAGACAGGCTAATTGTTGAGAAATGCAAAGCGTTCAGCTCCGCGTAGGTACCAACTTTTGTGGTTAACTAGTGTTACGCCATAATCACATGAGCAAATAATTTCTTGCAGCTATAGTTTGCTTTATGAGTTGAAAGAAGTGAAGTTTCACGTTGAAAATGTATATCGGCGAGTGTTTCTGGCCTGTTTAGCTTTTTCTACTAATGAAGAAAGGTTTCCATGTACGATTTTCATTGCTCGAGCTATATTGATGCCTGATTAAAATAGCTAATAGATTGTTAATAGATTGCTTGTACTTTTGGTCTGACATTTATTGTAATGGCTAGGTAGTGTTTAGTAGCACTGAGGGTTCGCACCTTTGGTGCTTCATTATTACTGTAGCTGTAGCTATTCCATTAAAGATTAAGTTTCAAGACTTAACTAACATACTATGTCATTGTCTAGTCTCGTGTAGCCAGACCCTTTACCTAATAGCTACGCTGGGAAAGGGTCTGGTGGCATTAGTACATAGTACCAGTTCAATACCCTCTAGTTCTCAGGGGGAAATTGCGGCTCCGGTTGTGGTTGTCAGTAATTTATGATTACTGCAGCCACTCAATTCACGTTGTAATTGCAATCTGGAGTCATGTTGAAATAGTTATTCTAAGTGTGTGATTATGGAGTGTATGTAGTGAGTATCTGTTACTACATTCATTCATAGGAAAAGTTCTGGGCAGTCTGCAAGCCAACACTGTAGACAACTGTGTGCCGTCTCAGAATCGGCTGCAGGTAGACTTGCGAAGAGTGTTGGGTAAAGTGGAGTCAATGCATTCAGCCGGTTCCGCCATTCCACCCATTTCCAAATCAGTCACATTGACCCCACCCTCTCCTCCTCCTCCTCCTCCCTTGGCCCCTCTTGCTGCTACTGCTGCTACAACCAGGTGAGATGTGTAGCAAGCTATAATTGGTTGGGGGCCTCAGAATTTGTGCTAAATTTAAGAGTTGAAACAAAACAAAAAATTGTATGATAGATAATTCAAGTATTGAAGATCTGTTTCATATAGATAATTTACTTCAACTTTATGTACCAGTTGTTATTAGTCACTTCTAAATAAATTATGTACGGAACAAATTTGCATAACGTTTTTATTGTTGCTTGTGGATCAAATTATAATCAATCAAATGATATTATTGATCCTCTAGAGCGTCTGTCCTAACATCTCGCAGTGTTTCTGGTTCATATCAATTTCATTTTTAAGAATATTGAGCTGAGTATTGTCTTTGGTCGAACCATCTGTGGTGACTTTAACAGTGAGTATACAGCACAGGAAGATAATTGTTGGGCATGCTTACCGTTTAGTATATCCTGCAAGGTGACTTGCATACAACGTAACATCCAGGAAGCTCTAAACCTATATTTCTATTAAGCTTGTTGTTTTCTGGTGTCATCTGTATGTTTACTTTTAACTCATGATTCTTAGTGACTCTACCTAACTCATACCTTGGGGTGATTTTGCTGCCAAGAGTGTTCAATGGCTGAAATATTCTCATCACCTCTCTTAAGGCATCCACTCTTTGCTTAAACCATCTAAGTTGTTTCACCTATATATATTCAGTGGCGTAGGAAGGGGAGGGGTTTCCAGGCTGGAGCCCCCCCCCCCCCCATAATTGTGGGGCACAATCTAACGAGGTGATTTCTCACATGAACACTTTTAAACCCACAAAAACATGTCCTTGGAGCTCCCCTATGCCGAAACATATTCCTACACTGCTGATATTTACCACAGCTGCATGGTATACTATACACTATGGATAGACTCAGTGTTTATGGGTATAGTATTTTCACTATAATAAAGTGTGATCTTAAAGTCCTACTTGACTTACATGCTGTTTTGATGTCAAATCACTGCACACTCACTGAATATCCTCACTCAATCCTACTATATATGGAATAGTAAGAATTAAACCTTTCTTTTGCTCAGTATCTACAGTCTCTGGAGAATAACTCTTTAAACCCTGTCCTAATAGTTGCATTGTCATATAGCCATTACTTTCAGGTACTTTGTAATATTAAACCCTTTATGGGACAAAAATTATAGATTTTTAAGCTGTTGACTAAAGTCTAAAAGTACTCGAAAGCTGTTAAGTATACACAATGCACATATCATTTGAAAATGCTTCAATTTTACTTTCAAACTGTATAAATGCAAACCGCAAGTTGCCATGGTAACGAGATGGTGCTAATTAATTTTAGAAAACTAGCACATCATTATTAGACAACTTGTATTGTACACTGGAGTCTATCCTGCAAGGATAAAAAATATACAGTAAATGATAATAATCAATAAGTGAGATAATGACAATCTAATGCAACAATACTATGAACAAACTTAAGCAAACAATATCAGTGAAGTTCTCAACGTTGGTTGATGGCTGGGTTGGTCGGGTTGAGGTTCCACAGGTGGGCGAGGGTTCAGCCTTACTGTGACCCTGATGACTCTAAGCAGGACCGCTGTCGCCAGATGTGGGATGGGTGTGGGCCAGTTATTGGTAGTACTCTTGTCCTTGGATTAGGTAAGCTGCCACTAGGTCAATTCCTGCTTAGATCTGTCTAGCTATATCGACTCCTAAGCCCGACACTTGAGTTATCCCTGCATAAGAGTTGAAGTTTAGGGTAACAAAATGTAAGTACAGAGATGATGGAGGTGATCTATTACTTCAGGACCACTGGGAATGTTGGGATTATATATATGTCCCGCCACCCACACTGGTGAAACATAAAAGGAATGACCAATGAGAACAGTCCACACATGAAGGCCACATGGTCAAAAGAAAGTTCTAGAAAAAGGTTGTTTACGTGTGTGTAGCTAAGGAGGTGACTGTTATATGTAATGTTGTTTGTGAGTTCTCTGTTCAACGTGGAGAACAAGCATCTCATGTGGGTGAGGTCCCACAAAGAAATGAAATAAAACCAAATAATATGTACGTTAGTCAATGATAGCTTGCAGAACAGACTTAAGTATAGAATTCATGGTATCTTGTATAATTTACTTTGGAACGAATCTAGCTCCACTGTATTCCAGAAACATTGAGCTTCACTTTTTATAAGAGTCAACAAATCGATAGCATCACTCATGACTATAAGTCTTTGTATTTGCTTCAGCAAAAACTCCAAAACTTTATATTGGTACCCCATCAAAAATATAAAATTTAGATAGTTACAGTCCAATGTGAAGTTTATGCAAGTTATGTGGGGTATCATAACCCGCACTATCACCAGGTTGATTCGACTCCCTATCTGCCTCAAAAGGGTAAAGTTAAATGCAAAGTTTGTGTAATCATTATACACATCCAATACTTGATCAATTCTTCAGAGTAGTACTCCTTTCTGATTGTCTTGAAAAGCAATGTTGTCATGCTGGTATAGATCAGATAACCAGCCTGATTAAAACAATCACGTATGGCATCCACCAATAAATCATACGCTACAATGTATACTCACTCGCTGATACATGTCCTTTGGACTCATCTTATTAGTGGGAGATGCTTTCCCACCTTCACATCTCCTGAGAACTCTTCTCTTGAACATGTTCACATCTCCTGAGAACTCTTCTCTTGAACATGTTTACATCTCCTGAGAACTCTTCTCTTGAGCATCTTCACATCTCCTGAGAACTCTTCTCTTGAACATCTTCACATCTCCTGAGAACTCTTCTCTTGAACATCTTCACATCTCCTGAGAACTCTTCTCTTGAACATGTTCACATCTCCTGAGAACTCTTCTCTTGAACATCTTCACATCTCCTGAGAACTCTTCTCTTGAACATCTTCACATCTCCTGAGAACTCTTCTC
>WLWI01003445.1_pt1:0-10000 | contig 13573 bp, 13 predicted proteins | sample 6701501 | NCBI WGS metagenome assembly WLWI01 (sample SAMN12718690, study PRJNA515312) | sponge metagenome | isolation source: marine sponge | host: Mycale hentscheli | place: New Zealand: South Island, Marlborough, Capsize Point | collected 2014-11-01
TCCCTCTACCATCTCACCCTCTACCATCTCACCCTCTACCATCTCACCCTCTACCATCTCACCCTCTACCATCTCTCCCTCTACCATCTCTCCCTCTACCATCTCACCCTCTACCATCTCTCCCTCTACCATCTCACCCTCTACCATCTCACCCTCTACCATCTCACCCTCTACCATCTCACCCTCTACCATCTCTCCCTCTACCATCTCTCCCTCTACCATCTCACCCTCTACCATCTCTCCCTCTCATTCATCCCGCACAACACTCATCAAATACAGTCTGCTCTACTCAATCCTTTCTTTGCCACGCCCCTTGCCATGCCCCTTGTAAGGTCCCGACTAGCCACCCCGTCCTTGTACCGACACATTCTACTTATAGCTGCACTTTCTCTTTTTACCCAACGTTTTCACCACTTTGCCTAGTTTGGATTTTCTTTCTGTAGTTTCACATCACTATAATGGGTCACTTTGCTATCCAGTAGACCACATGCCACTACTGGTCCACTCGGTTGGCTGCGCTGATTCAGAGACAATATGAAAGATAAACTTTACAAGTGGCTCCAAATGTTTCCTGGTCAAGCACATTGGTAATGGGGGTAAGAGGTGATAGGTAGACTATCCAACCAGTCCTGTCAGGAGCTGTTGACAAAAGAGCAAGACCACATTCTAGTTTGTTCTTACCTCCCACTCTCACTCCCCCTCCCACGCCCCTCCCCCCCCATATGCTTGGAGGCAGCAGGTTTAGATTAGCAGTCAAATTACAGTGGTATAGTTATATCCGTGTAGTTGTACCATGGTACATTCAAACCGTCCAATCAGATTGCTCAATTCGCGGTGAATATATCTCATACCAACCTCCTAGGAGGTGAATAAGTGAGCTGTCCAATCCTAACTAGTTTCAATGTGTTTCCCATAGCCTAGAGCCGTGGTACAAGTTGGTTGCACCCCTCCATTCAGTCGGTACGGGATTTACACTATCCTCGGTCCTTCTGCCCTGGGTTGTGTAAATCCTGTACCGACCTCCACCACGTAGTGTAACCTAGACTTGTATCCTTATAGTGTCTTGATTTCCTAGTTCAAGCAGAATTAATTGGATTATTAAGTTCCATTGCCTAAAGCTTTATATCTGTATCTTATGCTCTATGCCAACACATGCAAGGGTATCACAAGGGGAATTTTTCACAACAATAAAAATCAGAAGGGTTAAAAAAAATAGAACTGGAAATTGGTAGCAAGACGTATGAATGTCTGCCATACAAAGTCAGTACTATACTGCTCTATTGGCAGAGTTCTGTGACACATCCATGGCGATGTCAGTCTCCAGTTGGAATTCCGGCAGGGATAGATGAACTGTGTTGTTTATTGTTACAGAGCACTTCCTCAGTGACAGTTCCAGTGCAGTAATGGGCATCGTCCTGTGGAAATACATTCATTTACATTCAAATCATTCTTTTTACTCCATATGCAAGTTTCAAAACTAAAGGACTTTTAAAACTTCCCACTCCTCTATTGTTTTTTCATCCCTGTTCTCCTTTTAGGATTTAGATTCAATCCAGCAATTGTATTCAAGCATTTTAGTGCATTTAATTTTTTTCCAAGTTGTTTTTTTTTTTTTTTTTTTTTTTTTTTCCCCTTCTTCCTTTATTTATTAGCTGGAACACCTAGACCAACTAGCAATAATGTGGGAAAAATTGTTATCTCACAGCCGCTCAGGGAAATAAGCTGAGATTCAAATGATTAGCTAACGTGATACGTGTGTACCTCTCCTTGGAGGATTCTGAATTCTGATGGGAGTACCAGGGATCCCCCTGTGGCATTGAGTTACTGGATCTGCCAGGTCTCATGGCCCGATTTGAAACAAATGTCTGGTGTCAATACTTGAACTGCTAAGGCATGTGAATTGGATTATTTTGAAATGCAGTAAGAAAACATGGTTTACATAATTCAATGGTGCTTTTTTTTTTTTTTTTTTTTTTGCGCTCTGCATCATAAAACATTTGCATATGTTATGCTGCTACTGATTTTTGCTAATTCCATTCTGCTGTGCAAGTTCTTAATTCTGTGCAACGAAAATTTTTGACAAAGGCAAAAAAAAAAACGGCCGTTATAGAGTTTGAGTTCATGGTGCAACCAGCAAGTGTAGGTGGTGCTGGGTGGATTTAGCTATAGCTCAAACTACATCTCGCCCTCAACTAGTATGGCAAGTGGGTGTCTGACCTTTGAAGCTGCGCACGTGCATGTGCATGCACACACACACACACACACACACACAAGTAAGCACTAAAAATCAATCCAATGCTCCTGCATCAGATCTGGCACATTTCGTACCATGTGAACCTCTCCACCGCAATATTTGGAAGGTCAATATTATTAGCATCATCCCAACTGTCTGTCAGCCAAGTCTGGCCTACCTGACTCCCTCTCTCCATCTCTCTCACTCTCTCTTTCTCTCTCTCTTTCTCACTCTCTCTCCCTCTCTCTCCCTCACTCTCTTTCTCACTCTCTTTCTCACTCTCTTTCTCTCTCTCTCACTCTCTTTCTCACTCTCTTTCTCACTCTCTGTCTCACTCTCTTTCTCTCTCTCTTTCTCACTCTCTTTCTCACTCTCTTTCTCTCTCTCTCTCTCACTCTCTTTCTCACTCTCTTTCTCACTCTCTTTCTCACTCTCTTTCTCACTCTCTTTCTCTCTCTCTCTCACTCTTTCTCTCTCTCTCTCTCTCTTTCTCACTCTCTCTTCCTCTCTCTCTCTCTTTCTCTCTCTCTCTCCGCAGGCATTACATGAATTTATTGCATACCCAACCTTTGACATAGAATCACAAATTCCTTTGTTGGAACTTGTTTTCACAATCTGGTGGCATCACATCGCCAGAAACATGTGTGTGCATGTGTGTGCATGCGCCTGTGTTGACTCAAGTGCAGCGATTGTGTAGCAATTGATGCAATCCCAAGTAGACGCGATGTTTGTCTAAATTATCAAAGTGGACAGTTGCATGACATTATGTCATTGTTTTGTACCAACATTGAGGGGGCTAGCCCCCGCCCCCCTCCTCCCACCCACTTGCAGCATGCAGTAAACATGTCTTGAGGTGTTCCTGATGCTTACAGAAGTGCAGCTAAACCAATTGTGATAATTTGGATTGTTCACTTGGCAGTTATGAATTGGTCTGGGAAGGTTTGTTATGGCTCACACGGACTCAGCTCAGCCATCATGCATTGTTCCCTTCGATAGCAATCTAGATTCCTTCATAGGAGATTGACGATAAAGGTGTCGGATTTAACACTTGAAGGTGCGAAGCTGTGTACATGTTTGTGGCTCTGGGCCATCTACTAATTGGCCATTGCCGTTGTTCAGAGGGTTTCAGCTGGAGTGGCTGCAGGAGTGGGAGGTGGTCAGGTCTGCCTGTACAATGCTATGTGTTTGCATGTTGGCAGCTACTTGTTGTTGTGACCATGAGTGGTAAATCTCTCTTACTATCTAAACTAAGAGAAGACATTTCATAGTATCGTTTAGACCTGTATACTTAAAACCATGCATAGCTAAAATGGTGCTAATCTAATTTGGATGGGATTGGCTCACTCACTGAAGTTGGTAGAGGGAACTTTAAGTGTCTCCGAGAAACCCAACCTGAAACCCCTTGCTTTGTCGCCACTACTAGCGCCTCTGTCCTCTGGACTCCCGCTGTCTGTGATCTCCAAGCCTCTAGCGTTCATGCTGTTGAAGTGTCTTGCTTTAGTCTCATTTTCAGCAGATCACTAGTGCTATCAAAACACTTCAAAGGAATGGATGACTAGGTAGTTGTGGGTTCTCGTAGCTCAGAAGCCGGAGGACTGGCAACTTAACTTACTTCGTGTCAAGATAGAATTTTTTGTTTGTTTGTGGTGGATGGGATTGCTATTGTTGTTGTTGTTGTTGCTTAATAGATATTCCATTTGCCATGTCTTTCACATGACCTCTATCACTAGAAATTCCCAATGGCCGTTTGCCAATGGAATGGGGCACAAGTCTGATGATGTAGTCTACACTTTGATTTGTAGATCGGTATGGCAGTAGTAGTAGTAGTAGTAGTAGTGGCACTGTCTCTAGTTATAAGTGGATTGTGTTTGTGTTGTCATTTGTAGCTAGTGCCAAGAAAGTAATTTCAGGCATGAGCCATTACCTGGAAACGCTGTGTAGGTAGGTATGTGAGCATGCTCTTGTAGGCTACACCCAAAAATAACTACCACGAAAATAGCTACCTCTCTGAGAAATTCCCTTTATACTTAAGTTGCACTAATTCTCTGTTCACATTCTGGCTGTCAATTTTCTTCTAATTCTCTGCCAATTCTCACTCTGGTCTTCTGTTTTCATTATGGTTCTCCATTCTCGTTCTGTTCTCATTCTGGTTCTCCATTCTCGTTGTTTTCATTCTGGCTCTCTATTCTCGTTGTAGTTCTCCGTGCCGATCCTCTGTTCCCATTCTTGTCCTCTGTTCTCGTCCTGTTCTCTATTTTCACTCTCGGGAGTATCTTTGTTCTCATTTCAGTAGCAACTAATTGGCAATCCACTAGCTACAAGGAAATGGTACCATGATCTCTCTGGGTGTTAGTGGTACCAGGATCTCTCTGGGTGTTAGTGGTACCAGGATCTCTCTGGGTGTTAGTGGTACCAGTATCTCTCTGGGTGTTAGTGGTACCGGGTATTAGTGGTACCAGGATCTCTCTGGGTGTTAGTGGTACCAGGATTTCTCTGGGTGTTAGTGGTACCAGTATCTCTCTGGGTGTTAGTGGTACCAGTATCTCTCTGGGTATTAGTGGTACCAGTATCTCTCTGGGTGTTAGTGGTACCAGTATCTCTCTGGGTGTTAGTGGTACCAGGATTTCTCTGGGTGTTGCAGGAGTATTATGTGATGTTCAAATAGTGATGTTCAATTCTCGGTCATGCCAGAATTGCTAGTTTGTATGGCTGAGTGGATTTTGTCTTTAAATTCTGGCCGTTTCTTTTTCCTGTAGATTGAGTTCACATTTGGGAGTCAGAATGAAGAGTAGACAAAGTTTGAGTCCAGATCCAGATGTTTCCTTGTCATCGAGAGGTCATCAATCTGTTTCCAATAGACTCTCCTTGCAACCACTCATAGCTCAAGGTAAGCTCAGGCAACCTGGGGCTCGCTCAATATGTACTTAGCTATTTGTGCATGTGTGTGTGTGTGTACGCATGAATATGTATAGAGTGTGTGCACGTATGTCAGTGTGTGTGTGTGTGTGTGCATGTTGGTGTGTGTGTGTGTGTGCATATGTCTGTGCACGTATGCATGTACTGGTGTATGTGCATGTGTTTGTGTGATGTGGTGATAATCTAAAGCTATCATCTAATCACAGTACCCAGTATGGTACCACGACAGATCCCAGAACTCTACCACACTATCACCACCAGTGACTCATCCACTATCGCGTCTACTCCATCTCTCTCTCTCTCTCTCTCTTCTGCCATCCTCCTCTACATATGGAGAGATACTGAGCCCACTCAGTTGGGCTGTTGTGTTACTAACAATGTGACCCAATAGGATCTATCATCTTGGATCACCCAACAATGCTTTACTTAGTGGAATCACGCCACAGCTTCTTGCTCAATTGAACCGGCATCTCCTACTAGTTATTCATTCTCACCGTCAGAAGCAGCTGAAGTCTGCATATTTCTCTCTCAAGTAATGCCAAGTACACAAGAAGACCTTTAATGGGAGTGGCAGTGTATGCATATTTCTGAGTGTGATTGTGTATGTTTAGCTATAGGTTTGCTGCATGCTTTGGTAGGCGTGCAGGACTGGTATCTAATTAGAATAGCACGGTGCCAGGCTGCAGTAGGAATTGCTTGTTTACGTGATGTAGCAGGTTTTTTTATGTACTGCTCTGTGCTATATGTATGTATGACTGGTTGGGAGAAAACTTGGTTTATTTTTAGTCCTACATAAGTAATCAAGAGATCAGATTTAATTTTATCTTCTTTTTTTTTAGTTTGTTGTTGTTGTGTGGTTGTTTTGTTACAAATTTTATTAAAATACAAGATGTAAGGTAACAATTTAATGACTTTTGTAGCAAACAGCACCACATCTTGTTGTGTTTCAAGAGAGCAGAGTTGAGTCATGCGTACTGTGTAAACCGAGATCACTGGCTTATCTGAGAGTGTTTGCTAACTGACCAGCCACCAGGAGGCTTTAATACCTCATCATGCTAAATATGTATTACCAAAATTAGATAACAGTATTTAGTAACCGGGAGTTTCAAGTTTCAATTCTTGCATAGGTGTGAACTGAGCGCAAGGATGCTATGAACTTAATTAGGTGGGTCTGCATAAACAAGGATCTATGAATAGTCACTCGATATTAGAATTTTCAGCAACAAACCATTGAAGCAGCCTAAACGTGTATTTATCACCCACAGTTAGTATGAAGCAGTATTAAGATGGCGGACCCAGGCCAGAGAGTCTTGCATAGCCACACACCCTGCCAGCTGTCATACTTCCATACTCCACCATGTCTGTTCTCCTCTTTCTGTCTTGCTCTAGTTTGGCAGAAGAGTGGGTTTTCGTGGAGCTGGCTATATGCCAAGTCGGCAGGAAGCTTCCCATTAACCTCAGTTAGTTAGTAATGACTGCCAATGCTAATGCGAGCTGGCACACGTCGCGAGCTTGTGGCCCGGGCAATGTGTTCGCATTCCACCGGTAGCATGATCGGGTTAAATAATTCGTGTCTTGCCTAATGAGAGTTAGAGGGAGAAAAAAAGTCCCTATCAGTTGGAGCATGCCTGAAGACCCGCCCACTCACATTTCCCTCCCACATGTCACTTCCTGGCTGGGCTGCAGCTAATTGAATTGTGCATTGGCTAGGAGTGATATCATGTCCTGGTGAAGTCTATGAACATTGTTAGATAGTGATGGAATCTTGGACTCTGCATGTGTATGTGTGTGTGTTGTGTGTGTACGTCTGTTTGTGTGTGTACATCTGTTTGTGTGTGTACGTGTGTGTATGTGTTTCAGCAAGTGGCATGCACGTGTAGCTGGGTCCATGTCATAGTTTGTAATCAAGAGGATGTGACAGCTTGAATTTCTGAGAGCTACAGGTATTGGCTCTGTCTAGCCTTATAGCCTGCGCTCCATCCATCTACCCAGTTAGTATCCCTACTATGTATGGCACACTGCAATACACTAGCATGTACCCACTGCATGCAACAATATCCATTCTCAGAGATGCTCAACAAGCCCTTTGAGCCTATACACGGCCGATCTCTTGCTGGTACAATATTGTTTGTTACTGGTATAGTCATTTGGGATAGAGAGAGCTCAGAGTTCTGCTGGTCCAAGGCTGGTTCAGCAGATTATACCCGTGTTGTAAACTCTGCCTCCCCTGCCTGTTGGGACTGAGATGCCAGGCTCTGATAAGATGAAGGCCCCAGTGTCTGGATGGTGTTCTTATTGCAAATGGTGCATTCATGTTTAGTTTTTAATTACAAATTCAAAAAGTACAATAAGCTTGACTATGCGCCCACACGCATGCGACACACAGTCCATTGTAGTGATGTGTGTAGCTGTGTTTGCGGTACTGGTGGTCATACTTGTTTGTTTATTTGTTATTCTTGTGCTATCTTGATAAAGAGGGTCTGTTAATGTAATTAAAGGGAATAAATGGCGGGATTATCTTTCTCTTACAAGATAAGGTAAATGATGGGAGCCTGTTGTTGTTGTTTTTTGTTGTTGTTTTTGTTTTTGTTTTGGCTTGTATACTTTGTCCCAAATTTTGTTACATTTTCACGTGTGCCAACCTATTGGGCCAGAGACTGGTAGATGTAATTCCAATCAGAGGTTGTCATCTCCTATAGCTATACCCCGTAGAATTTTAGAGTGATATCTCCTGTAACTGTACCTAGTGGAATGGAGTGAAATCTCCTAAAGCTATATCTTTTCAGAATGCTTATAGTGCCACTTCTCCTCAGTGAGGAGCATTGTGTCGCTGAAGGGTGTGTTTGTGTGGGACTCATTCCTTACTCCTCGTGATGCCAAGTCAATACTAACAATAAGGCTTTGTTAGTTTTCCCAGAAGCACACGCACACGCACACGCACGCACACATACAGGCACAATGTACACACACTCGCATAATAAAGTACAGGGAGAAAATGATTTTATTTGTTTGTGTGTATGTGTGTAGGTGACACGCCTCCAAAGACCGAGTTGATGTCTCGTACTTCTACTTCACAAGAAGCAAGGTCAAGACATCAGCAGAAGAAGTTGGGAGATCTCTCTCCACTTATTATAGTGGAAAGTCCGGCCATTTCAGAACCACGCTTCCACCCGGAGACTCCTGTCTAGACATTTTTGTCCTATTCATTGAGTGCATTATTCGAAACTTTCAGCGTACATTCAAATATTGCCAATTTTCTAGTTCGTAATTGCAAACTTTCAAATTTTGATTGTTCCATAAAATATTTTTTATACAATACAAAATATGCACTCATTTAACAATATTTTTAATTTTTGGATGATTAGCGAAATTACAAAAATCAACAAAAGTCAACAACACAACAAAAAAAAATGTATATTAACAAAAAAAATTGTAACAAATTTGGTTGGTCAGGCAGTGATAAATGATAGACCATGCATGAAAACATACAAAAACTAGCAAAACACGTACATAATTTGATTTGGTTGGTAAAAAATGTTCTTTGTTGTTAGCGTTAGTGATTGGAAGCAGAAGCAATTGAAGTTGTAGGGTAAAGGGGAAAACATGACGGCAAACGAATCCAGCTATGAAAATCAGCCGGGACGATGATCCTCGGTACGAGGGAACAAACAAGAGTCTACACAGTAGACAAGAAAGAAAATACGAAACTCTTATCCAATAAGAAGAAGGGTGCTTTAGAAGCAAACGGGAAACCACTGAGAACGTTGAAGTCCAAAGCGAGGAAAATCGGGGGAGAAGATGAGAAGAAGGTGAGAAGTGTTTTTCATTATTTAATTACAGTTTTATTGACTTATTTTTTCGAGGTTTTGTAGGAAGGCTTCTGCTTGCAAGTCTGTGTTTGTGGGAGAATTGACATCAACCGTATCTGGTAAGTCTATGAACAGTTCCTGTGCTACCAGTTGAGGAAGACCAATAGTGTCTATGTCGTACTTGGCCTTGCAGTGGGTGACCGTAATGGTAATGAGGTTCTGCAAGACATGGTGACCACACCCCCAGGTCTGGCCAAGTCCCAGGAAGAAGTGTGGAGAGGGGGATTGTCCCTGGATGAGTGCGTAGTGCTCCAAGGCGGGGCGGAAATGCTGGTTGTAGCTGAAGACGCAGCTGGGATACTCCTTGGTGATAGGAAGGGCCTTCTGGCTCGGGGACGGGGAAGTGGAGCAGTATATCATGGTGCGACACAGAGGCGTGACGTACACATCACCGTTGACAACCTCCAGGATGATGCCGTTCTCCATGGCGGAAAATATGTTGCGAGCGAGAGTCTGTTGGTGGTTGTCCGGGAGCACGATGGTATGCATCGGGGGTTGGCCGGGGGGCATTGTTCGGGGGGAATCAGCTGAGACGATGCGACACTTCCCCGCAGAACAATCCACTTCCTCAGATAGTACGGAAATGGAGCCATAGTAGACGTTGATCAGCAGCTTGCCTGAAGGCATGTGGGGAGATATGGGAGGAGTTGGAGGGTTGTCTTCGAGGTCGTCCAAGATTCTAGACACAGCATCATCATCTTCTTCACTTAGGATAGACTGACTCGGGCTTGCTGTCATAGAGGGGGAGTGGCAGCACGTGCTGTTTAGTGGACTAGACACACCTGTAAAAAAAAATGTATCAAGTCATTTGTGTGCTATATGCATACATGAGGTCTAATGACTGGATCTAGTCAGTAACACCAGCTTACCAATAGTGGAACAGTTGGACATAGAATGCACGAAAGGTTTCCGCTCGATGGGAGAGTGTTGTTGAGTCGTGGGCGGAGGAGGGGATTGCTGCTGGTGTGAGGGGGAAGAGTGG
>WLWI01003447.1_pt1 | contig 13569 bp, 6 predicted proteins | sample 6701501 | NCBI WGS metagenome assembly WLWI01 (sample SAMN12718690, study PRJNA515312) | sponge metagenome | isolation source: marine sponge | host: Mycale hentscheli | place: New Zealand: South Island, Marlborough, Capsize Point | collected 2014-11-01
TTGCAATTTTATCTCTACAGTTTCATGTCATCGGGGCTAAACTTCTAACTAAAAGTATCTCCCGGTCCTGCGTTCGTTGCAGAAAAGTCTATGCTCGAACTACCACTCAACTTATGGGTCAACTTCCTTCCAGCAGGGTCACTCCATCCTCTCCTTTCCATCATACTGGAGCTGATTTTGCTGGACCAATCATGGTCAAGAGGGGCTACACTCGATCTCGCATACTGGAAAAAACATACATTTGTGTTTTTGTATGTATGGCAACTAAGGCTGTACATCTGGAGATCGTCAGGGATCTTTCCGCTGAAGGTTTTTTAGCAGCTCTACGTTGTTTTATAGCTCGTCGTGGATGTCCTGAGACACTGGCCACTGACAATGGCACCAATTTCAAAGGTGCTCAGAAGGAGCTGAAAGACCTATATGACTTGCTTAAAGCTCCCAAGACTCAGGATGCTATGAATAGGTACTGCACCGCTCAAAATATCAAGTGGACGCATACACCAGCCAGATCTCCGCACTTCGGGGGTTTGTGGGAGGCTGCAATTAAGTCAATGAAACTCCTCCTCGCCAAGGTGGTAGGCTCTCATAATCTGTTCATTGATGAGCTGTACAGTGTCACTGTAGATATAGAGGCAGTTCTCAATAGTCGGCCACTTACTCCTCTCGACTCTACCCAAGATGATGGAATAGAAGTGCTCACTCCTGGGCACTTTTTAGTGGGTAAAGCACTCAAATCTGTCCCTGCTCCAGATCTTTCTGCTCGCAATTATAACAACTTGTCTAGATGGAACTTGCGTCAACGTTTGGTGTCGGACTTCTGGGAACGGTGGAGTAGAGACTACTTAATGCATTTAAACAGCTTAAAAAAATGCCATCAACCACAACGATCTATAGCTGTTGGTGACGTAGTACTGGTCAAGGATGCAGATCTTTTCGTTCGTTCTTGGCCTCTAGCCCGAGTCATTCAAACACATCCAGGAGATGATGGATTGGTCCGTGTTGTAACAGTCCGAACACAAAAGGGGACGTATAGGAGGGCCATACACAAGCTAGTCCCATTAATTGAGGAAGCATCTTTCCCCCCTGGAGGATGTTCGGACTCCAACCGTCCTCCACAATAATGTTAGCAAGTGTTTCAACGACCTGAACACGCACGCTCAGTATCTCTCGTACCTCAAGTCCGCCTTCATCGGAGATCGTCGATGTCTTTCGTTGTTTGACTCTATATATGTTTGATGCACTGTATTATTTCTTAGTTACCATTTTCACTGACTCCGTGTAACTCATCTTATCTTACTTGCTGTGTATATTTATTCTATCTATAATAACAAGCTTATTTAACTTCATCCTTTGAGTTATCTAAGTCACCCAGCTACGACGTTCGGACACAAGTCCTCTTCTTGCTGGACAGTCCCGAACAGTAGCCATATTTGATAATGCTCTCCTAAATTACAAAAACAAAAAATAACACATTAATTTCTTCATGAAGTGCGATCCCAAAATAAACACTCTTATTATTATTTGATTCATAAATAGCTATTTATGTTTTACCTTGTTGGAAGACTGATTCCTCACCAGATCAAAATAACATTAAAAAATCTAAAACAGTAACTGTTCTTTTAAGGTGGTAGCTCATGATAATATTAATACAAACCTCATTAGATAGCCACTGATTATTTATTATTCTTTGGTACTGATGTAATGTAAGGGAACATATCGTAAATTAGTGTATATTGTGTAGATAACTAGTTTGTTAACCTCTACAGCCATGTAAATTTTTGTTAACTTGAATTATCAAGACAATTTACGGATTATGTTATGGTTGTAAATCGACTATTTTCATCCTGTGATAGAATGGTATGAATAACTCATCATAGGTTCTCAATGTACGATTTGATATGTGTACTATAATACTGAAGGCTATCTCCTTTTCTAAAGTAATCTCATATTGTGACACATGAACTGCTTTGTTCAGGTACACCTCGGTAGACAGCACAAATTTGTGTTGCTGCCACCAGAATCAGCAGCCTCCCTTACAATAGCTATACCTCATAAGACTGGTCTTGTAAGACTCTGTGAACTAGTGCAGGAAGATTGACAAATGTTAAGAGTTTTAACTAATGGCTCAACTGGTAGAAACAAACTGACTGACTTGACACGTGCAAGAACTCACCTTTTAAAAGAAAGCTCCTACACATGTCCAATGACAAAAACTAACATGACTCAGCATTATATAAAAATACAATATTAAGAGTGACACTGGCACTAAAAATAGTACTTAAAGCAACTGTAATTTAAGGTGACACTGGCTTGTTAAACAATGAAGACACAATATTATATCTCTTTCAAACATTTGCACAGCTGAAACCCTCTTCTTTTTTTTTTACTGATTGGTCAGATGAACCCATAGGAGCTTTGCCAAGAGCAAATCTTGTTGGAGGTAAAGTCATCTTTCTGATGTGTTGGCAATGTATATATATATAATAATGATCTATTAGCTTAAAGATTTAGCAGCGTACTTAGTTGAGCTATTATTTCTATATACCTTGGAGTTTGAATCTGAGGGTTGTCTGTGAAGGACCTACCTGTTGCTATTGTAGAGCATTCTGTATTCCTGCAGCTACTGCAGACTCCATCACACTTTGACTGACTGCCATTTTCTTGGCCAGCTAGCTAGCTAAGCTACACGAAAGTAAACGGACTAGGTGGCTCAAATAGTCATGTGACTATCACGTGACTAATGTGTAAAGGTCACAATCATATGTGTAAAGGTCGCCACAACAACTGTAAATGTCACTTTATAAATGTAGAGGTCGCATTTATAAATGTAGACTCACATATTAACGTAGACTTACATACATATATAAATGTACGTTCATGTATATAAATGTAGACTCACATATAAATATGATGAATAAACCGGAATAAAGGCACACATGGCACCCCATAATATTACCAACTCACAAATTAATAGTGTCACAAATAGAATAATTAAATCTCTGATAATTGAATTTCATGGATGTGCTGGATAGAAAGATGATGCTGGTAGCATGACTTGAATGCTCTTTCCCAGTTCCCCACATATAACACCATCTTGTATCATAGTGACATGCTGTGTGTTTATATTTCACAGAGTACACACTTAAGATATATGTAGACACATGGACACTTATTTAGCTAAGTTGAGCTTAGTGAGCTCAATACGGTGGTTATCCTACAATTTCATAGTTGTAGCTTAGGTTTGATTCAATAAACGATTATTATAGTTTAATAATTCAAGTGATTACATCCACAATCAAGAACTACATGACTTATTAGATAGAATGATTATGAATTTCCTGCTACTGCTGTAAGTGTTCAGGACCCACCTGAACAAGGAGCGTCATGAACAATGAATGGACTTGCAAGCATCCCTTCTCCAACAGTTAATTAGCACTCATTAACATCAATCTTCACTCTTTTAATAACTTACCTTACCTGATCACTTACTATTAATGAAATTCATGATGTGACTGAACCATTCAGTTTTGTGTCACCTTCTTTCAATAAAATGTTCTGTACTTGTATGTTCTTATTTGATTCTGAGTTAACCTAAACCTGGGCTAGAAATAGTTTGGGAGTACGCGTTTTGGGGAACCAGCTCAAGGCTGCAAGCTAGCGCCAGCGGCTGCGAGTTGGTCATTTTCTGCGTCATTAGGCCTCAGAACTCCTGGTCCTTTGAGCGTGGCAACTTCACACTGTAAACCAAAAGGTGTGTAGTTCACACCAAATTAAGCGTGAATCACTTGTAACAATAGTCACACCAAAATATGGTGTGATGCGCACACCTCATCGTTTGGGTGTGAAGTACATACCAAATTTAGTGTGAATTCTCACCATAATCACTATGAACTCATACTTACATTAAGGATGTTGTGTAATACAGGTTTGTTGACGTGACCTAGTACACTTTACCAGCAACTCTAACTATTTCCCTTCAACACATGCATTTTTCACATTACCTGCAACTAAAAAGTTCAGTCTACTAATAGATGTATCAGCAAATCAAGCGAATGCCTTTCAATCTGCATAGTGTGTGCCCCTGTGTTTCCTAAACTATAAATCTCCCCCCCCCCATACACACATGTAGACATACACACACACACACACTTCCATTACAACATAGCTGTAATGAATCTGGCACTGTTGTTATACCACCATTACCGTCTCTGATGAGCTATAGATTATCAGTAAGCCCCGCCCACAACAGAAAGTAAATCTGCTGGTTATATCTCTAAGGTGAAGGGTTCTTAGATAGTACTTGTTTTCTGGGTTATATTGGCACATAAACTACCAGAAAGTAACAAAACAAAGGAGGGAAATTTTTTCATCGTGCTAGCCCTTTAACAAAAAAACAACAACAAAACGACACAAACAACTGTGAAGTAGAGAGAATACATTATCAAATTAAGTTCATGTAGCTAACTTTAAAAAGAAGGAAAATTGTACACATTGAGATAAATAGCATTAATTATGAAAAATACAGTTTATGTGATCGATAGCTGAAGGGAGTACTCCAAAATATAACTTTCATATTATTTATTGTCAATATTATGATACAAATACTAATACTAGGAATACATATGAAAATTGATAAACTGTATCATGTTGCTTACAGACTCCAGAATAATCTAAGTGTATAAAAATAGCAAGTTATGAAAAACAAATAATGATCACATTGTTTTCGGATTTCTATATCAACAGGCATGAGTACTAGCACGAGTTCGTTATAATTATGTACAACAGATTTTGTCTAAGATAATAATTTGTAAATAAAGATGTAACCATTATTATCATTGACTAAAAGAATTCAAAATTTTTATTCATGAAAAGAAGTTTTCAAGATTAATTGTATATTAATAATGTACTTGATATTATTATTTTTTTATGTACACATTTTACCGGTATTATATGTCAGTTGTAACAAGCTATTTGTACTAGAATCACTTACATGATTGGCGAGTGTAATCATGACCTGTAATATGAGATACAAAATATACTAGTTCTACTAGTAATGCATTTTTAGCTAATTCAATTGATGTCATTAGTGTTAAAATATTGTAAAAGTTATATACATAATTATATTATTAGCACATAGTTGTTGTCGTTTCTATAGAAATAATTAATGTTTATCATTATGTTTATTTTATACATTAACAAATTTCCTTAACTTAACTAATCATTTTAAATATCAACATAAGTGTGAAGAATAAATTAGTGCTTTACTCATTATGATATCTTTGTAGGATAGGATGACCCCTTAGGTTCACTCTTACTTCCTAGCTGTGACTGCTTTTAGAGTACTTTCAGATACAACATGGGATTTGTTAATTGCTATTATTCATGGAGCTGACATACATAAAATATACTGTTATGAGAACACAAGCGGTTTAAGAGCAAGCATATGAGTAAATGCATACAAAATTATACTTTTGCAAATATATTGGTATTGTACATTAGTCAACTTAAATTTAAAAACATTCTCATCAATCAAGCTATTATTTTCAGCAATAAATTCATTATATCTTCTGGCATTACATTTATTAATACCATCTAATGTAAAAATATTATTCTAAAAGTTCTTATATACCTCACTAGATGGTTATGGACAACTCTATTGAGCATCTTAATAACTAAATATGAACATAAACTATTTGGCCTTTACAGCTGTTAAATACATATTTGTTTATCTTTAGTAAACTATCATTAATGTGTATAGACAATATAAATATTGGCAGCTGATGCAATACTGCCATACTTTGTGAAACATTGCAAATGTCTGAATTTTTACTTGATACAATGTTGCTTTATTGCTTTATATATTATGCAATGTATTCTATACAAGATATCTTCACTATGCTATCTCAACTATTATTATTATCAGGAAACTGACATCAGCCCCCTCCCACTACCCCTGAGATTTCTGAATTTATTGAAAAATAACAATTAAGTTGTGCCCATAACAATCTATTTGTGCTAAATTGATGAACATAATTTATTAACCTTAAATAAGCTAGTAGTTATGTATAGCAGACAGCCTATTCCCAAAGTTTTACAGCTACCTTTTTCTAGAAAAAAAATATCCCACTAACCAAAAAAATACCAGCTGGGGCTATGGAGAGCCTATATTATGTAGCCTCCTCCCCTAGTGCAAAGTACTGCTGTAAAGCTATCTATCACAGAATAAACTGCTTATCATCTGTCAAATTAACATAGCAAGAACTTAGTGCTTTATTTTAAATAAATTTGCCTGCTCATGAAATATCTCACTATATCACACTCTGACTTATGCAATAAGTATAATACATAATATATCATGTTCTGGCATATTGTTACTTTGTCGAATATTAAGTCAACGCATAGCAAAATGGTGAGCATTACTAAAGAAATCTGCCAAGTAGTTCTATTCAGAATATTTCTAAACACTTACCTACACCACTACTCTTATATTTGAGAACAGCCTCATCAATGAATTCGTTTTTATCAACATCATATACACTATATTTACCAGAATTACTCTCAATAACTTCTGTTATTTTTAAGTAGTTAAAATCATTTATTTTTACACTTATTGCATTTTGTGGAATATGACCACCATTATGTTTCCAGTACAATTTTTCAGGAGCTAAAATAACAAAGAAAACAGAAATCCCTTTGCTGGCAATCTGAAAGTTAGGTTGCAGTTCTAAACAAAATAGAATCAAAATAATAACAGGATTTCCCATTATAAAAACATTTTCTCACATTTATAATGTTTTGGATTACAAACAAATGCAGCAAAGTTTAATATTACAACCTTTGGTGAAACCTAAATGATACACACCATCAATGTAAATATACCAATGTGGAAACTTGCTATACTGGGTTTTATATCCAGGTTCTTCTATTTGAGGTAAGTTACATTTACTTTACTTTTGTATCTAAGCAATTCTAATAAATTATATTGAGTAAAAATGTGAAGAAACCCCACTATATTTATTTTTAAAGAACCAATTTCAATAATCATTGGATATCTATACAATAAAATATAGTATATTTATGTTGGTCCACATGCTTCCACTATATTGCACCATGTATACAACATATTGTTCAGTTAGCTTAATGTAATGGTAAAAACAATTACAACATTTTACAGAAACAACAATAACAACCAGAACATATAATAAAAACAGTAGTAAATAGTGAATAAAAGTGAGCGAGTAAAAGTAAGAATGAGCAACGTTTCAGCAGTTCCAGGAATTGATAGAAATGATCAGCTATAATCTGTAATGGAGTGCTATAGAATGATGCTCTTTTATGCACTTCGTTTATAATTGTGACTGTTATGCTATTTGTGTTAGCCTCATCTTAATAAAATTTGCTAAGAAATCACAGAAGCACACTTTTAAGTAATTTCTTTAGTTTGCAATATATGTACATAAAATTCACTGAAATACATGTGTGCATAGATAACTATTTGTATGTATTTGATATATCATAAACATACATTTTTGTTATTAAGTGCTCACTGTGCTTATCAGTTATTATCTTGTGCTCATTATCTTCATTCATTGAAATATCTTCATGGTTGGAACTATCTTCACTGGTTAGATCACTATCATCATCTGTCTGTTTTTGTTCGCCATCAAATTTCCGTACCGGTATAAATGAACCATTGATCATTTGATAATATTCATCTGTAGAGTCGTCCCCATCATTTGATAAAAATGACATTCTGCGGTACTTTAAGTCATCGAAGGTACTACTCAGATATTTTGAGCGATGACGTCCAGTTTTTCCTTGTTTAGTGTGATATTCTTGTGCACTAATGAAATTTGAATACAGTCCTGTACAAAAAATACACAATTATTATTATAGTGATCAATTTGTACTCTTCTAAATTTAATCATTCAGACTTAGCAACTGATTGACTGCAAATGTCTCTCAATGAACATAACAATCTATTGTTTTGAAATTATCATACTATTGAGTAAATGTAATGATTGAAGTCGCCATAAGTAACATAAATAAAAAAATTAATAAATAATTAAATTAATAAATAAACAAAAAACAAAAACAAGCAAAGAATATTCAAAACAAACAAACACAGCAAAATAAATACATTAATATCTAAATACAAAAAAATTTATAAAAAAACAATTAAAGTGCATATCAATAAAAAAATTAATTGATGTGTTTAATGTAGCTCAAGAAATAGATTGTAAATGCTTGATATTTTTTGTGATCATTTCATATATATAGTGCATTGAATGGATTATCTTCTAAATTTCCTTTATAAGTACAGATTACCATGCATTCCTCACCACAGCATTGTTTATAAGTACAGATTACCATGCATTCCTCACCACAGCATTGTTTACAAGTACAGATTACCATGCATTCCTCACCACAGCATTGTTTACAAGTACAGATTACCATGCATTCCTCACCACAGCATTGTTAAGTACAGATTACCATGCATTCCTCACCACAGTATAGTTTATTTTACCTGTTTGAATAGCATAGTTGTGTTCTTGTATATCCCTTTAGCAAGGATTCCACTGGTTTATCTAATATAGCAGTAATTGCATTGGCTGCAAGGGATTTTATATGCTACTGTAAGTCTTTCACCTAAGTCATGTTTCAACATTATTGCATCGATGACCTCTGATCGTATATTGAAGGGATCGTCAATAAGATTTTTTAAAAATTAAGCATAATAATTCTATTTGAATAGGAATGCTCAAATGTAGTAAATTTTAAATGCTTCGTTGGAAACCATTGTTTGAATACTGATACTTTCAGATCAATACTATTACAAGTTCAAAAATTGATTACGTTAATTTGAGTAATATAAGTAAATTAAGTTTTAAAATTTGAAGATAGCACTGATAGCAAACAGTTACCTGATGAAATACACAGGGGTGGAACCCCGCTCCATTCACCATCTGATTGACAAACTCTAACCTTATCACCAGCCAGAGTGTATTTATCATCACAAAAATAAGTTGCCCTGTCACCTTCATAAAATCCAGTGTATGTAACCTTACCATTTGCAGGAGGATCCTCATTGTTGCAAGTAATTTGATCTTCATGATGCACAATCAGTATAATAAAAATACAAATGAATAAACTGCTTCAAAAAGTACATTAATGTTGGTCATTATTACATTTATTTTCACTCCGTATTATATAATGTGTTATTTTATGTTGCACTTAAGTAATTTTAACTGAGAATAATTATAAGACCTAAGAGAATTATTTGCACTAGCTATCATGCTAAATGATCATTGCCTCAGCTCACAAGATTACATCTTATTATTGCTACAAAAGAAATGCACATAATAATTATGGACAGTTTGAAGTATTTTTTTCCAATAGAGTTAGACAGATAGACAGACAGATATATAGATGGATAGATGGATTGATGGATGGATGGATAAGGAGGGAGGGCGTGAAGGACATTATGTATGGATAGATAGATAGGAAATTTATAATATAATATTTTCCCTTACAATGTTTTGTAGTTATTGTAAGGTATGATTTTTCATGTCAATGTTGTAGATAACTATTGCGATTAATGTGAGTTTATCAAGGACTGAATAGTGCTTTGATTTTCTATATTTATTGATGCATTAACTATATTAATACTGAATTACAACACTCGGATTATATATAATTATTTGTTATACATATTGAACAAACCTGTTATTTCAAGAAGTACTGACTCCACAAACTCATAGAGTTGGTCTGTTAATCCAGAGCAAGTATAAACACCTTTATTCTTTGCATCAAAATTATATATTTTTAATGTATTTCCACGAGCATGTGTATTTCTAGGCAGTGATCCTTTGTTAAACTTCCAAACAATCGTTTTTAAATTCCATTTTATAGCACAAAAAATAGTAGTGTTTTCCTTTAGTCTTTTTGCAATATGTGCAGGTAGAATTCTGTCTAGTTTGGCTACATAAACATATTATATTCTGGATGAAGCTGCTATTAAGTTAGAAAACTTGAATTGTAACACAGTAACACTTATATTCAATTACTTACATTATTGGCTCTGTTTACGTTCCTGTGTCTACTTAACCACTTGTTAACAATACAAGATAACATACACACATTTATTCTAAATGTATATCCAGGGAAGAATCATTACGGAAGCCAATAGTGGCAGGGCCCCTCCTCTCTCTTTTAACAAATTTGCAAAGTACAGTACAGGCAATTATTATGATAAAAAAACTGCAAGCCAAAATATGGTCTCTAATCATAAAAAAAAACAAGGTATCCCAATAATTTAATAAGTTCTATTAGTGCATTCCCAGTCACTAGCACTGGATGAAATCCTATTATATTGCATGCACACTGATATGAATGATCATACCTCACAATTCAATTTGTACGGTGATACTGGTAATAATCGATAACGAGAAGATTCTGTATAGTGAACACTGCCCCAAAGAATTCATTGACAACTATAACAAAATCATAAACTGTAATTTCTAGATTAACTTAGTGGACTACACACGTCTTTTTTATTTATTTAAAATACAACGTTTCGATCGAAGTTGCTCATCTTCTTCAGGTGGAATATAACTGAAATGGCTGGGTGATGGTGATACAGAAGTTTATATAGGTATGAGATATAATAGAGCAGTTGGTGACTAAATGAAGGTGTTGATAAGAGTCTATTGATGCTTTTATTGATGTGTTAATAGATGATAGAATGAGTCTGACTGTGGGGTGAGGAATGCCAAAGTAAAATGGGTGAATAACCAATAATTAAGTCAGTAAGTAAGGAAAATAATAAATGCATAATTGAAAGAAAGAAAAAAAGAAAAGAAAAAAAAATATATGAAATAAAATAATAAAATAAATAAGTAAACAAATAATGATAATAAAGATATGCACTTATGTGATGTTGCTCATCATTGGGCTGATGTTAAGTCCTTGGTCTTGGTTAAAATTTGGAAAACTTTTGATGTGGATTGCCTCCTTAATTCTTCTTCTATGCCAGATGCTTTCTTTTTTCTATGACAGTGCGGCCTTGCCAGTCAATTCTATGGTGTTCCTCCAGGCAGTGTTGTGCAACTGCTGACTTCTGAGTTTCAAAGTTCTTGCAACACCTCTGATGTTCAGATAGTCTAACTCGTAGTGTTCTTCCTGTCTAAACAGGGAATGCGGTAGATAAACGAAACGTTGTATTTTAAATAAATAAAAAAGACGTGTGTAGTCCACTAACTTAATCTAGAAATTGCCGATTCCACGTCAAGAATGACCCTTCGAAATCATATCATAAACTGTGCTGATAATAATAGATGACAAAAAGTTGACAAGCTGTAGAGGTTATCAAGCTAGTTATCAACTAATTTACAATTTTATTGTTGTGGTTGTCAATGAACATTTTTTCTGTCAGTGGAACTTTGGGATGGGGTCAAACACCAAGCTAACACCAAAATACCTGAGGGTCAAAGTACATATGACATACTTACGTTCACACACACACTGTTAAAATGGGGTGTTGGATAACTCAGTTTTAGTGTTAAGTAGGAGGCCCTTCTGGGACACCCTGGAAGTTATAAGGGCTCAAAGTGGGGTGTCCATAACCCTTGACTACACAGCACTTTTGAGCTCTTTTGAGGTGTGTTAGTCCTTTTAACTACATCTGATTCATTTTTTATTCAATAATGTTTAAAAAAATATCACATGAAACACGATAAAACTATACCTTTAACTTTATTACTTGACACGCCCACAATGAAATAAAAATTAATAAAATTTGATGTCCTTCATTGTTCTGTTCCAAAATATTTATCTGATAAAGTATAACTGATATTAACAATGTTCTTGAATTATTTCTCATACAAAAGCTACTAGAACTATTTGATTTAGTTAATTTAGTGACTCATCACTACTAGTATCAGAAGGAGAATCATCAAACTCTTTGTCCACAGAAAAGGTATCATGGGGCTCTCCAGCAGTGGACAAAGTATTATCGAGCTCTTCAGCAGTAGACGAGGTATCACCAAGCTCTTCATCGAGAGACAAAGCATTACAATCTTCTTCACTGCCGCTATAACTCCCAACATCGAAGCTATCATTCAATATTCTCGCAGCCGCTTCTTCCACAGACAAGACCTGATCGGCCATTACTGCCTTCAACCAAAGCAATTTATTTTTTAATTTTATGTTCTAATTACGCGCAGTGATGTAAGCACCCAGTTTTAACAGTGCATAATAATATATAAACAAATATCACCGATAGTCAATTTGACATGACTGTAAACCCCATTTTCAATTGTCCACCCCTAATGGTAACTTACTCACCAACGAATTGTGTGTTTGAGTTTAAATATTAGCGAGCCTGCCTAGTTATGTAATGTTAAACACTACAGTATTTTAGCTTAGTTAATGCAAAACAATATAATGGCAGTTGACCATTAGTTTTCGTTTGATATCTTAATTGCAGTAGTTTGTTCAAGGATTGGTAACCCTTGATGAAGAGTTAGCTGTAAAACTCTATAGGAGCTCCCCACACCACCAGCTGATATTTCATTAGCTTCTCTGGTTGCTAGAGTTCACTAGCGATAAAAACACTAGGCCAGTTGCTACAATTACTAGTTTTTGGTCCGTAATGAGCATCTGCAAAACAGCTTGAACATGTGATAATTCACTTGGTCACATATCTGCTGCATATAACGCTGTGAAGTGTCTAGTATTGAATAATATACACTGTTAAAATTTAAATAACACCTGGGGAGGTGTTTACACCAATACGTACACCAAGTTAGCTTATATAATAATAGCTTATGTCCATTAGTTTCTTCCTTTCAAATATGTGACAGGCTCATGGCAAACCAAAAAAATTGAGTTTTTTATGCTAATAAAAAGCTACAATTTTTCTCAACTTAGTGCTAAAATACTGGAGGGTAAAACCTTCGACGAGCAGAGAAACTGGCAGTTTTCCACTTCTGGTATCTGTCTTGTCGGAATCCTTGGCTACTCCACTCCATGTAGTGGTAAACTTTCAACCAGAGGTAAGCTGTAGATTGCATGCACTATTCTCAAAGCTATGCCATTTTTTTTAGCTGCTTGTTTGAAACTCCGCCCATTCCCAGTTTATTGTACTTCGAGAATAAAAAGTAGCTTGTCTTTCCACGGCACGCTTGGGGTCTTTTAAGTTGTATTGGCATTTGAAATTTGGCGTAGACTTAGAGTAAGGGTCACTAAATAGGATAAAGAAAGAATTTTTCCATGACTTACTTCTGGAGCCTATATCTCAATTTCAATTTTTGAGTGAAATGCCCCCTTTTGTCAGAGCCTGTCACATATCTTTTAGTTGTGACTAACTTAGTTGGGCGGAGCCCGACCTCTTCTGAAGGGAGAGGTCGGGTAACAAGCCTATACCGGGGTTTGTTCTGCTGAGTCAGCTAATTTCCTTAGCATTTTAACCACACTTCAATCTGATTGGACTGCAACGTACGTTGCAGCAGGGAACAAACCCGGGTATAGGCTTGTTACCCGACCTCTCCCCAGCAGAGGTCGGGCTCC
>WLWI01003448.1_pt1 | contig 13569 bp, 14 predicted proteins | sample 6701501 | NCBI WGS metagenome assembly WLWI01 (sample SAMN12718690, study PRJNA515312) | sponge metagenome | isolation source: marine sponge | host: Mycale hentscheli | place: New Zealand: South Island, Marlborough, Capsize Point | collected 2014-11-01
CCCCATTGGAATCTGCCACACCTCCCTCCTCCCCATTGGAATCTGCCACACCTCCCTCCTCCCCATTGGAATCTGCCACACCTCCCTCCTCCCCATTGGAATCTGCCACACCTCCCTCCTCCCCATTTGAATCTGCCACACCTCTCTCCCCCCATTTGAACCTGCCATACCCCTCTCCTCTCCATTAGAATCTGCCACACCTCTCTCCTCCCCATTAGAATCTGCCACGCCCTCTCTCCTCTCCCTATACCTCCCTCCTCCCCATTAGAATCTGCCACACCCCTCTCCTCCCCACTTGAATCTGTCACACCCCTTTCCTCCACACCTCACCCCTGGTTTGAAGCCGGCCAGTCCCAGTCCCACACCGACGGTGGCATTGTAAGGGTCCACCACTGAGTTATAGTGGATGGATCCATGATAGCTGAGTCTCAGAGGAGCACTGTCTGTCTTGTACACGCCAAAGAAGATGTTGATAGGCTCTGAAAGAACAAACAAATACACACACACACCAAATGATCCGAAAATGAGATTACACACAATAACACAATCCTGAGTTGTTAAATATGGGTACACTACATATGGCTAGATATAATATATCTAAACAGGTGCATTACTCAGTGATATATTAGACTCTGAGCCGATAGTTATTGGTGAGCCAGCGAGACTCTCTAAGGGATAACACAATCAAGATTCCACAACATTTATTTTTGTTTGCTTATGTATTTGGTATATACTCGCTCGCCATTTGTGTGTGCTGAAGCCACACCACCAGTGTATACAACATACATGAATGGGAAAACTATATCATGTATGTATGTACATATGAATGTTGGGTATAAAACCAGTACCTTAACACCCCAATCTCATTTACGTCTGAATATAAACACACAAGTGTAAAATACTGGGTAGCAAGCACTACTTCTTACCGATGGAGTACTGGAAGACCTCGATGGGTCTGTTGTAGAGTTCCGCCATTGCCTGCATCTCTATGTTGTTGCCATAGCACTGGTCCAGCCTCTTGCGGTTAACGTAATGCTCGAAGTCTTCATCAGTGACATACTGAGAGAAGAACTCAGCATTCTTGAGCTGTACAAATACAAATGTTCGAAGATAGAATACAATTACTATGTATGTATACACACAATATATGTATATATACAGCAAGTGATGGAATGTGGAATGAGAATGAGGCATCAACATGAGGGTGTGAGGAATGGGAATGTGAACAGTGAGCATATTGAGAACAGTAGCATGGTGAAAAGAGACACGAAAGGCAAGACAAGGTATGATAAAAATGAGGACGTTAGTGATAGGATGCGTGATACATGGCAAAGTGACGAACCCTTACCATGTAATCCATGCAGTGCGTGCGCACTATGCCATGCATCTCTTGGTCTCCATAGATCTGGTCAGCTAAACACAAGCACAGCACAAAACTGTCACATTCACTAATATATGTTCCGATTACTACTACTACTATAACTACTACTACTACTATTACTACTACTTAGGTATTGCTGGTGCTAATGTCTTTTGTCCATGGCATGATGTGTGAATGCACATTTAGTCAATTAATTCTCTTCACGTTCTAATTCAGATGTAAGAGAGAACATCACACAGGTACTGTACAAATATGGCAATGCGAATCCTAGATAGAGTGTTTACCGACTGCTCTGAATAGACACGCCCCATCAGGCCGCATCTTCTTGATGACAAATCCTCGCTCTTTTCTCAAGGCATTTTCAAATTGACGCTCCGCCTACAAAACAAGAATACATAATGCTAAATAAACACAAACCTCAAGCAATATTATACCCCAAATATATTTATTAAAAAATAATTACACAATGCATGACCATTACAAGCATACAAATATTAGCTTTGTACTTCAGCTTTTCGACTAAAATGAAAGGTTAATAAATTTCAGATTTGCAATCATCCCTTGTAGTCTCAACTAGACAGTCACTGCTGGCCTACCATGACGACACACCTATAATTGATCCATGCTTAATAGGTACAGTATATATATATAATATTAGATTGTTAAGTCAGTAAGAGGGTTAAATTTTTAACATATCGGAGTAAAATGCACAAAATCATCCAGACAAAAACAATCAACAAAATTTAGTGCTAAAAATATTAATCATACAAAATGATTAAAAACCTTAACTTTACGCATCTTTTGGCCACAATAATAATTTGATCAGGACTACCCATTGTACGATCTGTTTCATCTTTTTTAACACAAATAATGATTTTTACCAATTCATTCCACTATGTTCACATAACTGACATCCCTTACCTCAGCATCTACATACGGTCTCCTGGAGCCATCGTATTCCTCTGCACTGTTGTAGCCAGGACTGGCATCCAATGGCTTCTTCCCCTGCAACCCACTGGCTGTGGCAACGGGAGACAGTCTGTAAGACGTGCGTTTAGACAGAGAGGGCATTTCGGGAGAAGATTCACCGCTACTGCTGCTCAGGTCATATCGCCTAGCAAACAATTCATGTGAAAGACACATTAGCAAGTGAACACACACATAACAAAAATAACAAACAAACAACAAATGAAAAACTACAGATATCTCTCGGTCTGAGATTTCAGACATTGTTATTGTGGGTGGTATGGATAATTTTAGGAAAGGGACTCATGCAAATTCAACTACAACAATAGCACATTCTATACTTCTAGACTTCTACCATTAGATATATGGCTAACAGCAAGCTACGTATATTCTATTAGACATCGCAAAATATATAAGACAATACATCTACTATTTCATTGCACGAGCTACTCGACATATCGATACTACTCCAAATAAATTGCTGTTTAGATCTTAGTAATTGCTAGCTAATGCATAGTAACGCTGAGGGTTCGCATCTTTGGTGATTCATTATTAGTTTGTACAACACCGGTGAAACCTTGAATTATGATATCAGCACGATGAGCAAATAGGTCAACCTGAAACTCGTTGCCTACAGAACAAGAAAGTCCCTAATCTAAGCTCACCACTACAAAAAATGGTGAAGTTCACCCGATATGGGAAAAACAACAACAACAAACTATACCCTATCTGGGCTAGTTCTCTTGCCACACTGCACTATTGTGTATTTACACTTAGTCTAACCTTCCTATAATCAGTGGGTAAAGGGTCATGGCCATGAGCTGATTACAGGCTTATATTATTTTTCCACTAGACTTCCCATTCCAATGAATTGCATTAGATACGATACCAAAGAGTACTGTACTCTACAATGAATTAGTATAAGAATATTGGCACCATGATTGCTCAATTCCAGGTGAACATATTTCACATATTTCACACCCACTTCCTAGGACGTGAATACGTGAACCGTCCAATTACAATTAGTTTTCATACCATGCTGTGCATCTGTATTATTTCACTTATTGTACCACAGTGTTGCCATTCAATTTTTTCACAGTGAAAAGAGAGAAGGAAGGGGAGGAGGGGAGGAGGGGTTGGAATTAGGAATTGGAGGAAAGAGTGGTGGTGACGTAACAAGCAACCCTCAACCAATGAACTGAATGGTATTATAACAATCCGAAAGACAAGAAGAACACAGCCAACCAGACTGCATATGACAGATCACTAACAGACAACTGATGCACATCTACTGCCACATTCACTCTATTCAAATGCACTCCACATCAACTCCACTTTTTCACTATGTACTTCCATTCAGACATTGTTACCAGTAATGAAATATATCTGAACACCCCTACACTAGTGAGACTACTGGAGCTGTGAACCCATTACAATCAAATAAGTTAATATCATACGTGAAGTACAGCCTGTAAAATATAAAGAGTGGGAAGTCGGGCAAAACTATTAGTACCTCTCCATTATTATAACTACATGTACATGTTACACATGCCATTACATTTCTTCAGCTTCCAGGAAGTTTCAAATAATTGTTGAACCAGTAAGCAGGAGCTAGGCTTTAGAGGTTACATGTTTACATACAATGCAAACTAGCGATGTTTTACCAGCTCTCAGGATACAATTGTTTCTCATCGTACTGCATTGCAGTGACTTAAAATGATCTATAGTGGTAATTCTTAGTAAATATATATGAATACAATGTAGTGGAATGAGAATCAATGAATGTAGTGGAATGGGAATCAATGAATGTGTTTCAGAATTAAATAAGTTCAATAAGGTTTAAAAAAAGAAAAAAACGATTCAGCCTACTCTATTTTCCACCCTCTTGTACTGAATAGAGCAGACATACACGTAATTACGGAAAATTCCATGGTGACTCCGCCCCTTTCTTTGCTCAAATCATTAGCACTAATCATTCGTACCTGTGAAAGAATCCATCAGGTCCGTGGTAGGTGACTACTTCTTCCGGGCTATTTGGAGCACTGTGAGCAGCATGACTCGCTGCAGCATGAGGACTGGACTCATGGGAACATCCCGCTGAGGCTTCTTCATCTGAATCACTCTCTTCTTCAGCCTTCTTCTTGGGAAGAATAGTCATGGCAACAGGTTTATTGAATCACTCTGGCTACTTTGCGACATATATGAGAGCAAGAACAATTAAGTGATCACAGAAATCACTAATATAACTTGGTATCATTATTTGTCAATGAAGATTCACACCTTAGGTTAGCTACATATCTAACTTACTTGTATAGGTACTTCGACAGAGGGACGTTTACCGGATGGGAGAAGATGTGGTGAGACTGACGTACTGTGTGTCTCAAACCACGGAGGCCTGGACTGACAATACCTTACTACTGTCCGGCGAGTCGAACAACCTTAGTTTACATTAATTTGACCTTTGAACCTTGAAGGTTTCACGTGATCCTTGGAGGGGAGTAGTTCGTTGGAAAGATCCGTACAGAATCTTTCTTTCGCCTTCGTTTTTGTGACAAAGTTGGCTGCTTCGGGGGGTGTTTCTTTCAGCCGGGTATAGCGCTTTCCGCCGGTCACTTTTAATGCTTGTGTATCGATGGAAGATTGTCTGTGCAGTTTTGGTTAGAAATATTGTCATAGCTAGTACACATACGAACGCACGCACCTCTCTCTGCTCGAGATGTTCAACGTCTACTGCACCACACTGAGTGTGTGACCAAACAAACCTCACAAATATAGGCCATTTCAAATTGATAAACAATTTAAATTTGAGAAAAGGAAAAGAATTAATGCTGGAAAAGTGCACCGACAATCCAAAAGCATTTGAAAGAGAGCTAGATAGCTAATACGGAGTAGCTAATTTTACTTCACATGTATTTTAATTTAGCTTCTTTTGGAAGGCAACCATTCTTTCCAGTAGAAATTCTATACAATTATAGTGACAGAAAAAAATAGGTTGAATTTGCGTACAGCAGTATTTTCCCATATCACTTTGTGTATTATGTCGTGTTCCCCATGCAAGGTATATAGCAAGTGTTCATTCATTGTGCTCAGTCATTTGATACAAAGAATATCACTTGCAGTCCGATTGATTGGGCATATTTACACAAGTGCCTGTGGCATTCGTGACAGACTCGTGATATTTCCCTGTATCAAATAAATTACATATATTTAAACTCAAAGTGATCAATAAAATATCCAAGTGTTATGAACTCAATGATACATGGCTGACAGATAAGGTGACAAATAGGACTCACAAGCAATTATTAAAAAAAAAAACACAAAAAAACAAACAGCAACACAAATTGAATGCAGTTTTGAATAATTGGAATGGGTAATGGACACCACACGTTAAACATGATAACTATGTGATGATAATAAGTATGTATGAGGAACTGAACATGCAAAGCTACGAGACAAACAGGTCCTGATCTGAGCGATCTTTTACTCCTGCCAGGCGAAACAAGGAGACTAAACACGCATCCTGCAGCAGAAAAAATTAGCATGAACATCCAAGTTCTGGCAGCCATTCGCTGTGTCTGCATACGGTCCTGCTGCAATGTTGTCACAGTAGAAGAGCAAATTGGGGGTAAGTAGAGGGGAGGTGGCCACCAGGGGGCTCAAACCTCTCTCAGTTATTCTTGGAAGGCCAGAGAGATTCAAGTAATGGAGCATAGGAAGGCCAGGCTCTGTGGACAAGTACCTGGGTCAGGGAGAAAAGAATTATGAATATTTAAAAGTTGCTATGGTTTGAAGGTAGAACAAGAAAGCCGTCATATTACATGTGCGTGCCATATACAGTAGAACCTCGGAACAATTGGGGACCAGTCCAGTTCACAAATCAGAGGTTGTTTGCTTTAAGAGGTGATAAATAATACATTTCGTTTACTAATAATAGAGGTGATTTACACATTTAGAGAGTTCATTATCGGAGGTTCCACTGTATACATGTATATAAATAAATTTCCACATGTCGGGGCACGCAATTTTTACATAATAGTCAGGCACTGCCTCAGAGGGAACTACCGTTTTTAGGGTCCTGAAGGCACTAGGTTGTAGCGTCCCTGAGCGCAGCGAGGGCGCTACTTAGGGTCTGAAGGACCTTAAAAGTGGTAGTTCACGACAGCTGTGCAGTGCCTAACTAATTTAGAACATAGCAACTGCTCCTAACAATGGGACACTAAGTGCAATCGGAGGGACACTAAGTTAATAGTGTTCCTCTTTGAAGGACCTAAGCAGTCTAGAGCTCCTCTGTCACAATACAACAACTACAGTGGCTATGTTCTAAACAGTGGTCTCACCTGAGCCCAGCATCTGTAACCAAATGACAGCCTGACAATGACAGGCACTTTAATCTCGGAGTAGTCCCTACTATCTTGCCACCTGTGATACCATCCCACTCTCTTCCACCACCACCACCGCCGCTGTCGTCGTCATTATCTCCAGCACTCCACTTACACTGGCAAACACGAGCAGAGCAAGCCGGAAGTGTCATAGTGTGGGAGGAGTTTAGAAAGTGGGAGGAACCCACGAGCGTCTGGGCCAGTCTCTGCAGTGAGAGGTCTGTGATAGAGGAGCAGTTTGTTAGGTCTATATACTCCAAGCGGAAGCGACAATGATCCTTACCAAGTAACCTGCATCCAATGAGAGAACATAAGCATACATCTAACTTTAAATTGTGATAATACCAAATTAAGTGCAATAATTATGGCTAATGAGTAATCTATCTTACTTATGTATTGGTTTTTAAGGACATAAATTGGTACTGGAGTAATCGTCATACCCTTTCAAAGCAAAGTCTGTTATCTTTGTGTGTGATAAATCCAGGTACTTCAGGTTAGGGCACAGACGTAGCATCCGATAGACCTGAAAGGAACAAACAATAGACCACAAGTCTTTGATGAATTATTTACACTTGCAATCATTAACTCTGTAGAGCAAAATAAGCTTAAAATAACAGCAACAAAAAAAAATAGCAAAAATAATGTCTAGCAATCTCAATGTTATTAACATTCACAGTCTTAATGTCATAATTGCTATAATTATTATATTTACAATTTCGTTGGTGACAGCCTTTCCATGGGACAGGTCCAGTGTAGAGACATGGTGACCCACCTGAGGAAGAACGCGATCTATCACACCAATTAACACATCCAGTTCCTGCTCCATACCCACCAAGTTGTCATCAGCACTGCAATACCTGTACAGGACAGTGCAAACATTGGAAAGTGACATGCCTTTATCTACATACATACATAAATTTTATTTAAATTTTTCATTTTGATATCCTGTTATTGATCATTATTTTAGCTTTAAAACTTTCAGTCACTAGAAATTAAGCCATAAATAAAGAAGGAACTATTATGAGTCTAGGACAAGGGACATACATACATACATATTACGTACAAGATATAAATTCCCCATTGAAAAATGTACGGGGAAAAATTGCTGTTTAATTGAAAAAAAAAAAAAAAAAAAAAAGCACCGTGAAAGTGAAGTAGCATAGTAACTATGGAAGTGAAATACCTCGGTAGTTAAGTGAAATTGTATGGGTATGTGTGCATGTGTGCAGTGTTAGCCTTGGAAGAATCACAATTTCTGGTTGGAGACTATGTCACTCGAGTTCTTTTCATATTAGACGGAATTACTTCCAACAGATTTGGAGGACCCTTAGGTTTAGAATGAAGTTTTGGAGGAAGCTGATTCTGAAATCGAGAGATGGTGAGTGAGTAAGTGAATGCTTGCCTACTTTTAGAGAGTGATAGCACGGGTATCTTGTGCTATTCGGGATTAATAGCACTCATAAAGCAATTTAAATAGTGCACAGCATAGACCAGTGTTATTTCAATCGCACTACTCATGCAAACAACTTTGAATAGCACGGTTACCCGTGCTATTTGGCGAGCAAGCGAAGTGAGTGAGACACTATACAGTGGTGTCAAATTGAGAATCGGGGATATTTGTTTAAGTATATATATGTGGGGATGTACATTTGTCATTTGTACTTTGACCGTCTCATATTTTTGTGTTAGCTCGGTGTTCGACCCCGTCCCAAACTTCACTAAACAGAATCCTCTGGTGTATCGATCATTACCATATCATTCTTTGCTTTGAATTCTTTTGCGGGTGCAGTTAAAGCTCAAAAACGTACCGGAGTTCCATTTCTATTCGAGTTAATGGCGGTGGTAAGTTAATACGCTATTTGTCATAGATAAAAAGCCCTACACAACAGTATTTACTTGAAAATGCATTGTCCACTAAACTAGCCACAAAGGTAAGTCTTGTGTAGACTGTCCAGTTGTGTGAAAGTATTGTGCATTACAACTACTACTGAGCTAAAGAATATCACAAAGAAAACAAATAATGTGACTTTTTTTGTTTGTTTTTTTGTTGCTTTTTTTCCCCAATTCAAATTGTTGCGGGGAGTGATTACTATGGCATTGAACCCCTTTACCATATATAGATAATTTAAAAACTCTGACTTTTTTTTTTGTAGCGTTTGTGTTAGAAGTTGAAAATCAATTGTTTAACAATAGTGTAGTTTTAGGCTCGCTCGCCATTTGTGCTCAAGCACATCACTAGTACTTATACAAAATACATGCATGTATGCATAAATACGTGCATGCATACATACACATATACATACATACGGATACATCACACATACATAAATACATACATACATACGGATAAATCATACATACATACATACACGCATACATACGGATACATCATACATACATACATACACACATACATACGGATACATCATACATACATACATACATATATACACATACATATGTAATGTACGTGTGCCATATCACTCACGTTGACTTTAGAAGATTAGCATTGATAGCAGTACCAGCACTCAGCAAGTCTTTAGTGATGTCATTCTCTTCAATCAGACCACCCAGAAGTAAAGACTGAAGGGACAATATAAAGCGGTGATGTGAGTATACAATAACTTGCAAAATTGACACAGCTTTTCTGGAGAACAGTTCACCAGCGTGCAGTTTGAACATGTACTGGTCATGAACAGGTTGTCTTTTTCAATTACACTTCCCTTCTTTCTTCCTTTTATTTTCCAAGGTTTCCCAACTTATTCATATACTTCACAAGTAATTACTTGAGTTTGTCCGTTGGTGATGAAATTGGTGAACACGCATGCATTGTCTCAAGTAATACAAATGTTTGAGAGACGATAGTGTATACACATGGCAAGTTTAGTGAAATTGAGTCACACTAAGGCTTTGCCCAATTATGCAGACCTAAAGTATCGGTTGTACATCCACTACACACAGTACTGTGTATTGCCAATTGCTGCATTCACCATTATACATACAGACAATATTCTAACCTAGCTATCATAGCCGACATTATTATGTGTTGACGCAATTGTGTAAAATTTGCTTTCCTGGCTGCTGTTGTGCAATATGTCTTATGTTTATAGGCAAACCAACACACTTACACTTAACAAAACCTGTTTTCATTACCACCTCTTAATTATGATAATATTATCAAATCGTTATGTGATATACCATATTATGAAATAGCGTAACCTGCTTTATTGTTGTTAACACAGATAGAGACTCAAAGTTCACAGAACAGTTTCAAATTTGATTTCAAAAACTGACATTAAAAGAACTGCACACGTTCATTTCCTTTCTTGGCTTTCTACACGACATCTTATTTCTGTCACTCCACACAGTCAGTCAACTGAGTATTTCTGGTAAGGGGTTTTCAAAGCAAATCACTCATCAAATAATTGCTGCTCAGAAAGTTTACCAAGAAAGTAGGATGTCGGGTAAGTTTTAATTAAACACGGCTTTAAAACAGTGAAAAAACTGCCAAACATTATAATTATTTTCAGCCGAAAATGACCAAACCTACGTATATATTACTAAAGCTCAGAGATTAAGACATACTTTATTGCTTATGTCCGGTGGCTTGAAAAATTGCCATCGTCCAGTGGCCCAGCGCACTGGATGGAGGTGTGTCCACAGAGACCCATCCAGCGCCAACTGCTGCAGGTCTGGATGGATCTGGGACACGTGCATCAGGTCCTGGGGAGACAAGTATGAGAATATCTCCAGCAGGAGCTCCGCCGGGAGAGACAGCAGGTGGGGAGCACCTGTGGCAGAGGACTGTATTGAGAGTAGGCCTAATTGGATTATTGGCATACACATGTGCCCGACACTTCAAGGAGCCATTAAAGCAAAGGCATCATATTTGAGTATGATTCATACAACTTTAATTTCAAGGATAGATTTTAAAACAGCTAAGTAAGTGAAATAACAATCTTTGCATAAAATCCGTCAAAGCACAGCAAAAAAAAAAAAAAGCAACATGCTTAAAACACCTTGTTGAATTAATTTTTACCAGTTTCCTTTTCTGCTGGAGGCATGGCAAGTGTGTGATGGCTCAGTTCTGGTGACTGCGGTGGACTGGGCAGGAGGTGGTGCAGTTCCAGCACATGTGCAGTCAATGTACGCAACTCTGACTCAGAGAAGTGCTCCAACAGCAGAGGCAAGAACACCTAACAAAGTTCATCATGGAGGGAAAGATAAAACAGGATGATAAGGCACTGTATGTAATTATATTACATCCAGTGTTTCCTGATATTGCATTTACTATATTGCCATTGTATTCCTGCACACTAGTAAAGGCTTACAACAGTTTGTCTCTGCATTAGTTGAATTTGACCAGATACAATATAATTAATACAACTTTCAACCTACTGTTATGAAGATATTAGGGATAAGTTTTTTAATTTAAAATAGAGCAAGTAGCAGTATTTCTCAATTCTATTCAGCTGAGAATGACTGAAAGGTTGCATCTATACCTGTTCTTCTTCATCCATGTGAGGGATGAAGTCCAGGTTGAAGTTGTAGATGGAAGATTTTAGTTCTTCTCCAAACTCCGTCAGCGCCCGCTCGCTCTCTTCCCTAAACTCTAGTCCCCTGTCTACCAGACTCACCAGTTCATTCAGTCTGAGAAACCACACAGAATGCAGTGTGAAATCTTATCTCATACATAGCTTAAAAGTGCAGAGCTCTGTTTGAGTTATTAATTTCAAAAGGAGATGGACTATTTCTGGCCAAATAAGCAGTGCAATGAATAATATCTTAAAGTCAAGTAACCCCATAGTCCTATAGCCTCTTAATCCCAAGGAAAAAAATAATTCTCTCCACATACATAATTACTTACGTACTGTATCTACGCAATACAAATGTGTGGTAAGGAAATATCACAGTCCGGTCATTTTGATAGCATGTATTATACATGCATGTGTCTATGTAACAGTAGCGGTTGTTCCGTAATACACATGTTATCATGTAACTCTGACATCCCTTACCTGTTGTCAGAGTGTAAATCATTCTGGAGAGTTGCCAAGGTGTGAGAAGGAAGGCGTGGCACTAGCTCATTGACGATGTACCGATTCTCAATGTCCTCGTGGCTCTTGAACTCTCTGAATCTGCTGGTGAGGTGACCCAGCATGGAGTGCATGGCTTCTCCGTCAGTGAAGTTGACAAGGTGCAACTATACCACACACACACACACACACACACACACACACACACACACACAAACAAACAAACAAATGAGTATAAATACAAAACATGCATACTACACACTAGCATATGATTAGATACATGTACTAACACACACCGTGACACTATACATGTGTTACCATCGTAAATGCATCTAGTACATGCAGTGGCCCATAAACAACAGATCAGTCAAAAGATCAGTTATACAAACACATGTATGTAGTTCTTGCAAATGATCAAGTATTTGAAGGCTCAGTAGAGAGTTGGGAAGATGAGGTGTTACAATGTGGTTTACAAAGCTAAACTCTACCTAGTATGTTAATATAAGTAGTGATGTGCTTGAGCACAAAGGGTGAACGAGCCTATGCACAAACAAAACACTTCAATAGAATCTATCAGTCCCTTTCTAAAAGTGTAAGTGCGTAGCCGTTGTGACCACTATATACCACTACTTTCTTACCTCAATACCCAGAGTACTGGTATTTTCTGTAGTCTCTGACTATCTGAATTAGCAGTAGCTTTTGACAACAAACACTCGTAGCTACTAAAAAGGCCGAGGTTTTTAAAAATTACATCTGGTAAAGGGTTCAATACCATAGTAACCATTCACCATAACATTTCGCGACTCGAAAAAGCAAAAAGTTCTAAAGAATTAGTGCACAGTGTTGAATCTAACAGTGAGTTTTTAAGACTTAAGTGCGTCTTGTGTCATTCAGAAACAACCTAATGCGAGGGGGTAATCAATTAATTTCCTTGAATGATACGGGATCACTAAACCGAAAGATTCAGTTTAGTGGAGGTATGGGAAGGGGTAGACCACGAAGCAAACACAAAAATGCGAGGGTCAAAGTACAAAATGACATACATACGTACGTCCACACACATATTATATAAGCTAGTGGTATGCTTGAGCACAATTGGCCTGCCTTATTAGGTTGTATAAACTGTAATATTGTTAGCTATATGATGTATTTTATCTGAAGAAGCTTTTATTTCATGATGACAAAAATGGATTCTATATATAGCAGTTGACCGTACAGCAAATAAACACAGAACTACTTTCTTACCTCAATTTCCTGAATAGTAGCAAGTCTGTAGTATCAAACATAAGCCATTCTGACTACTTCTATCACCAGTACCTCTTATACAAGCTCTCAGCTACAAAAAATATAAGGCCAGAGTTATTCTTGTAATTTAGCTAACAAATATGGAATTACCCCCCCCCCCCCGAGTAGTGATAGCTTCCTTAGACTACCAGTGGCTCTCGACTACCAACAAGTGGTACTTAGCAGCTTCAATTAAAAAAAGGCGATTTTTTGAATTTATGTCTGGTAAAGGGTTTCAATGCCATAATAACTGTTCGCAGCAACTTTTACAGTTCTGCTATAATTTCTCAAGTATGTGTAAGGCTAACAATTTGTATTATTATACATTAATGTCATATTAACTTACAGAGAAAACAATTTTGTGGGTTTGTGGTTATTTTTGAAGTTTCATATGACTGATTTGTGGGCACACGAAATTTGAATCTCGAAATATTTTAAATTTTAAGAAAAAAAGTGTTTAAGCCAGGATTTTTGAATTTATTGAGTTATATCTCTAAAAATTTGACACATGATGTAAAATTGCCTT